>Ga0160472_100617_pt1 | contig 19094 bp, 16 predicted proteins | sample HID1973M_E11MG_FD_108267 | JGI IMG/M metagenome (GOLD analysis project Ga0160472, IMG submission 108267) | Enriched mosquito-associated microbial communities from UW Madison campus, WI, USA - HID1973M_E11 MG | ecosystem: Host-associated > Arthropoda: Insects > Digestive system > Unclassified ... | reverse complement strand
GGCATCAGTCGAATGCTCACGACGGGCAACGAGTGCGACGTCGACATCGCCGACGCGATTGCCTCGTTGGCGACTGACCCGTCCACGTCGGTCATCCTGTGTTGCATGGAAACCTGTCGCGACGGCACCAAGCTACGCCGGGCGATGGCGATGGCCCGCGATGCAGGAAAGCCGCTGGTGGTGCTGAAGGTCGGTGTGTCTGAGGCGGGCAGCGAAGCCGCCGCCTCGCACACGGGCGCCCTCGCATGCTCAGACGCGGTGTTCGACGCCGTGCTGCGCCAGGGCGGCGCCATCCGCGTGCCCAGCATCGAGCAACTTCTGGAGGTGGGCCATGCCCTTTCGGTGATCGGGCCGGACCGCGCCCCGCGGGGCAACAATGTGGCGGTACTCACGGCCTCCGGCGGCTTTGGGGTGTTGCTGGCCGATGCGGCGAGCGCACAGGGCCTGGCGCTCCCCAAGCTGTCGCGCCAGACGCAGGAGCGCGTGCTCTCCGTCGTGCCGTTTGCGTCGCCCGCCAATCCGGTGGACATGACAGCGCAGGTCTCGAGCCGTCCCGAAGTGTTGGCCCAGGTGCTGGCAGCTGTTGCGCAGGACGACACCTGCGATGCACTGATCCTGCAGTCGGCCAATGCGTTCCACGTGCCGCGCCTGCGTGAGGTTTTCCTGTCGGCGCTGGAACAGGTGCGCAAGGACCATCCTATGAAGTTGATCCTGCTGTGCGCCCGTGCCCCGCAAGACGTGCGCGCGCACCTCAATGCCAAGGGCTTTCCGGTCGTGGAGGGTATTGACGCTGCCTGCGCGACATTGGCAGCATTGGTTCAGTTCGGATCACGCGTGCCAACCGTTCTGGCGCCGCCGATCGTGTCCGGCGAGCCATTGCCTGCCGAGGCCTTCGTCACCGAAGCCGGCGCCAAGCAAGCGCTGGCACGTGCCGGCCTCCCGGTGCTCGAGGAAAAGATTGCCCAAAGCCGCGACCAGGCCGTGGCTGCGGCGCGCGCCATCGGCTTTCCGTTGGTGCTCAAGATCGTCTCGCCCGACATCGCGCACAAGACAGAAGTCGGCGGCGTGGTGGTGGGCGTGCGTTCCGAAGGCCAGCTCATCGAAGAATACGAGGCCTTGCTGGCGCGTGTAACTCAGAAGGCGCCCCGGGCCCGCATCACCGGCGTGCTGGTGGCGCAGATGGTGCAGGGCGGTATCGAGCTGATCCTTGGCAGCAAGAAGGATCCAGTCTTCGGCCCGATGGTGATGGTGGGTCTGGGCGGGATCTTCGCCGAGATCATGAAGGACGTAGCGCTGCAGCCCGCGCCGGTGGACGAGGAGCAGGCCCTTGCCATGCTGGGCTCGCTCAAGGCCTTCGCGCTGCTGGACGGCGCACGCGGCCGTCCCAAGGCGGACGTGCTGGCCGCTGCGCGTGCGGTGGCCGCACTTTCGCGCTTCGCTGCCGAGCATGCCGACCAGGTCACCGAGATTGACATCAATCCGTTGGTTGTGCTTGAGGCGGGTCAAGGCGCCTTCGCGCTCGATGCGCTGCTTGTTTCGCAAACACAGAAAGGCGACATGCCATGACGGTCAAGACTTCTTCCCTCGAGGGCCGAGCGGCGTTCATCAGCGGTGCCGGCCACGGCATCGGCCGCGCCAGCGCGCTGGCTATGGCCAGGCTTGGCGCCGTCGTTGGCGTCAACGATCTGAAGCAGGAGTTCGTCGACAAGACCGTGGCGGAGATCCGCGACCTCGGCGGCGAAGCGATTCCTTTGCCGATGGATGTCTCCACCCGCGCCGGCATGCGTGAAGCAGTGCAACGCTTCGCCAGCGATGCGCGCCGGTTCGACATCATGGTCAACAACGCTGCCTGGGTGCGCTATCAGCCGCTGGTCGAGATCACGCAGGAGGTAATGGACCGCATGGTGGAGATCGGCTTCAAGTCGGTGATCTGGGGCGTGCAGGCAGCGGCCGAAGCCATGGATCCGCAGCGAGGCGGGTCGATCGTCAACGTGGCGTCCATCGCCGCTTTCAAATCACCGATGCGCTCGGTGGTCTACAGCGGAATCAAGGCCGGCGTCCTGGGTATCACCCGGGCAGCTGCCGCCGACCTGGGGGCGCGCAACATCCGGGTGAATGCCGTGGCGCCTGGCGCCGTGCCGACCGAAGGCACAGCCAAGCACCGCAATGCCGACCTGGATGCCAAGCGCATCGCCCGTACGCCGCTGGGACGCCTGGGCACGGTGGAGGACATCGCCGACGCGATCTGCTTCCTGGCCGGTGATGGCGCGCGCTTCCTGAATGCGGAGGTGCTGCGCCTGGACGGCGGTGCATCGGAGACCTCGCTGTGAGCGGCGCGGCCCCGATGGCGCCCAAGCGCCTGCAGAACGTATACGTGGTTTCTCGGACGCCGGGCACGCTGCATGCGTTCTACGAAAACGCGCTGGGGCTGCCGCTGAAGTTCCGCGATCAAGACCGCTGGATCCAATACGGCCTGGGCAACACCAACATCGCGCTCGCATGTCCGGACGAAGCGGCGCCTACCAGCGCAGGCCTGGTGATGGTGTTCGAGGTGGAGGATTTCGCCGGCGTGCAGGATCGCATTGAAGCGGCTGGCGGCGAGGTGCTGGGCGTGCGCGACATGGGGTCGCATGGCGCCGTGCTCTCCTTGCGCGATCCGGAAGGGAACGTCGTGCAGCTCTTCAAGCGCGCCGTATGAGCACCGACGCGCTGCAGGGGCTGCAGGACCGCGAGGCGATCCGCGAGTGCCTGTACCGCTACTGCCGCGGTATCGACCGCGTGGACGAGGACGCGCTGCGTTCGGCCTACTGGGACGACGCGAGCGATTGCCATGGCGCGTGGAACGGGAGCGCCGCGGGCTTCATCGATCAGGCGCTGCACAACCTGCGCGGAGGCGGGCGACGCGTGCACCAGATCAATAACATCTTGATCGAGCTGCACGGCAACATCGCGGCTGTGGAGAGTGCCTTTCTCGCGCTGCAGGCGCCTGCGTCCACACAGACGCGCGAGACTTTCTTGTGCGGCCGCTACGTCGACCGCTTCGAGCGCCGCGGGGACGTGTGGCGCATCGCTGCACGCACCGTCGTGTACGACTGGATCGAAGAGCGCCAGCGGCCCGAACTGGTGCAGGACGATGCCCGGCTGTTCGGCCCGCGCCAGCCCACGGGTCGCGCGGCACCCGAAGACCCCATCTACCGCCTGCTCGCCGAAGTGCGCGGATGAGGGGGCGGCGTGTCGGCCGCCCTGGCCGGATCAATCCAGACTGAGCTTGGCCACCCTGGCCAGGCCTTGCCAGATCCCCATGTCCTGCCGGACCGTGGCGGCGAACTGGTCTGCATCCTTGATCGGCGGACGGCCCATGTTCTGAAGCGCGAATTTCTGGATCACGGCATCGGAGGCAAGGATGCGATTGATCTCCTGGTTGAGACGCTGCACGATCTCGCGCGAGGTGCCGGCCGGGACGAAGATGCCGTACCAGCCGTCTGCATCGAAGCGGTAGCCTTGCTCGGCCAGCGTGCGCACCTCCGGGAGCGCGGGGCCGCGGGCGGAACCGGTGCAGCCCAGCGCGGTGAGTTTTCCGGCGCGGATGTGCTGCACCGGCGAAGCGATGTCCACGAAGCCCACGCTGATGGTGTTGGCCAGCAGGTCGGTGACCAACTGGGCGACGCCCTTGTAGGGCACGTGCGGCATCACGAGCCCGTAGTGGGCCTTGATGCCTTCCATCGCCAGGTGCCCGGTCGATCCGCTGCCCCAGGAGCCGTAGGGCATCTTGTCGGGGTTGGCCTTGACGTATCGCACGAGGTCATCCAGCGACTTGATTCCGGTCGACGGATGCGCCACCAGCAAGATGCCTGCCGCACCCACTTGCGCCACCGGCACCAGGTCCTTCAGCGTGTCGTATGGCATCTTTGGCTGAATGATCGGATTGATCGAGATGGCCGACGACGGCGAAAGCAGCATGGTGTAGCCGTCGCCCGCGGCCTTGGCCACCGCTTCGTTGCCGATGAGCCCGTTGGCTCCCGGCTTGTTGTCGACCAGGATCGCCTGCCCGAGCGCGGCGTGTAGAGGCTCGGACAGCAGGCGCGCGAAGATGTCCGAGCCCGCGCCGGCCGGGCCCGGCACGACCATGCGGATCGGGCGGCTTGGCCAGTTCGTGGCTGCAGTTCCGATCTGTGGCCGGACACTCAGGGCGAGCAGCGCGGCGCCGCCCAGCAGGGCGCGGCGGTGGATGGAATGATTGAACATCGGTGTCTCCGTGTGATGTTGTGAAGAGATGCCGGCGTCGGCCTGTGAGGCACGTCGCCACAAGTTCAGCTCGGCAGCGGTGTTCGCTGCGCCGGGGCAGCGGACGCGTGAGGCCTCAGCACCTGTCCCGTGAGGAACTGGGCACGTGGGCCCGCCATGTAGTCGAGCAAGTCCAGGCAATCCGCCGCTTCGACGTCCCTGGCGAGCTGCAAGCCGTTGATGCGCAGCCCCACCGCGCCCCACTCAGCGGCCAGGGTGGCAATGAGCATCTGGGAGGCAGCGGCGTCGCCCGCATCCTTCCACGCGATGTCGTCGGCATCGGGCGGCAGCAGAAGGGTCAGACTGGCATTGGCATCATGACGGGCGCGAAAGCGCCGTGCCGCTTCCAGTGCAGCTTCGAGCGTGCGACCGCGAGTCGCGGCCAAGGCCGACCCGTCGACCGTGCCGGGGTATGCCGTGTCCGGCGCGCGAGTGCGTGTCGCGCGGGACGATTCCCAAGCGTCCAACGATGTGCGCCAGCCCGCGCAATGGATCTCGACGCAATGCAGCCCCAGCGCTAGGTCGAGGGGCTGTACGGCATATCGCGCAGGCGGCAGGGCTTCGCTGCCGCCATACACGGAGGAGCCGCCGTCGAGCACCAGCAACTGTCCGGTCAAGGTGCGGGCGCCGGAGCCGGCGAGGAAGCACAGCGCGGCGGCCATGTCCTCGGGTTCGGCCATGCGGCCCAGCGGAATCTTGGCCACGGCCTTCGACGGGTCCAGCCGCCCGCTATCGATGAGATGCTGGACGAGTTCGGTGCGTACGAAGCCCGGCGACAAGGCCGTCACTGTCCAGTCGGACCGGGCGCCTGCCAGAGCGCGGGTCTGCGCGATCAAGCCGGCCTTGCTGGGGCTGTAGAGGCCTCGCCAGGGAATGGCACGCAGGCCGGCACCGGAAGCCACGTTGACGATGCGTGCACCAGGCCGCAGGCGCCTTTCGCATGCATCAACCAGGCGCGCCGGCGCAGCCAGATTTAGCGCTAGCAGTTTTGCTGCAGCGCCCTTTGTGCTGTCGGACAGGGCATCGATGCCGCCGGCCGACACGCCTGCGTTGTTGATCAAAGCGTCGAGAGGAGGTATTGAGTCCGCGAGGCGTTTGATCTGTTCCGCGTCGGTCAGGTCTACGACTAAAGGTAGCGGTACGGGCGCTTCGTTCATCGGCCATCCGTCCTTCAGGCGAGCCAGAGCTGCCGCGTCGGCATCGACCACGACACAGCGCCAGCCCGACTTGCTCAGTCGCAGCGCAGTGGCGCGGCCAATGCCCGATGCGGCACCGGTGATTAGAGCGGTAGGTTCGGACGAAATGCAGGTTGTTTTCACGGCGCGTCACTCGGAAGCTGTAGGCAGTATTCCGACGAAGTCCCGCGCTGAGCGCGCTACTTGTGCAAAGCAGCTTTTCAATTCCTTACGCCCGCGCCAGCCACACCGCGCCACACGTTCAGAACGAGCCAGGACTGGCCCGAGCGCAGTTGCTACATGTTGCCCGAGGGGCTTCGAGGCGAAGGTCGAACTTTCTCAGAATCAATGGCGCGTGTTGCGCGCGTTCTGTTGAGTCCTGTCTTCGCCATGCGCTGCATCTTGTAACCGCACGCCGGGGACGCCAATGAAGATTCAGGCTGTGCACCCGGCGGTTCCTTCGCGAGGACGATTCAAGTCGCTCGGGATGACTGCAAGCGCGCGAGGCAAGTCGCAACGCGCGTCTGCGCCTCGAATTGATGAAATTGTACTCAAGCACAGCTGGCGTTACGGTGGGCCCGCCGCGTTGCGGCTGGCCTGCCGCTTTGAAGCCAAAGATCGCAGCGAGTTCCAGAAGTTCGGCTCTGCGTGAAGCACCCGGATCCACAACGAGAAACCACCATACGCTGCACTGTGCGACTCCTCGTCGCATAGTGCCAATGCGAGAGCGATCTGGCAGGCAGCGCAGCCCCCTGAGATGCGCTTCGTGCCGGTCAAAAGCGCAGACCAGCAAGCGATCCTGACGTTGCACACCATGCAGGACGGCCTGGTCAAGGCGAGAATGGCCCAGCTACATGACCTATGGGCCGACTTATATGAGCTGGCTCGAGCTTCTGCAAGGCATGCATTGGTGCATGAAGCGCTTGCGGAGGAGGTACCTGGCCAAATTCTCCCCTGAGAGCGCCTCTGTCTTTTTGACCCACTTGCTGGTCATGATGAAACTCCTTCAGAGTTCAGCGCCACACGGCGAGCGTGTGCGCCCAACACGGCAGGGTCATCTGTTCATGCCTCTGCTCCAAACAGCCGTCTGACCAGTGGCTAGGACATACTGCCTTCAGCGCGCACCATGTCACGGATGCGAACTAGGACTCCGCGCGTGGCGTCCAGCCCCATCACGGGAACCTGCTTGCGCGCCAGGGTGTCCGTGATGCCGCGGGAGGACGATCCCATTTGCGCTGCCAGGCTGGACAGCGGCGTGAACTCCAGAAGGAAGCCAACGAGGTCGCGCAGCTCGATCACAAGCGGACGCCCCTGCCGATCGGGCACGCGGCGGGCACGAAGCAGACCGGCATCAACCCAAACCTTGACAGCGTCATAGTGAACGCCCAAGAGGTCGCTGACCTGCTGCACGGTCAGGTCGGCGGCGATAGAGAAGCTGGCGACGCGTGCCTGTACTTCTACTTTGGAGAACAGAGCGCCACCCGCGAGTCCCGTGCCGTCGTGACCAATGGGAGAAAGGGAGCCCTCTGCAACCGCGCGGAACAAGCCAACGAGCCGTTGGCGATCTGTAGTCCGCCGCAGGTTCAGGTCCCGAAGTGCCACATGATCGGAAGTGGAAGGGTCAAGTGCAGGCCATTGCGCAAGAAGCCGCGTCGCAAGTGCCTGCAAGTCTGAACGGCTGATGCAGCCGCGCGCCACGGGTGGAAGAGCCGCATCGTTGACCATCTGCACCAGGCCCGCTTCCTTGAGGATGCGGAACACAGAGTGCGGCACCCCCAAGATGTCTGCCGCAGCGCTCTCGTCACAAAAGTCATCCCGGATCTCGCGAAGCCTGTCCACTTCCGCGCGATGCAAGAACCGTTGACGGTACAACGTGCCGGCATTGGGGGTGCTCGCCCGAATCCTTCCGTCGTCGACGCCTGCGGCCAGCCGCTCCGAGCGCATACCGAGCTCTCGCGCCGCCTCGGCGACAGTGAACCACTCCTTCTTGACCGTTGCCAGTGCATGCAAGTCGCGCATTCGGGCATCGATGGGGCCTTCGTGCATTTTTACGATGGAGTTCGCTGCCGCAACATGAAATGCCTTGTAGGCTGAATGTCGGAACTGGCGGAACAGGAACTTGTACCAGGTGCCGAGGCGCCGCGACACGCTCGCGGGCGTGTTGTGCTCAGGGGCGCGCATCAGATCGGCAACAGCCCCGGAGAATCCGATGGGCCAGTCCGCGGACAGGCGAGTCAGAACCGAGAGGCGCTCTCGTGCTTCGGTGACGGATCTTGGCGCGGGCGTCTTTCCCGCCTTGGCGGGCCGAACGGCAATGTCCTCGAACCCGAAGTGATTTATCAGTCCCAGCAGGAACAGATCGATGTCCGGCGGCACGCCATCGGACAGGTCCAGTGGGAGAACGGGCTGCGCAGGCACACGTCGTTCCAGCAGCGCGGCGACTTCCGTTTCATGCGCCCCCGAAGCGACGACCGGCGCGCTGCGCAGATCATGGCCACAGTCGCACAGGTGCGCCGCGGGCCGATCGTGGCGCAGACCTGCCCCGCAGCCTGGGCACTGATCCACCAGTTGCAGGGAATGGTCCGAACACGCCGTTGCCAATACGTGCGACCACGCGCGCCGTGAATACGAAGCCTCTTTGAGGCATTGCGGGCAGACCGCCTCTGTGCGCGTGCGAGTCAGGACCCGGCGCAAAGACGGAACGAGCGGCGCGTCGCTTGGGGCCATCTGCACCAAGACGCTGTGCTCCACGCCGAGGATGCGACTGAGCTTGCCCAATTGATCCGCGTTCATGCGGATGGCGTGGGACGTGTCGATCGCTTGCAGCAGTGCCCTGCGCGAGGCCATGAAGTTGTCGCGCGCAAAGTGACGCAGGAAGCTCGCGAGACCTTCGTTCGGAAAGGGATCGGGTCGGCCGATCCAGTTGAGGGCTTCAGTCACGGTAGGTCTGCTCCTTGCGCCTGCGGTTGCTCTGCAGCGGTTCATGGATTGCGTGGAGCAGCTGGCGGTGCGCGTCATTGAGCAACTGGTCGGGGATCGTTTCGAGCTCGAATGGATTGCCAACGAGTCGTTCCGGGAAACACTTGTCGAAAGCGCGTGCGAGTACGCTCGCCGTCACCGTGCGGTCCTTCTCCGACAGGATCAGGGCGCGTTCAAACAGACGCCTTATCGGACGCACCAGCCCGCGACAAGTGAGATACGTGGCACGCGTGAGATGGTCATCGGGCACGCTGATGGTCCAGCCCCTATGCCTTGCATAGCCGACGAACTCGCCTACCAGACCGCAAAAGGCAACCCGATCGCCATCGATGTGCCAGGCATAGGGGTTCAGCTCAATCGCTCGCAGTGCACGCCCCTCCAATTGCTCATTGTCCGTGAGCAGCCTGCGGGCATGAGGCAGGCCGGCCAGGACCACGGAGACTTTCGCGTCATCGACAACTTCCTTGATCCAGTCAGCGGTCAAGCGGTTGGCTTTCGTCTGGGTGGCTCGGGTGGAATGAGCTTCCGCAGCATGGTTTGCCTCGTCGAGGATCAGCACCTGGATCCCCGAACTCGCGAGCAGACGGATCGCGCGCTCACGCAATTCGGCCGCTGTCCCTTTGACGATCGGAATGCCGAGGATTTTCTTGATGATGCGGGCCGCCACCGCATCGGAGGTGGTCCCCGCCGGAAAGGCGACGTAGAACACCGCCGGGCGGCCAGTTTCGGTACTGCGATCGGAAAACCGCACCTCGATGTCTTGCAGCAACTCTGTCTTTCCCATGCCAGAGGGGCCCAGGAGCATCGCCACGGTGCGCGGCCCCTTGCGCAGGACGAGTTCGATCTCCTCCATCAGCATGTCGAGGGCAGTGGCGTAGTGCAGGTGGTCGCAAACCCACGTCTCGTAGATGAGTGCATCGGTCATCGTGCACCCCGCATGCGACCGAATGTCCGTGCAACGCCTTGCGGAGCAGTGAAGACGAGTCCGGCATCCGCGACGGGGTTTGCTGCCTCCGATGCAGTCACGGTGATTTCCTGCGCCGACACAGGCATGGTCGGCAGAGTGGCTTCGCGCGCCTGCGCCAGACGTTGCTTGGTTCGTTCGGCCTTGTTGTTCTTCGCGACCTTCTTCCCTTCCGCCTGGATATCCTCGAAGCGGGCCAACCGATTGGCGAAGGTCCGTTCGTTGAGGATCTCGCCATCTTGCTTCATCTCCTTGCGAAGCTGCGCCGCAGTCTCACGGTCCACCGCCTGTCCCCGCAGCTGCTTCGCAGTTGCCGGCACCGTCTCGGCGCCGTCCTTCGAGTGAACGTAGATCATGACGGCATCCAGGTCGGAGTAGCTGAACTCGTAGCTGCCAGGGCCATGGCGGCGGTAGAGGCCCGCGAGCTCGTCTGAGTGATACGTCCAGCCGTCGAAGGACACTCCGTCGTGGTTTAACACACGGGTCTCCCGCTTGAAGTGGATCGTGCGCTCAAATTCATCCCTATTGACCGGGAACGGCTCCATCTGCGACTTCTTCATGTGCACGACCAGATCGAGTGGCGACATGGCCTTGCCGCAGTTCCAGGAGCGCAGCTCATTCACCCTCAGGGCGTACTCATCGAAAATGAATCGGAAGAGGCGTCCTTCGAGATCGTCCAATGTGAGTAGCTCCTCCGACTTTGGCAATTCGCGGATGTCCCGCGTGATCGCCGAGATCGTGGAGCCCGGCAGAGTCCGCACGAAGTCCCGGATGATCCCGAAGAACCGTTCGACATGGGGCTTCTCCTCCGGCGTGTAAGGCTTGCAGCGGGCGCTGTCACCCAGCAACACGCCCACGACGGCAGTGGCCACCTGGCCCACAAACTCGCTCCCGTTGTCGAGACTCATCTTGCCGGGTTTGGCGAACAGCTCGATGCGATGCTTGATCCCGTGCTTCTGGTCCAGGTCAGGTTTGGGGAAATACATGAAGCGAAGGCAATCCACCAATGGCGGCGCCGATGGCTTCTGGATGGTTAGCTTGAGGCCCACCGGGTATCCCGTCGCCACGTCGATTGCCGCGTAGAGGATGGGGCGGCCGATCTGGGCGCCCTGTGCATTGCGGATCTGGATGTCCAGCCAGCTGGCATCCATCTCCACGAGCTCCCAGAGAAAGTCGGCCGTGTGGTGCTTGACCGCGACGCGCGTAAGCGCTCTACGCGTGCGGGGATCAAGCCGGTCGCCCATCTGGTGGACCCACGCGATCCGGCTCAGGAAGGCCTTGAACTGCCTGATGGTGAAGCGGCGGCGCTGTTGTGGGGGCCGGTCGGCGTCGCCCTCGCACTTCTTTGCATACAGCGCCTCGACGAAGCCCCAGGCTTCCGAGAGCGTGAGCCGGTCGTGGGAAAGAAGGGCCTCTTGGGCGACTTCCTCCATTGCCTCGAGCATCAGCTTATCGGGCCCCTGCCGGCGGTTGCCGCAGCGAAACCATAGCGGAGAGAGCATGGACGCATGGCTGCGCGCATCCCGGCGCCAGTTGCGCAGCGTCCGCTCACAGGGGAGGTCCCACTGCTTCTCCTGGCACAGGGTCTCCACCTCCGCGCGAGCCGCTTTCAGCGTCTTGCCCAGGCCGACCGCATCTGCTTCCTTGGCGAGAATTGTCTCGCGCATCTGTCGTTCCATTCGGGCCGTCTCCGTCTCGTCCGAAGCCCAAGACGGAACGACCACGTGTTCCTGGCCGCTGCGACTTACGGCAATGCGCTGCATTTCGCCGGAAGAAAAGCATTCCCGGAATGCGTTGATGGAGATGATATGGAAGTCGCCATCGTCGGCGGAGATCTCGAGCTTTTCGTGTGCGAGCCTCAGCCCAGTGATGTCCCAGGTCTTGCTGCGCCAGAAGAAGCGAGCGCCGATACGAGGTTGGTCTTGCATTCAGATCTCCAGGTCAAGGACGCACAGGTGAGAGATATCTCCATCGGCAGCCCACAGCTCGGTAGAGGGCCCGAGCACGCCTGCCTTCAGATCGCAACCGAGAGCGCCTGCCGCGATGCCCATCTGGATCACATGGTCGGGAAACTTCGTCCTCAGGGCGCCGACGGTCAGTGCGCCCTCCCAGGCGCCAATTTGCTCAAGAAGCGTACCGAGCACCTCGGTGCCCAGACGGTGGAGCGCGTGGGTGGCATCGCGGACACACACCATGTTGAAGTGCAGGCCAGGTGTTCCCACGTCTTCGTCGGTGATGCACATCAGCGGGTATGCGAACACTGACAGCGCGCTGCGCCACCGCTCCAGCTTTGGGGCGACACGCTCCTCCTCATGGGCGAGCTTGCACTCGATCAAGAGTGCAGCGCCCGCACTGTTGCGGACGAGAAAGTCCGGCGTGTACACGTAATCCTCGTCCGGGTTGTCCCGTTCGGCCCGCGGGAGAACCTTGGGACGCGCCTCCAGGGCAGCCTTCTTCGTTGGGAAGATCTGCGATAGATCCAGCCGGATCGTGAACGGCTGGGGCTCGATGGAGGCGACGCGAGGATCAAGGTCGAGCGCGACCGCCGTGATGGCTTCTACGTTGCTCTCCACGCGTAGCTCGTGTCCCATGGTGATGCTCGGAACCAACTCCGCACGGCGTTGCTGCCCCTTCAGACCCAGGGGCCGCGCCATCTGGCGCGCGAATTCATCGAGGCGCATTCGTACCTCCCAGCGCGATGAGCCCGGATTCGCTCGCGACACTCTCTCGAGTGAAGTCGCGCGTTCGATGTTCGTGCAGGCGTCGAGACGCGCGCAATCGGTCGGCGTGGCGTGCCCGAGCGGGTGCGACGACGGCGTCGCATCCTCGGCCATGCAACCGCGACGGACGGATTGCAAGGCCAGGCCTGCGAAAACGCTTTCCGTCAGTTGTCCGTGTTGGCGCCCCCGGCGAGGGCGTCAGATGCGGCGCAAGGCCTGGATGATGGGATGGGGTCTGGATCATGGTGTGGGTGTCGGAGTTCTCAACCGTGTTACTCAAATACAGTCGACTTCTCTCTTTGCCAAGTGAGGTCGTAAAAAAAGAAAACCAGCTGATGTTTTCTGAAGGAGGGACGGCAGCCATGGAGGTTGGTGCGCGCACGCGGCCCACCGGAACATGAAGTGCCGGTTTGAAGAAGATCCGTGCGCCAACGGCGCGGCGCCAATGCACCCAAGGCAGCTGCGTGCGTGGCTGTGCGATATCGGGTTCGGGCGAAGCGCGCCCGGTGCGTGTCTGGTGAAAGTCCTTCTGCGCTCAAGGGGCCGCGATTGTCAGACCTCCGCGGGCGAAAAAAGCAGAACATCAGGGCGAATAGCCATCTGGCTATTCGAATTAGCCATCTGGCTATTCGAAGTAGCGAACTGGCCAGCGCGTGAACTCCGGGCGGTCGGACGCAGGCGGGTTCTTCCCGCGGATCCTTGTGTCCGCGGACGTGAATGATCTTTCGGAGTGCACTGCCAGTGAGGTGCATGCCTGAGCCTTCCTTGTGGGAAACGGTTTCGACAAGTGGCGAACCGCGGCACTGCAAGCAGCGGACGCGCGGGAGTGCGACGGTGAGCGGTATGTCGAGCGAATGGGAGCGGAGAAATCCTCTGACAGTCGCATCGCATGCGACTCGCCGTGTCACGCGGCGCGATGGCACGAGGAAAGCAGCGTCTCGCGATCAACCTGTGCGCCGCCGACCTGGCAACCGGACAGCGCAGCCAGAAAATGAAAGAGGCGAGCAATAGCTCGCCCCTCCGGCACATGAAGCGTCGACGCTCAGGTGACCAGGCGAGCGGCGATGCTCGCCGCTTCCGCGGCAAGTAGCAGTCGGGCCATGAGGGCCTGGTGATCGGCCGTCGCCTGCTTGAGAGGCGTGATCAGGCCGTTCGCTAGGCCACCGCTTTCGAGTCGTTGCAAGGCCTTCTGTATCGCACCGTCGGCCGACAGCGCGCCATCCACCTCGGCTTGCTGTAACCAGCCGACGGCGATCATGACCTGAACGCGCGTCCATCCGACATACGAGCTGACGGCGTCAAGGCGCTCGTGGGAAAGCCTGCCCAAGCGGACCGGCTCTTTCCTCAGGCGGTACCAGTGACCCAGCGACATATTCAATACGCGGGCGATATCGGATGGGCCGTGACCACGCGCACGCGAGCGTTGGACGATGGCGTCCAACAGGTGCGCGGACCGGCGCAGGCGCTCTGCCCGATCGCCGGGATTTCTCGCTTCTGAATGAGTCTTCAATGCTGTCCTACTTAGAGCGCAGAGACGACCTCTGCGGCCCGTATAGGCGTCGGCGCCGACAGAAAGGCACTCGCTCTTCTCGTGCTTGTGGAGGACGTCGCAAAGCAGGTGCGCCGAACACTGCAGCGCATGCGAAAGAAGCTGGGGCCAGACTTTCAATCAGCGACACAACGCAGCCGGGACTTTGATCAAGATTGGGAGTCGCTCGGTGTCACGGAGATCGCGACCGGGTGCTTCACCACCCGATACCGCATTCAACGCGTAGAGACTGGGCGATGCATTGAGGGCGATCTCTGGGCCGACGCTGTCGGCTCCGCTTCTTCAACCGCGAGCTCGGTCGTCGCTCTTGGGGGCGGCGCATCCAATGAGACAGCTAACGCTCACTCGATGCGAGACACAGAGAGCTTGCTCTCTGACCCCGCCAAGCATTTCCAAGCATCTTCGGTATTCGAGCAAGCACAGAGAACAGGAGGGTCGGGTGCCAGTTTGGCCGATTGACTATTGAAGAGCGTCCTCAGGTCAAAGCTCCGTGGCCGGCTTCACTTCAACTTTTCTTAGGACATAAATCAGTGCGCAACGAATCTTTCTGGACACGAAAGCTCGTGATCTTCCACGGACGCCAAGGCGGGCCGTGCGGCATTGGAGCGCTTGACATGACCACACCGTATGAGAGAACGCGTGCCCTTCTCCACACCCGGGATTTTCTGGAGGAGTTGCAGTCGGATCGGAAATGGCCGGATCTGCCGAGAGCATGCGGCGTCGAGCGAAAGCCCTTGCAAGGCAATACCCCGAGTCGTGGGACGTGCATCAGTTGTATGCGCACATACCCATGTTCTACGACTCGCCGGATTGCGTTGAAGGGAAGCCATGATTCTTGGTGAATATCGCTGCCCGCGGTGCGGCCGGGTGCACCTACGCATCTCCCGCGAAGACGCAGAAAGCGCGGTGGCAATGGCGAACCAACGACTGCAGCCCAGCGACCAGCCGGCCTCCATTGAGCAGTACCTCCATTGCTTCGGGTGTGGAGCGCCAGCCAGCACCTTCGTGCCAGCGTGTCCCGACGATGCGCCCGATGGAGTGACGCTGACGCTTTGCGTTGTCGAGCCGCGGAGCTTGGATTCCTGATGCGCCCATGAGCGATGCGCTTCAATGAATTTCTGAAAGGAAGCATTGACATGCCAACCCCGCAGTGGATTTGTGCCGACGGAGTGCGTTTGCACAGAGGAAGCGGTTAGCTGGCGTTGGGTCGAATTCATTCCAAGGGCGACGATGACGAGGAGAGTCATGAAGGCAGTGAAGTTAAACGACGTGCATGTGGGTGACACGCTCACACGCATGCTGGGCGGCACCGTCCCCATGCAATTGAGGGTGACCAGGGAGAGTGAGAAGTTCGTTTACTGCGCCACTCCAGACGGCACGGACGAGTGGACGTTCGAGCGTGACAGTGGCGTCGAGTACGACCCAGGGCTGCGCTGGGGCACCGAGTTCGGCGCCACGGGCAGTTTCATCACCGAGATCAAAAGGGACGTTGACTAACTGGCGAACTTGGGCCCTATCCAGGTTCCCGAGTTCGAAGCGGAATTCAACCGTGTTCCCTGGTACGCAGAGACGTCCTCTGCGCGCCGTATGGGAACGGGTACGTCGACGGAGTGCCGAGGCGCGATGCGTCCGCAGCGCACTGCGCGGCGGGTATGGCCGCTCCTTGAGAGAGCGTTTCGGCCATCGCTGCTTCGTCAGCTCAACCGACGCATCGTCAATCACATCCGGTGCAACCTTTGTCTCGCACGCGATGCGAAAGGGAGGGGGAATGTCTTGTAGCGCACGAAGTCGCTCCCACGGCATCGTTGAAGTGAGGAGCAGCACATGGCCGTTTTTGTTCGGATTGACACGGGTGGCGCGCTGGACGACGGGTCCAGGGCTTCGCTTCGTTTCGTAGGCTCCATCGTGGCGAGCCAGCTGACGCCTGTTGCGGACTACAGCCTCGACGGCTGGGCGCGAGGCGACGCCGATGGATTCCACTTCGTCGCCCGTCTGGAGCGCTACTCACGTTGGTCGGAGCTCGGCCTCGCACTCGCCGCGCGTCTAATCGACAACGCGCCGCCATCCTTCTTGGCCGACAGGCTTGAAGCGCTCCCCTTGACTGCGGCCTTTAGCGTTGGCGTAAGCCCGTCGGACGCCATCGAAGTAGAAGTCCTCACCGTCGATGTTCAAGACGGGACGTTCTGGGCGGCGCTCACCACTCCAGTTAGGAACTTGCTCATCTACGTCCTACCTATCGATTCAGGCATGACTCTGCGCGCGGCGTTCTTGCAGTGTTGCTTTGACGTGTTCGATTGGCATCTACACCCATCGCCCATTCCCGAGCCGCTGACCAGCGTCCCGATCCGCCAAGGACAATCCGGCCTCGCCGTTGCCTTGTCCGATATCCCGGCACATCCTCGGGCCCACCTGGCCCAGCGACTTGGACTGAAGAGCTGGCTCCCTTTCGTTCCCGCCGATCTCTGGCTGAACTTCATCGGTCCAGAGGCAATCTCAGCCGCAGATGGCTCAGGCGAGCAGGGACCGTGTGAAAGCGGAAAGTGCGCGCGAGTCAGCTCGTCCGATCCCCTCTCTAGCGAGGACCCGTCTTGACCGCAGTGCGCGCCAGGGTCGTCGCGATCTACCCGTTCTCACGCATGGCAAGCTCGCTGAAGAAGGTCGCTGGCTCGCCCTCGACCGCGCCTTGGCTCTCGAAGTGAAGGATGCGGTGAAATCGACTCCAACAAAGTCCGATTGGAAACGCGCAGCCGAATTCATAGCCGCTGAGCGCTGGACGCCAAGCGAGACTGATCTGCAACGGGGGCGGGCGCTGTTGGAAGAGTTCCGAAAACCACACAACCTCCCCGTCAGCCAGTACGCAAGGCTTGCCGGCGTCTCGCGTCAGCAGATTTACAAGGACCTGAGCGCCACTCCGCCGAAGCTGCTGGCTTTGAGCGTTGGGAAGGCCGGTCAGCGCGTGCCTGATTGGCAGCTTGAAGAGCTCCCGCGCGAGCTAACTCGCTTGGTAGCCGACGCCGCGCCTGAACTGGATGCGTGGACGATCTACTATGCACTACGCGCCCCTTCGGGGGCATTCGAAGGGCGCGCGCCTGTCGACGCCGTGAAGGAGAAGGGTCGTTCGGCCAGGTCGCTGGCAACACTTGTCCTGGAGGAGCTGGGTATTCACGCGGAGTCCGCCTGAGCCTAAAGCCACACAATCCCGACTCAATGACCCTCCTCTCCTGCTCTTCCAACGGGGGCAGCGGAGTATTCGGGAGCCAACGAAGGAAATCTTCATGACTAGCCTGCTGCCGCGGCGACCCACGGTCCTCGCCCTGGACTTGGAGGGAACACTTATCTCCAACGCCATGAGCCAAATTCCGCGTCCAGGATTGGCAGCGTTTCTTACCCGCTGCGAACAGCTGTTCGAGCGCATCGTCGTGGTCACGACGGTGAGGGAGCCACTCTTCCGGGAGATCGCGCAGTTCCTCGTAGAAGAAGGCTGCGCGCCATCATGGTTCGCGTCCGTTGAGTACGTCAACTGGAGCGGCGCGACCAAGGATCTGTCCGTCATTCCCGGCATCCAGGCGCAGCAGGCTCTGCTCGTCGACGACTACGAGGTCTATGTGCACCCGGGTCAAGAAGGGCAATGGGTGCGGGTCGATCTGTTCGAGTCCCCCTATTCCGAATCCGACCGAGGCTTGGCTAGCGTTCTGGAGGTCCTGCAGCAGCGTCTCGCGTGACCCTAGCTATGAGGCAACGGGAGGAGACGTATCGAACGAGCGAAGGATCGTGGCGAGGGAGCCTTTCATCGGGTCGAGGCCTTCGGCAACCGCCAGGGCATTGGTGGTCCAAGCCTCGAACTTTACTTGTCCTTCGGACGTTGCAACGGCTGGATGTGAGCCAAGGAAAGCTACGGTGGCTCGGATGGCTGACTTTCCCGGCTCAGTGGATGCTCGGCATGGTGGCTCAGCCCGATCGCAGCGCCAACAACCAAGCAGGTCAGTAGGTCAGAACTCGTTGTTGCGAATGTGGATTTTACCTGTCACCGAAGTCTCATCGAATCATCTCGTCATCGGTCAAAATGATTCCTATGGTGGAGACGGACAGTCTTGACGACGAGGAGTTAGAGGCCACGGCGCACGTATGGCGCAGACGCGCCCTGCATGGCGACAAGAGCGCTGCCGTCGTCGCAAACGAACTCGAAAAGGCGTTGCGTCGCCGCCGAGGAGTCACCACTCAGATCAGTGACTTGGACACTCGACCACTTCTTCTGCGCCAGACTCAGCGTCCGTGGTGGCGATTCTGGTAGTTGGGTCATGAGTTCCAATTGCCGCCAGCAGCAACAATCGGACTTCGAAATCTAAGCCGTCACCGGTGGCCTCGCGCAAGTGTTCTAAGTGGCTCCTTGCCGCTCGCTAATTGCCTGCTTGCTCAATGAGCGCAGCGCGGCCAGTTTCGTCAGTTGCTCGGCGCTGGGGCGTGACTTTCCTTGCTCCCAAAGGTAGATGGTTGCACCGCTCATGCCAACGAGTTTGCCGTAAGCTGCGGCTGAGAGTCCAACCTTAGTTCGATGCGCTGCGAGCCGGGACGCGCTGAATCGCCGTGCGGTTCCAGGCGGTTCCACGGTTGGGGCGGCAGCGCTTACCCGTCGTTTAGCTTGCTTGAGTTGTTTCTCCAACCCTGAGATCTGGCGGCGCAGTTGCGCGATGGCGCTTCGATACTGTGCGTTGGCCTTCCTCAGCGGTTCAACTTCTGCTCGCGCTTCTTTGCGCGCAACGCGAGCGATTTCGGATTTCAGTACGGTTGCGAGATTGGCCATAGCGGACCATTGTGCATCCTCAAAACTGATGAGGCCAGGCTCACAGCAGTTCAGTAGCTCGTTTCGACTGTGACACCCTGGACCCAGCGAGAATTCCAGTGCGCCAAGTACGTCGCGGCAACTTGCGGGTTGTTCCAAATGACTAGAACGTTTTCGCTATTTGAGTGCACGGCCGCTTGGCTGTAATTGAAGGAACCTGTTTCCGTGTGGCGTCCATCCACGACGATGTACTTGTCATGGTGAATTGCGTAGACAGAGATGACCCGAATAGGGATTCCCGCACCCGCGACAAGGTTCATCGCCGCAATGCTGCTCTTGCTGCGATTGCCCCTGTCGTCAACGAGAACCTGTACATCGACGCCCCGCTTCTTCGCGTTTAGAAGGGCTTTCACGACGGCAGGGCTCGTGAATGAGTATGCGGCTAGCCGCACGCTGCGCCCGGCGCTTTCAATTACCTTGAGAACAAGCGCCTCGGAGCCGGCCTCGGGTGAAAAGGCAACTTCGATCTGCGGACTGCTCGTTGCCTGCGGCGATACAGGTGGCGTTGACGTGGCGCAAGCGGTAAGGAATGAGAACGCGAGGGGAACAACGGCAAGCGCAAGGCGGGCATGCCGGCAAGCGG
>Ga0160472_100616_pt1 | contig 19096 bp, 24 predicted proteins | sample HID1973M_E11MG_FD_108267 | JGI IMG/M metagenome (GOLD analysis project Ga0160472, IMG submission 108267) | Enriched mosquito-associated microbial communities from UW Madison campus, WI, USA - HID1973M_E11 MG | ecosystem: Host-associated > Arthropoda: Insects > Digestive system > Unclassified ... | reverse complement strand
CTTTCCAGACCGCTGCATCATTGGCGCGAACGCGGCCAGAGCGGTGACTTTCTTACCGTCGAGATGCCCAAGTTCCGGCATGTCGATCAGCATGGTGGTCGCGCTCAGACGACCAATTCCCGGAATCGTCATCAAGCGACGAATACGTTCTTCAAACTCGTTCGTCGTCTTGCTCATAATGCTCCATCCTACTCAAGAGTTGGAGCCTCCGGCAAACCCGGCGCGATTCAATCCAATGGTTTGCGCATTTCCTGGTCGAGCGGAAAACCGATTCGGACCTCAAGGTCCTGCACGATTTCCACACCCACATGTAAGCCCAGGATAATGCATGAGGATCATCCGACTGAAGTGGACTCGGATGCGGCTGGCCGGTCGGGTCCAGTTCTTCCTGCTCTAGTGATAGCCCAGCGGGAGAAGAAAGCCACGTAATCAGGGCATAAGCGGGAGATTCAATATCCACAGACAACCGCAACGGATGTAGCGTGCTTTTGCCACCTGAGGCGCTCGCGACGTCCGGCGTCATCATGTGCAACGCGATATTCCGACCAGCCGCCCGCCACACCGCGTCGGCGATTCCGGCTCCCTTGCCGATGCCCTGATTCCAGCAAACTGGACCGTTTGAAGCTGGAGTTTTTCGCTACGTTTTCCGGGCTGGGAGAGGAGCGGAATCGGATGAAGGTGAGCAAATTTTCGGACGCGCAGAAGGCGTTCGTTATCAAGCAGGGCGAAGAAGGCACGCCGGTTGCGGAGATCTGCCGCAAGGCCGGGATCAGCCAGGCGACCTACTTCAACTGGAAGAAGAAGTATGCCGGGCTGCTGCCGACCGAGATGAGGCGGCTAAAGCAACTCGAAGACGAGAACAGTCGGCTGAAGAAGATCGTGGCTGACCTGACGCTGGATCGGGAGATGTTGCAGGACGTGATCCGGCGAAAGATCTAAAGCCTGGTCGCATGCGCGAACTGGTTCGCGGGATGTGTAGCGATTGGGCGGTTTCGATCCGGGTGGCTTGTGGGGTCATCGGATTCTATCGCTCAACGTTCCACTACCAATCCCGCCGCACCGATCAGGCTGCTGTCGCCAAGCGGATCAAGGAGATCTGCGAAACGCGGGTCAGGTATGGTTACCGGCGCGTTCATGTCCTGCTGGACCGTGAAGGCTGGGGCATCAACGTCAAGAAAGTCTACCGCATATACAAGGAGCTGGGGATGCAGCTCAGGCACAAGACGCCAAAGCGAGGGATGAAGGCGAAGCTGCGTGATGACCGCGCCGAAGCCGTCGGTCCGAACGATGTCTGGGCGATGGATTTCGTTCATGACCAGTTGGCCACGGGCAAGAGTTTGCGGATTTTGACGGTGGTCGACACTTTCTCGCGCTACGTTCCGGTGCTTGACATGCGCTACAGCTACCGCAGCGAAGATGTTGTGGCGACGCTCGACCAGGTGTGCCGCACGACTGGCTATCCGAAGACCATCCGCGTCGATCAGGGCACCGAGTTCGTCTCGCGCGACGTGGACCTTTGGGCGTATCAGCGCGGCGTTGCTCTCGACTTCTCGCGCCCGGCCAAGCCGACCGACAACGCCTTCATCGAAGCGTTCAATGGCCGGTTCCGGGCCGAGTGCCTGAACCAGCAGCATTGGTTCCTGACGCTTGCGGATGCAGCGGAAAAGTTGGCGGCTTGGCGTAGATACTACAACGAGGAACGGCCACACGGCGCGATCGGCAACAAGGTCCCGATCATGCTGACGAAATCAGGCGGCGCCACCAGCCCGCCACCCTGAGCTGAAGACGGAAAACTCTGCCTTCGGGCGGTCCAAGGTCGGGGAGCAGAGCACAAACCGGTGCCAAAGATCCTCGTCCTCCCAATCCTTGCGCCGGTCTGCCTCAAAGAGAGTGGGCAGAAAAACTCATCAAATCGACTGATCCCAATACTCGTTACCCCATGACCGAAAAACTCGACTCGGCATTGATCCTGCGCTTTCGGCTATAGGTGCCAAGGTCGATTTCGCGGCCCGTCTGCTCCAACTGAAAACTAAGTGGCTCGGCATCGTGATCATGCCCGGCCTCGGATTCGGTGATCAGGTGGGTCATCAGCTTGCCCACGACGGGAGCCATCTTGAACTGGTTCCCGGATGTCCCGCAGGCGACGTAGAAACCCGGCAGGCTGGTCCTGTCATAGATAGGCAGCCAGTCATCCGACGTGTCGTAAAGTGCCACCAGCCCGCTCGCCTGACCGGGGATGCGCATCTCGGGCAAACGCATCGCCCCGCGCATCACGATGGTCGTCCACTGGTCGGTGAAGCGGGTATCGAGCGCGTCCGGGTCCTCGATCCATTCATGCGGGTCGCAAGCCGGATCGGTCGAGCCGACGCAGATGCCAACCGGGTCGGGGCGGGCGTAGAACTCGGCGTCCAGATCGGCAATCACGATGCCGTCCTGACGATAATCCATATTGGCGGGGCCGGGAATATAGGCGACCTCCTGACGGTTCGGGCGGTTGCGGATAGTCATGTCGCCGGTCACGCCGGCCATGCGGTTCAGCGCCGCCGACCACGGGCCAGCCGCATTGACCACGACATCGGCGGGCAACACCGATCCATCCGCAAGCCGGACGCCCGAAACGCGGCCGTCCAGTGTCTCGATCCCCTGCACCTTGGCGCGGAAGCGGAATGCCGCGCCCTCGCGCTCGGCTGCCCATTGCAGGTTCTGCGCGGCCAATTTCGGATCGTTCACATAGCCGGCCTGATGAAAAAACACCGCGCCGCCCACCTGCTCCGGGTTCGGCTCGCCGAAATCGGGGTGATCGAGGCGCTTGGCGGGGGCATAGGATTGCAGGTCGGCCTTGGGCAGATAGTCGCGGATGCCCTCCGGCGCGACGCGGTCATAGGCCCCGCCGATCCGGTCCATGATCTCGGTGATCCTGGTCATCGCCGCGCCCTCGCCGGAATAGATCACCAGCGATCCGGTTTCCCTATAAGCGGCGAGCGGGCGTTCATCGGGCAGATCCACATAGGCGGCCCAGTCGCGCCAATAGGTCCAGCCCTCCAGCGCCATGGCACAGGTTTCCATGACCGAATAGTTGATGCGGATCACCGCCGAGGAGTTCGAGGTCGAGCCGTAGCCGGCCTCGGGGGCCTTGTCGACGACGGTGACGGCCCAACCCGCCTTCGCCATTTCATAGGCGATGGCGCCACCGATGATCCCCGCCCCGATGATGACGACCTGCTTCATTCCCCGCTCTCCCTTGGTAAAGCCGCGACATTCCGCCGCAGCGGCTTGTTGCCTGAGGCTTCACCGAAGCCTATACGCAGGCTTTCGTGGCGGGCAATTCAGTTCGCCTTGCGGGTGCGACAGGCCAGCTAAACTAACGACCAGCAATCGGGAGTCCCCTTGGCGCAACTTCCTCCTTTGCGCGCGATGCAGATCTTCGAGGCCTTCGGGCGTCTCGGCACGGTCCACGCGACGGCGCAGGAACTGAACGTGACGCCGGGGGCGGTCAGCCAGCAATTGCGCCTGCTGGAGGAACATCTGGACATGGTGCTGCTGGTCAAGGACGGCCGCCGCGCCGCCCTGACCCCGGCCGCGCGCGGATATCATGAACTGATCTCGCAGGGGTTCGGGCGGTTTGCGCTGGCGCAGGACTATATCGCGGAACACCGGGTGGCGCAGGAATTGACGATTTCCTGCCTGCCGACCCTGTTGCAGCGCTGGCTGAACCCGCTGCTGCCCGCCTTTCAGAATGCCGCGCATGAATCGACCCTGCGGCTGATCGCGCAGGATCTTGAACCGGATTCGCACATGCTGGAGCATACGTTCCGCCTGACCTATGGCGAGGCCGGGCGGCGCTATACCCATTCACGCGTGCTCTTCACCGATCATTGCTTTCCTGCGGCCTCGCCCGATTTCCTGGCCCGCCACCCCGAGGCACGGACGGCCGAGGGCCTGTCGCGCCTGCCCTTGATCGGCATCGACTGGGGGGCGCAATACACGACCGAGCCGCATTGGCGCGACTGGTTCAAGATGCAGCTTGCCGCCGACCCGCCGCCGCTGCGCCATGTTGCGGTCTACTCGGCCTCGGGGATGGGGCTGGAAGCGGCCGCCGCTGGGCAGGGTGCGGTCTTGGCGCAATGGTCCTTTGCCCGCGACGATCTCGAATCCGGCCGGCTGGTGCGCCTATCGCCGGACCGGCTTGCGCTGCCCGATCCCTATTTCATCTGCTGGGGCCAGACGACGCTGGACCGGCCTGTCGCACGCCAGTTCCTGAACTGGCTGATGCAAGCGGCGAAGTCGATGCGGGACCAGATGCAACAGCAAAACTAAACAATTGCCGACTCCTTCTGTGCTTATCCTGCGGCGCCCCGGCGCTAAGGTTGACCTAACACAGCTACGAAGGATGCAGCCATGTTTCTGAAGAACGCCTGGTACGTTGCGGCCTGGAGTCACGAGGTCACCCGCAGCCTGCAGCAGATCGTCGTTCTGGGGGAAAAGATCTGCGTCTATCGCAACAGCCAGGACGAGGTGATCGCGCTTGAGGATGCCTGCCCGCACCGCAAGCTTCCGCTGTCCAAGGGCCGCATCAAGGGCGACAATGTCGAATGCGGCTATCACGGCCTGACCTTCGACTGCGCCGGTCAATGCGTCTGGGCGCCGGGTGGCGGGCGCATCCCCTCGGCCGCGAAGGTCCGGCCCTATCCGGTGCACGAGAAATACGGCCTTGTCTGGATCTGGATGGGCAATGCGGCCATCGCGGATGCCGACGACATCATCGACATTCCGAATTTCGACAGCCCGGACTGGGGCATCAATCGCGGTGCCGCGATGGAGTTGCAGTGCAACTACCTGCTGATGTGCGACAACCTGCTGGACCCGACCCATGTTGCATGGGTTCACGAAAGCAGTTTCGCGCAGGCCGCGACCAAGGACGCACCGCTGAAGGTGACGCGCACCGACAATGGCGTCATCGTCCATCGCTGGATGATGAATGTCGAGCCCGCGCCCTTCTACAAGAAGATCGTCGAGTTCGACGGGAATTGCGACCGGCTGCAGCATTACGAGGTGCGCTACCCCAGCCACGCCCTGATCCGCGCGGTCTTTACCCCGGCCGGCACCGGCGGGCCTGACGGGACGCTGGATGAAAAAACCTTCGTCATGGACAGCTACAATTTCATGACGCCCACGACCGAGACCGAGACCCGCTATTACTGGTTCCAGTTGCGCAACATCCGTCCCGAAGACGCAGATCTGTCCTTGATGATGTCCGAGGACGTCCGCCACGCCTTCGAGGAAGATCGCGCCGTGCTGAACGAGGTTCAGGTCGGCATGACCTCCAAGACCTCGCCCCATATCGACCTGTCGATCGATGCGGGCCAGTTGCGCTTCCGCCGCCAGCTCGAGGCGATGATCGCCGAAGAGCGGATGGTCGATGAAAAGATGCGGGCGTGACCATGGCCGGGGCCTTTCGCCGGTTCCGCGTCGCCCGGAAATTGCCGGAAAGCAGCGTTATTACCTCGTTCCATCTGGTGCCCGAGGATGGCGGCCCGCTTTGGGACATGCGGCCGGGCCAGTATCTGACCCTGCGCATCCCCCTTGCCGAAGGCCCGGTTCTGCGCACCTATTCCCTGTCTGCCCCGGCCGAGGGTCGCGATCATCACCGGATCAGCGTCAAGCGCGAGCCGATGGGATCGGGGTCGGGCTGGTTGCATGACAAGCTGGCCGAGGGCGGCATCGTGGAAATCGCCGCGCCCCGCGGCAGTTTCTGCCTTGACGAGACGAGCGAGCGGCCGGTCCTGCTGCTGGCGGGCGGCGTCGGCCTGACTCCCTTGCTGGCCATGCTGCACCGGCTGGTGCAGACCCGGCGCCGGGCATGGTTCATCCATGCCGTCGAGAATGGCGAGGTTCACGCGCTGCGGGACGAGGTTGCGGCGCTCTCCGCCGCCTCGGACGGGCGCATCACCGTGCGCAACGTCTATCGCGCGCCGACCGAGCAGGACCGCGCCGCGGCCCGGTTCGACGGTGAAGGCGTGGTCGACCGGGCGCTGTTGCAATCGCTGCTGCCGCTCGATGACTATGAGGTCTATCTGTGCGGACCGACCCCCTTCATGGTCGCGATGTGGCGGCTTCTGACCGGGCTAGGCATCACGCCCCATCGCATCGCCTATGAGTTTTTCGGCAAAGGCGGGTCGTTGGCCGCGCTGGCGGCCCCGCCTGCGGCGGTGGCCCATACCGACCGCCGGATGCCGGCCCATGCGCCGCAGTCGCTTTCCCGGCTGGAGTTCATCACCGACCCCGACGCCCGCGCCCTGCCCGATCAGATTGCGCGTCCGGTCCAGTCCGCGACGGACGGGATGGCGACCGAGGTGGTCTTTGCCCGCTCGGGCGTGACCGTCCCGTGGAGCGATGGCGTGGCCTCGATCCTTGAACTGGCCGAAGCGGCGGGGCTAGACCCGGCCTTCAGTTGCCGCGAGGGGATCTGCGGCACCTGTCGCTGCGGCATCGCCGAAGGGGCGGTCGAATATGTCTCGGACCCGCTCGACCCGCCGCCGCCCGGTCAGGTGCTGATCTGCTGTTCGCGTCCCGCCGGGCGCGTCGTTCTGGAGCTGTGACGCCGATGCCAAGCCTGCAACCTCGTCCCGAAGGCCGCGTCAACCTGAGGGTGATCGGGCTGCCATGTGAAAAATCGCGGGATTTTCCTGACGTTCAAGGAAAGGGCGACGCCATGACCTTCATGCCGCTTGATTATCCGACCATGCGGACCGAGTTCCTGGAGGCAGCGAAAGCCGCCGGGGCCGAGATCGTCGAATATCGCCACCCCTTGCCCGGCCCCCATGCCGAGGTCCTTGCCACCGACGTGGCCCTGATCGGCAGCCGGAATGCGACGCGGCTTCTGATCGTCAATTCCGGCACGCATGGGGTCGAGGGCGCCTATGGCTCGGCCGCGCAGGTGGCGTGGATGCGCAGGCACACGCCCTGGCACCTGCCCGAGAATGTCGCCGTCCTGATGATTCACCTGATCAACCCGTGGGGCGCCGCCTGGTCGCGCCGCGTGAACGAGGACAATGTAGACCTGAACCGCAACTTCATCGACTGGTCGCAGCCGCGGCCCGAAAATCCGGGCTATCCGGCGCTGCATCCGGCGCTGACCTTCACCGATCTGGACGGCCCCGACCGGGCGCGGGCGCGCGATGTCTATGAGCAGGCGCAGCAGCAGGCGGGCGGCTATGCCGGCCTCGCCTCGACGATCGAGGCAGGGCAATACACCCATCCCGACGGGCTGTTCTATGGCGGCGATGGCGCGGTCTGGTCGAACCTGATGCTGAACCGCATCCTGTCCGACTTCGCGTCCGGGGCCGAGGATGTGGTCGTCTTCGATCTGCATACCGGCGCGGGCCCCTATGGCTATCCGGCCCTGCTGTCGGTGGCGGTGGATGCCCATGCCGGGATCGACTGGGGCAAGGCTCTTTACGGCCCGGCCCTGTCCGTGGTCCTGACCGGCGCGGGCAAGACCACCGATACCGGCATCGCGGCGACCGCGACTGGCTATGTCTCGGACGCAGTGCGCAAGGCGATGCCGCGCGCGCGCGTCCTGCCGCTGGTGATCGAATGCGGGACGCTGCCGGGGGAAGAAGTCAACGACACAGTCCGGGCCGATAACTGGCTGCACCTGCATGGCGATGTCGCCTCGGCGCAGGGACAGCAGATCAAGGACAACCTGCGCCACGCCTTCATTCCCGCGGATCCGGCATGGCAGACGCAGGTGCTGGCGGTCAGCCTGTCCTGTTTCGACCGCGCGCTTGCGGATCTCGAGGCCAAGGGCGGCAGCGCCCCGAAACGCGCCGTCACGACCCGCCCGGCCGCCAGTACTCTGCCAGCCGGCCAGCCGGCCGTCGAGGTCCATGACCTGCACAAAAGCTATGGCACGCTGGAGGTGCTGAAGGGCGTCGACCTGATCGCGCAACCGGGCGAGGTCGTTTCGATGATCGGGTCGTCCGGCTCCGGCAAGTCCACCTTCCTGCGCTGCATCAACCTGCTCGAACAGCCGAAAAGCGGCCGCATCCTGATCGACGGAGAGGAGATCCGCTTGAAGCCCGGCAGGGATGGGGCGGCGGTTCCGGCCGACCAGAAGCAGGTCGAACGCATCCGGGCCCGCGTCGGCATGGTCTTCCAGAACTTCAACCTGTGGCCACACTTGTCCGTGCTGGACAATATCATCGAGGCGCCCGTGCATGTCCTGAAGGAAAGCAAGTCCGAGGCGACCGACCGCGCGCATGAGCTGATGAAAAAGGTGGGCCTGTCGGACAAGCACGCACATTTTCCCGGCCAGCTTTCGGGCGGTCAGCAGCAGCGCGCGGCGATTGCGCGGACGCTGGCCATGCGGCCCAAGGTCATCCTGCTGGACGAGCCGACCTCGGCGCTGGATCCCGAGCTTGTGGGCGAGGTGCTGCGGGTGATCCGCCAGCTTGCCGAAGAGGGGAACACCATGATCCTCGTCACGCATGAGATGCAGTTCGCGCGCGAGGTCTCGCATCACATCAAGTTCCTGCATCAGGGCCGGGTCGAGGAAGAAGGCGCCCCGGACCAGATCTTCACCAATCCCCGCTCCGAACGGCTGAGCCAGTTCCTCGCCAGATGCAACTAGCCCGGCCCCCGGCGCGGCAACCGCACGATCACACGCGAAAGAATGTGACGTCATCCAACCAAGGGAACCAAGCATGAAACTGAAACTCCTGTCTCTCGCCGCCGTCCTCGCCTGTGGGCTGGGCCCCGTCGCCCATGCCGCCGAGGGCGAGCTGGTCATCGGAACCGAGGGCGCCTATCCGCCCTTCTCGATGGCCGATGCCAATGGCAACGTGACCGGCTTCGACGCCGATGTCGGCAACGCGGTCTGCGAAAAACTGCAACTGAAATGCCGTTTCGTCGTGCAGGCCTTCGACGGGCTGATCCCGGCGCTGAACGCCAAGCGTTTCGACGTCATCATCTCGGGCATGTCGATCACCGACGAACGCCAGAAGCAGATCGATTTCTCGAACAGCTATGGCGAATTTCCCAACCAGTTCGTGGTGAAGAAGGAGTCCGAGCTTGCGGGGGTCAAGGACTTCGACACCTTGAAAAAGGACCTGAGCGGCCTGCGCATCGGTGTCCAGTCGGGCACGACCCATGCGGCCTATGTCGAGAAGAACATGCCCGACGCGCAGCTGATGACCTATGACACGCTGGACCAGATGCAGATCGACCTGTCCAGCGGGCGTCTGGACACGTCATTCGCGGATACCTCGGCGCAGAACGACTTTCTCGCCAAGCCCGAAGCTGCCGACTTCCAGCTTGTTGGGGTCGTGATCGATTCCGCCTCGGACGCGACGCTTGGCAAGGGGCTTGGCATCGGCATCCGCAAGGATGAAGGCGAACTCAAGGAAAGGATCAACCAGGCGCTTTGCGATCTTGGCGAGGAAGGAACGCTGAAAACCGCCTCGGAGAAATGGTTCAAGCTGGACATCTCGCAGAAGTGCAAATGAGCCACGGCTGACCGGGAAGGCGATCCTCGCCTTCCCCCACCCACCCATCCAGGCAGGCGGACTCAATGGAATTCGGGCTAATGCAGCTTTGGGAAGGCGGCTGGGCCGGCGCGCTGCTGCGCGGGGCCTCGGTCACGATTCTGGTCGGCGTCGGCGCGATGCTGCTGGGCCTTGCGACCGGGATCGCCTGCGGGCTCATCAAATGGGCGCGTGTGGTGCCGCTGAACTGGCTGGTCGACATCTATACGACGGTCGTGCGCGGGGTGCCCGAACTGCTCATCATCTACCTGCTGTTCTTTTCGTCGGTCGAGTTCGTGGCCCGGATCGGAACCGCCTTCGGTTGGGCGGGACTTGCCGAGACCGGCTATCCCTTCCTGATCGGCATCATCGCCATCGGCGCGATCTCGGGGTCCTATTCGACCGAGGTGGTGCGGGGGGCGCTGGCCGCGATCCCTACCGGCCATGTCGAGGCCGCCCGCGCGCTGGGAATGCCGAAGGCCCGCATCTTCCGCCGCATCATCCTGCCGCAGATGCTGCGCATCGCCGCGCCGGGGGTGAACAACGTCTGGCAGGCGACGATGAAGGACACCGCGCTGATTTCGGTCGTGGGTTTGCAGGAGCTGATGCGCACCGCCTTTGTCGGCGCGGGATCGACCCGCAGCCCCTTCATCTTCTACCTGGTCGCGGGCGCGGTCTATCTTGCCATCACCTTCGTCAGCCAGTCCGGCTTCAAGCGCGCGGAACGCGCACTCGTCCTGAAAGGAAGGGCCTGAAATGGATTGGGATCTGCTGCACCGCGCCGTCACGACGATCGGCAAGGGGGTCGGGACGACCCTGACGCTCGCCTCGGTCTCGCTTGCGATCGGCTTCTGCCTCGGGCTGGGACTGGCCGTCATGCGAGTGTCCGGCAACCGCCTGATGTCGGGCTTTGCGGAATATTACAGCGCCGTCTTTCGCGGCACGCCACTGCTGGTGCAGCTGTTCCTGTTCTATTACGGGCTGGGGCAGTTCGATTTCGTCCGCGATAACCCCGTCCTCTGGTGGGTGATCGGCGGCGGCATGCATTGCGCGATCATGGCATTGGCGCTGAACACCGCCGCCTATACCTCGGAAATCCTGCGCGGGGGGTTGATCTCCATCCCGGCTGGCCTGATCGAGGCGGCGAAAGCCGCAGGCATGTCGCGCGCCCTGCGCTTTCGCCGGATCGAGTTCCCGCTGGCGATCCGCCAGGCGCTTCCCGCCTATGGCAACGAGATGGTGCTGGTCATCAAGGGCACCAGCCTCGCCTCGACCATCACGGTGCTGGAAATCACCGGCCACGCCAAGCGGCTGATGAGCCAGACCTATGCCATTTTCGAGATTTTCACCATCGCCGGTATCTTCTACCTGCTGATCAATGCCGCGCTGATCTTGGCCATCCGCCGTATCGAGAACCGGCTGACCAGCCCGGGAAGGTGAAAGCATTCCCGATTCACGCGGGCGGATGTCGCGTGGCTCAAGGGCGATGACCTGCCCCTCGTCTGCCCTGGCGCATGAAAGGCATCTGCGGGGGTGAGATTGGTAGTCACTCGGCGCCGCGCCACGCAGGCCTATCACCCGTCACCGAAACCAGCGCCTTCCGATAAATCACCAGCCCAGAAAAGGATTAGTCGCCAAGGATGAACCAGATAGAATCTGGGGATCAGTGTGGTCTTCCCCTATTTCACCGGACACTCAGCCGGGTGCGGTTTGAGCTGCGATGAACTCGCGGGGCGAGCGCATTTTCAGCCCTGAGTGCGGATGGTTGTGGTTATAATCCTCGATCCAGCTGCCAATCACCCCCAGAACCGTCTGCGCTTCCGGTAGTGGCGACACCTGGACTTAGTCGCGCTTCAGGGTCTTCTCGAACACCTCCGACATGCCGTTGCTCCGTGGGCTGCACACCGGCGTGAAGCAGGGCCTCAGGCCAAGCTGGCGGGCAAAGATCTGCGTGTCCCTGGCGATGCAAGGTGAGCCGCTGTCGGTCAGGATCTCGATGATCGATGGCGCACGCAGAGCAGAGAACCGCCGCTCGACGGCTTCGAGCATCAGGTCACGAATGTCGGAGCCGCTGATACCGGCATTCACGACGGCCCGCCAGGAGATGATCTCGCGGTCATGGGCGTCGATGAGGAAGGCGCCACGAATGATGTCGCCGTTCCGAGCTGGGTGAACTCGAACCCATCCGAGCACCATCGCAACTTCGAGCGCATGACGATGACCTTGCCGTCGTGGACATGCTCGGGCCGCTCGGAATATTTGCGCGCCAGCAGCAGGTTAAGCGCCTTCATGATCCGGTAGACCCTTTTGTGGTTTATCCGCGGGGCATCGTTGGACCGCGGCTGCCGGTTCAGGAGCGCGGTGATCCGACGATAGCCATAGGTCGGCTGGACGGCGACCAGGGACATGATCTGTGGCACCAGTTCCGGGTCCACGGCTTTGTGATAGCCCCGCCGCGGGCTTGGTCCTGCCCTATAGGCGGTCGATCAGGTTCGAGCGGACCACACCCCGCGTCTCTGCCACCGCCTTCGCTGGAAATCGCCCTTCAAAGGCGACCGCACGAGCAAGGTCGGCTTTTTTATCCGTGACTTCTCCAAGGCCTCGTGCAGGATCTCGGCCTCCAGCGTCTTGCGCCCGAGCTGGCATGCCAACTCGCGGATGCGGCTTTCTATCTCTCGCAAGACGCGATTGCTGGTGACATCGTCGTCCTCGGTCACGGCGACACTTCCCCCCTCGAGCATCAGACGACGCCAACGATACGCGCCGGGTTCGGCGCCACGCCGTTGCGCCGTGCGACGACCGAGATGCTGGCATGATCCTCCAGCGTCTCCTCGACGATGCGCAACTTTTCGGTCGCGCTCCAGTGCCGCCGGTGGCCGCATCCGTGATGATGATCTCTACATTAGCCATAAGCACTTGCTCGGGCATAAGCCTAAGCCTCCATGTTCAGGCCCAAATGTCCGGGCGAAAGGGGGGCCAGTTCACGCTGCGACATTATGGAAACGCAGCGGGTGACACCTTTGTCATGTAAAGTAGTTGCGGCAGGGGCGGTTTTCGCTGCACCACGCCCGAACGTCTGCTTCAGGCGTGGTGCAGCATAGAGTGAGCTCGACCGTCCGCAACGGGCCACCAAATGCGGCCCCGTGACGTTGGTCAGGTCGGTTCCCTGCCCCACCAAACATTGCTCTGCGCTCTCACCAGCCGAGGCTTGTGTCCTCGATCGTCTGTCGTTATGAGCCCCCTACCGGTCGCAGCCTACCCGGTCATCAAAACAAGGGTTCCAACATGAAGATTGCAGTGGTCTGCTCCGGCGGACTGGATTCCGTTTCGCTTGCCCATATCGTCGCGGGCGAAGGACGACTGGCACGCATCATCTCCTTCGAGTATGGCCAGCGCCACCGGAAGGAGATCGACTTTGCCGAACGCGCGGCCCTCCGGCTCAAGGTTCCGTTCCACCTGATCGACCTGCGCGGCATCGGCTCGGCGCTGAGCGGCTCGGCCCTGACCGATGATCTGGAGGTGCCAGACGGGCATTACGCCGAGGAAACCATGCGCGTCACGGTTGTCCCGAACCGCAACGCCATCATGCTGGCGATTGCCTTCGGCATTGCCGCGGCCAAGGGCGATCAGGCGGTCGCCGCGGCGGTTCATGGCGGCGACCATTTCATCTACCCCGATTGCCGCCCGGCCTTCACGGATGCCTACGCAGCAATGCAACGTGCCGCACTGGACGGTTACGCGGATGTCGCGCTGCATGTGCCCTTCGTGCAGAAGACCAAGGCCGACATCGTGGCCGAGGGCGCGCGCTATGGTGCGCCCTTTGCCGAGACATGGTCCTGCTACAAGGGGGGAGAGGTGCATTGCGGGCGCTGTGGCACCTGCGTCGAGCGGCGCGAGGCTTTCGACCTCGCCGGTATCGCCGACCCCACGATTTATGCCGATCCCGATTTCTGGCGCACCGCAATAGCGGCGAAGGTGCAAGCCTGATGTACAGGATCAGCAAGGAGTTCCACTTTTCGGCCTCCCATCAACTTGCGCATTTGCCCGCCGATCACCAATGCGCGCGGTTGCACGGGCACAATTATATCGTGGTCGTCGAACTGGCTTCGGCCGAGCTGAATGCCGATGGCTTCGTGCGCGACTATCACGAGTTGGCCGCGCTCAAGGCCCATATCGACGACGATTTCGATCACCGGCACCTGAATGACGTGCTGAACCGGCCCTCCACCGCCGAAAACCTTGCCCGTCACTTCTTTGACTGGTGCAAGACCCGCTGGCCCGAGGTCAGCGCGGTGCGTGTCTCGGAAACCCCGAAGACATGGGCGGAGTATCGTCCATGACGCTGCGGATTGCCGAGATATTCGGCCCCACCATCCAGGGCGAGGGTGCGCTGATCGGGCAACCCACCGTCTTCATCCGGGCTGGCGGCTGTGACTATCGCTGCAGCTGGTGCGACAGCCTGCATGCCGTCGACAGCCGATATCGCCATGAATGGCAAGCCATGGCGCCCGAAGCCGTCATGGCCGAGGTCGAACGGCTGTCCGCGGGGCAACCGCTGACCGTCTCGATCTCCGGCGGCAATCCTGCGATCCAGGACTTTGCCCCGGTCATCGCGCTCGGCAAGGCCCGAGGCTACCGCTTTGCCTGCGAGACGCAGGGCTCGGTCGCACGGGACTGGTTCGCGGATCTTTCGCTGCTGGTCCTCTCGCCCAAACCACCATCGAGCGGGCAGGAAGTCGACTGGTCTGCCTTTGATGCCTGTCTTGCGGCAGCCGGAGCGGCCGATGCCGTGATGAAGATCGTGATCTTCGACCAAGCCGACCTCGACTGGGCGCGCGCGACGGCTGCGCGCTATCCCAGGCTTCGCCTCTACCTGCAGCCCGGAAATCCCGAAACCGATCCCGAACGGCCCGTCGATCCTCAGCCGCTTGCGGACCGGCTGCTCTGGCTGGTCGATGAAACCGTCGGAAAAGGCTGGCTGTCCCCGATAATCCTGCCGCAGCTCCATGTCTTCATCTGGGGCAACAGGCGTGGCGTGTGAAAGGAGCAAGAATGTCTGACACGATCTACAGCGAACTCAAGCAACTCGGCGGTGCAACCGTCCTGCCGCAGAGCCCCGACCGGGCCGAACTGGAACGCGTGCGCAATCCACAGGCTGATGTCAGCTACAATGTGCGCTTCACCGTGCCCGAATTCACCTCGCTCTGCCCGATGACCGGACAGCCCGATTTCGCGCATCTGGTGATCGACTATGTGCCGGGCGAATGGCTGGTCGAGTCGAAGTCGCTCAAGCTGTTTCTGGGTTCGTTCCGCAATCATGGCGCCTTTCACGAGGATTGCACCATTTCCATCGCAAGGCGCCTCGTCGTCTTTCTGGACCCTCGCTGGCTTAGGATCGGTGGCTACTGGTATCCGCGCGGCGGCATCCCGATAGACGTGTTCTGGCAGAGCGGCGCGATGCCGGAGGGGATCTGGATTCCGGATCAGGGTGTGCCGCCCTATCGCGGGCGCGGCTGAAGGGCGTCGTTCGGACAGCACCGATATCGACGATCGTCACTCCGTATTCATCCGCATGTTTCTCTGGTTCACGCCTTGGCCCTCGTTTTGCAGATACCAGGTCACCTACGGTGCGCCGCAAAGGCGTGCCCAGGAATTGCCGGGCGATCAAATCAGATCGAGTGCTGCTCCGTCGTAACGGCCCCGCCGCTATCCGGGCAATTTGTTCTTGAAGCGCGCAACGTTTTCCTGACTGCCAACGAGGTCTTTGAGGAATTCGTCCAGCCTTTCGGGTTTTGTTCGACGACCACAAGGCAGGCAGAACCGCTATAAAAACAAGGTGTTTCAGCAAGATAAATCAGCCCATGCGGGCCGGTGGCGCTCCCAAGTCCGGCCTGCGCCAATCGATCCCCTCCCATAGCATCGCCAACTGCGCCGAAGTCAGACGCGCGGCGCCGTCACCGCGCGCGGGCCAGGGAAAGCGCCCCTTTTCCAGCACCTTGTAATATAGGCAGAAGCCTTGCCCATCCCAGTGTAAAAGCTTCAGCCGGTCGCCTCGGCGGCCACGGAATGCAAACACGGCACCACCGGTCGGCTTCTGACGCAGATCATCCTGGGCGAGCGCTGCAAGGCCATCGATCCCCTTCCGTATGTCGGTTACGCCGCAGGCCAGATAGACCCGGACGCCTGTGCCGGGCTCGATCATACGGCTTCCAGGACACGGATCAGCCGGGAAAAAGATCGGTCATCGATCGTCTCGATGCAACGAACCTGCCGACCGTTGCGCAGCAATATCTCGATCATTGGCACTGCTCCGGGTGCCAGGGGATCGCTGGGGCCAGCGGTATCTTCGTCAACCGGCACAAAAAGCGCCGAACCCGAGACAGGCCAATGTCCCTTGCGCCGCATCTCCTGTCGCCACTGATAGATGTGTTGCCGCGCCAGATCTGCCTCACGCGCAACATCCGCCACCGTCCTAGCGCCAACACCAACGCGCTCCAGGACCGAGATCTTCTCGGCATCCGACCCGCGACGGCGACGCTCACCTCCCAGAACTTCAACATGAGGCACCAGATGTCAGCTCCCCGATACGACGTCGTTACCGACGTCAATAACGACATAGCTTAAGATCTGAGACCCAGATCAAAAGGCGGTGCCAACAGGCCGATTTCAACCAGCCGGCGCGCCAAGACGTGGCGGCGTGAACAAGGCGGAAATCCACTTGGAAAAACGCCCCCACAGGTTCAGATCAACGGGACCACTTCTGGGCGGCGAGGGCCTTGTGGTCCGGCACCAGCCGCCCCGTCAGCCACATTTGCGCCCGGCCTCGCGTTCCAACCTGCGGCTCGACGGGATCCGGTTCAGATAGCCGTAGATGAACAGCTTCAGCAAAATGGCCGGATGATACCCGGGCCGACCGGTGCGCGCCGAAGTCGAGCGCACGAAACCGAGGTCAGACAGGTCAAGCTCATCGACGAACAGATCAATAATACGAACAAGATCATCCTCACCGATCCAGTCTTCCAGTCGCATCGGGAAAAGCACCGTCTGGCTGCGCTGAACCCCCTTGATGAAGCCGGCCATGCCACTCCTCCCGCCGTCACGGAAGCGTCCCAGAGAGCGGAGCGCGTGGAAATCCTCCAGCGGGTTGCCCTCGACCGCGACGATATCGGCGAACTTGCCCACGCTCAGCCATCCGGTCTGGCCGTCGATCTCGAGCATCCGCGCTGGTTGGATGGTGACGGCCTCGAGTGCCGCCAGCGGCGTCATTCCGGCCTCGAGATAATACTCGGCCTCGCAGATGGTGGCGGTGGTGCCGTAATTGGGCTCAAATGGGAACTGGTCGCTGCCGAGCGCGATGTTCACCTCCTCCTCGACCGCCATTTTCAGCGCGTTTCAGTGATCTACGCCGACCTCCTTCACCCGCGCCATATACCAATCGGGCGCCCCGATCCGGCGGAAGAACTCAAAAGTCGCTGGCTGGCTGACAATCATCGTCGGCACGAACCAGACGTCCTTTTCATGCATCAGCTGCAAGACCTCGCGATCCAGGAAATAGCCGTGCTCGATGCCTTTGACCCCCAGGTTCACTGCCTCGCGCGTGGCGTCCGAGGAACCGGAATGCGCCGTCACCTTGACACCGTGACGGGTGGCGATTTCGAGCGCGGCCTGGATCTCGTCGGGCATCATCAAACCCTGAGCCACACTGCCGCCGGGGGTGCCGATGCCGCCAGTGACGGCGATCTTGATCCAGTCGGCACCGGAGCGGATCTAGCGCCGGGTTTCCTTTCGCACCTCATAGGGGCCGTCATTGGTCGGCTCCAGCGTGGTGCCGTGGCCGCCGGTGATGCTGACGATCTCGGCCGCCGTAAAGATGCGCGGGCCAGGGAACTGGCCCCGCTCGACGGCGCGGGCCACAGCTAGGTCGGCGTGCCTGACCTCGCCGGTAAGGCGGATGGTGGTGACGCCGCTCAGCAGGGATTTATAGGCATTGTCGGCCATGCGCAGCGCCAGCGCCGCCTCGGATTCATCGGCCAGTTCCAGCATCTGAATGCCGGGAAGGATCAGGCCCAAGTGCACATGCACGTTCATCAACCCCGGCACCAGCCATTTCTCCGACAGGTCGATGCGGCGGGCGTCCGCGGGGATGGGCGTATCCGCGGCCGGCCCAAGGCGAGGATTCGGCCGTCGTCGACGACGACGACCGCGTCGCGAACCACCTCACCTGTCAGCACGTCGACATAGCCGTCGGAGATGAGGGCCGTGGGCTCGGCGAGAGTTGCCTGCGGCAACACCAGCCCGATGGTCAGCGCGACAAGACGGATCGGTTTCAGGCGCATGTCTCTTGCCTCGCAGGGTTCTGTTGAAGGAAAGGCACTATTCGCGCCAGCAATCGGGGTCCGAGGCCGGGTCGATCTCGGCCCGGACCAGCGTCACTCGGGCGATCTTGTCTCCCACCAGATCCGCATGTCCCGCTGCCAGCATGCAAGACACCTTGCCCTGCGCGCGGCTGCGGATGATGTGATAGGTATAGATGCGGTCACCCTGCTGGAAGCTGTAGCGGAACGGCAGTACGATCTCGACCGCGTCGGCCATCTTCTGGATCATCTCGAAACGCTCCGCCCAGCCGGCCGGGCCACGCATCACCTCGGCCCCGTCGATGAGCAGAGGCGCATCTGGGGTGAAATAGGCGGCAAAACCTTACTCGGTCAGGGCGCCCGGCCGGTTCATCGCCTCGTTCCACCAGGTGAACATCTGCGACAGCCGGTCCTGCGGGGCGGTGGCGGGAATGGGGGTAACGCTTTGTGCCAGCCCGACATGCGGGCATGCGCCAAGGCAAAGGGCAAAGGCCAGCCGAGCGGCCAATTCGTGGAAGATGCAGGTCGTGCGCGCTCCTGTGCAAACGATGCGAAGGGGGGCCGGAGGGATCAGCCTCGCACTTGGAGGATGGCAATGCGTCCCGGAGTTGGAAAGCGCTTTCGTTTCCTGCGGGAAAGATGCGACCGCTTTGCGTCAACCTGCGTGACCAGCGACAGCTTCGATTGCATCCCTCCCATATTGGCAACCATCCTGCTGAGGCCGCACCCGAACGGCGGCTTCCGGGAGTTTCGCTCCCCCACGGACGCAAACGCTCCGGGCGTATCGATCACGGGGCAACCCGTCTATGACTTCTTGCCCTTCTACCGGTTCGCCGCTTCCTCGCCAGCGTGGCTTTCCCATCATGGGAAAGGCAACGCTGAAGTGCAGCGGAGAAATCCTCGTCGCTTGCAAGAATGGCGTGGAACGCTTCGCTCCAATCTTCTTTGCGCGCCTGTCGCGTGGCCTCGTCGCCGCCGGCCATCGGGTCGATCGCAATTTCGAAAAGGTAAGCACGTGTCTCCCCGGATCGAACCTAGTGGTTCAGCATGCGTTGGTCATACGATTTGCGTCGACGACGGCGAGGGAAACACATGATGGACGATCCAGTCACACCGGTCCAGACGCCGGATATCGTGCGATTGGCGGCGTGGCTTCTGGTCGCGGCGCTGATCCTTTCGGGGCTTTACCTCGGACAGGATGTGCTGATCCCATTAGCG
>Ga0160472_100615_pt1 | contig 19106 bp, 13 predicted proteins | sample HID1973M_E11MG_FD_108267 | JGI IMG/M metagenome (GOLD analysis project Ga0160472, IMG submission 108267) | Enriched mosquito-associated microbial communities from UW Madison campus, WI, USA - HID1973M_E11 MG | ecosystem: Host-associated > Arthropoda: Insects > Digestive system > Unclassified ... | reverse complement strand
TTTAGCTTAGAAGGCTTGTTGGGAAGCAATATTCGCTCACGCTATATTGAGCAGAATGACCAAAGTGCGCCAAGATTGGCGGTTGCAGGTCTGTATTCGCTTAGCAATTCCAGAGATCCGTTAATTTCTTCGAATAACTACAGCAAACTTAAATCCTATAGCGTTTATGCTTCGGCACAAATAGGTTTTAGAAACTATCTTTTCGCCAACATAACGGCTCGTAACGATTGGTCATCAACACTTGCAGCACAAAACCGTTCCTATTTTTATCCATCATTTAATGGAAGTTTAGTTTTAACAGAAGCTTTCGATATTAAAGGAAATTTCCTTGATTATGCCAAAATTCGCGGCGGCTGGTCTAAAGTTGGTAAAGATGCCGACCCTTATCGTTCAGTAAATACCTATGTTTTCGGAGCGCCATTTGGTTCGAGTCCGCAGTTAACAACTTCGGCAACAGATCTAAACCCAAATTTAAAGCCTGAAACAACTACATCATCTGAACTTGGCGCAGAAGCTGTTTTCTTCAAAAAAAGAGTGCGGTTAGATTTGAGTTTGTATAACACGAATAGTTACGACCAGATTTTAAGTGTTGATGTGAGCCCTTCGACAGGTTTTCGCTCAAAACTTTTAAATGCAGGAAAAATTAATAATAAAGGTATCGAAGTTCAACTGGGTTTGACACCTGTTAAAAAACAATTTACCTGGGATATTGATGTAAATTATGCGGCAAACAGAAGTAAGGTTGTGGCGTTAGATGCTGCAGGTTTATTGCAGAATTATGTAATTGCCTCAAATTCTGCTCAGGTTATTGCAGCAGTTGGCCAACCTTACGGAACGCTTTACGGTAACGCATATTTAAGAGATGCAAGTGGAAGTATTGTTGTAAATGCTACCGGAGCACCGCAAACCGACCCAACTAAAAAAGTTTTAGGTAAATACACACCCGATTGGATAGGAGGAATTTACAATACCTTCAGTTATAAAGGTTTTAGTTTAGGTGTTCTGGTTGATGCAAGTTTTGGCGGTTCAATTTACAATGGAACTTACTCAACGGGAACTTACACAGGTGTTTTGGCCTCAACTTTACCGGGAAGAGCAGCAGAGTATGGCGGTATATCATACTATTACCCGGGCAATGTTAAAGCAAATGGAACGGTTAGGGTTACAGGAACTGCGCCTGCAGGTGTTACGGTTTATGATGACGGGATAATTTTTGATGGTGTAACTGCCGATGGCAAGAAAAACGAAAAAATATTGCCTGCGCAGCAATATTATAAATCTTTCAGAACAATTGATGAAGCTAACATTTTTGATGCTTCTTATGTAAAACTTCGTGAAGTGAAATTGAGTTACAACCTGCCTTCAAAATGGCTTAAGCCTTTGAGTCTGCAAGGTGTTTCTGTTTCTCTTGTTGGCCGAAACCTTTGGATCATCCACAGAAATGTTGAAGATATTGACCCTGAAGTTGCCTTTAATACAGGTAACGGACAAGGTTTAGAGAGTTTATCAAACCCTACAACACGCAGTTATGGACTTAACCTGAACATTAAATTTTAATCTTCCAAAACATGAAAAATTATAAACTATATATACTTGCAATATTCGCTTTCGCAATTTCTTCTTGCAGTAAGGAACTGGATGAGGTAAATATCAATCCAAATGCAACAGAAAACGCCCAGCCCGATTATTTGCTTACCGGTGCTATAAAAAATACTGCTGATGCTTATTGGAGCACGGCAAATACAATGAATTCCAGTTTGCTGTTCGTTCAGCACTGGTCTAAAATTCAATATACCGAAGAAGATAGATTTATTTATTCTAACAGTAGTTTTACCTCGCTTTGGTCTACAGGCTATTCGCAAAGTATTACCGCTTTTAATAAAATCATTGATTTGGGCAATGCACAGGCAAATCCAAATTACAAAGGCGTTGCGCTGGTTTTACGCTCTTGGGTATTTTTGTTGCTAACAGATGCTTACGGAGATGTCCCATATTCTCAAGCTGGTAAAATAAATGAATTTATTACGCCGGCATACGATAAGCAAAAGGATGTTTATTTCGGATTATTGGATGATTTAAAAACAGCGAAAAATACTTTAGACCCTGCCGGAAAAGCAATTGCCGGCGATGTAATCTACAGCGGAAATATTGCCCGATGGAAGAAATTTGCAAACTCTTTAAGGCTTCGTATTGCTTTAAGAATTGCAGACAAAGAAGCTGCAAAAGCAAAATCTGTCTTAGATGAAATTAAAGCGGATGGCGATTTGTTTATAAGTGATAATGCGGATAATGCGCAATTGAATTATTTAACATCACCACAGCAAAATCCCGTTAGTGCATTATTTGAAACCAGAGATGATTATCGCGTAAGCAAAACTATTGTAGATAAACTTTTTGCACTTAACGACCCGAGGTTACCGATTTACGCAAGTAAAACGCAAATTGCTACACCTGAAGAATACATTGGTGTTCCGAATGGATTAACAAATTCAGAAGCCAGTATTTTAGGTTTTGCGAAAACATCAAAGCCTGGTGCATACTTTTTATTGCCACAAGCACCGGCCGTAATTTTTAGTTATTCGGAATTACTTTTTGATAGAGCAGAAGCAGCAGCAAGAGGCTTTACAACTGAAAATGCTGCTGATTTGTATCAGCAGGCCATCAAAGCATCGCTAAAACAATATAATATCTCTGATGCTGCGGCTTCAACTTACGCCGCACAGGCGGCAGTACAATATGATGCGACTAATTATAAAAAATCTATTGGTGAGCAAAAGTGGATAGCACTTTTCGGGCAGGGTTTAGAGGCCTGGGCAGAGCGCAGAAGATTGGATTACCCTCAGTTAAGTGCTTCGGTTAATACGGTGTTGAACGGACAGATTCCGGTTCGGTTTATTTATCCCGGAACGGAACAATCTTTAAATGGCACAAGTTATAAAAATGCAGTTTCCAGTCAGGGTGCAGATTTATTAACCACAAAACTTTGGTTCGATGCTTTTTAAAAACCTTTTGATTTCCTGATAATTTAAAACCTTTGAGCAATTGCTTAAAGGTTTTTTGTTTTAGAAAAGTTCGCTTGTTCCAAGATAACCATTAACGGATTTTAAAATTTCGCCCCCTATTTCAACAGCATTCCCAATGCCGACACCCTTTATTGCTGCAAGTTGATCGGTTGTTTTAGGTAATTTGGTCGCAATTAAAAGAATTGCCTGTTCGGAAAGTACGTTGTGTTCCGGAACATTTCTTTGCTCGCTGATGATTTTCCTTATCCTTAGTAGTTCATTAAACAATTTAATGTTGGAAATCTCTTTGGCTTCGATAACAATTTTCGGTTTCCTTCCGGTTTGAACAGGTTCATATTTACTGCCCGCTTTATGGTATGCTTTTGTATATTCGCTGATGTTAAATTCTCCCCAGTTTAATTTTAGTAAAGCTAATTTCAAGGTTAAATCATTTATCAAATCACTTATTCTGTTCAATATTTTTTCTGACTTTTCATCGATATAAACATTCAGCTCGTTAAATTTATCTGCTTCAGTTAACACCATTTCAAGTTTCGGAATAAAGTATTTTGAAGCTTTAATTAGCCTATCGATAAAATCAACTTCCTCTTTAACAGCTTTGGTTTTCGATAAACCCGTAAATTCTTTTTTTATAAATTTTCCCGAAATGCCAATAATATCTTCCTCTAAAACTTTAGTTATTTTATTAATGATATCGTGAAAAGCTGTATTTCCAGGGTTATTTCCGAAACTCGATTTCTTTAACATCATCCAGTTTTTATGAATTGCTGTAAAATCAAGTAAATCCAAAACTAAAATCCATTCGTAGTTTTTCGATGCGTTTTCTAAAGCTACAGCATCTGGTTTCGAAACAATTGCTTCTCTCGTAAATTTTATCACACGTTCATCGGTAATTACATTATCTGCAGTAATTGGCGATTTTAAAATTAAACCTTCCAGGCTCCTGCACCGACTTAGCGCAACGTATGCTTGCCCGTGCGTAAAGGAAGAACTTACATCCACAATTGCCTTATCAAACGTTAACCCCTGACTTTTATGTACCGTTATCGCCCAGGCAAGCTTAAAAGGATATTGTGAAAACGAACCCGTGTTTAACTCTGTAATTTTATTATCAACAGGGTTTAAATTATATTTAATATTTTGCCATTCTTCCCGTTCAACTTCTAAATCAGTATGTTCGTCGTTAAATTTTACCTTGATTCCGTCGTTTCTAATCTCGGTGATGACAGCTGCTTTTCCATTATAATAAAGTTTTTTTCCCGATGAGTCGTTTTTTAAAAACATAACTCTTGCACCAACTTTTAATTCCAGAACCTCATCAACAGGATAAGCATCTTTTGGGAAATCGCCTGTTATTTTAGCGCTAAAATGATGGATTTCCCCCTCCAATTTTTCTAAATATTCTTGATTAATTTGTGTAACCAGGTTATTGTGAGTGGTTAAAGTAATATATTCTTCTTTCTGAACTTCCTCCAAATTGATATCGTTTCGCTTATTTAGTTCGAGAAGTAAATCATTCGGGAGATTGTTTTCCCTTATTCCATTTAAAATTTCAAGGAAGGTTGGGTCTGATTGCCGGTAAACTTTATCGAGCTGGAAAGTGGTGAGTGGATTTGACCGGATAACCAAACTATCGAAAAAGTACGGACTGTTGTAATATGCCTTTAAAATGTGCCACGCATCATGTGCAATTGGCGAGAGTTGATATAAATCTCCAATCATTAAAACCTGTACGCCACCAAAAGGCAACTGCGATGATTTTACGTTTTTTAATGCAACATCAATAAAATCTAAAATATCTGCCCGAACCATACTTATCTCATCAATAATTAAAAGCTCAAGGCATTTTATTAACTTAATTTTTTCGGATGAATACTTAATCGGTTCGGCCGAACCATTTGGAATAAGTGGACCAAATGGAATCTGAAAAAAGGAGTGGAGTGTAACACCACCAGCATTTATTGCAGCCACAGCTGTTGGGGCAACTACAGCATAATTTTTTTTCGTTGTTTCTCTTATATGTTTAAGTAAAGTTGTTTTACCTGTCCCTGCTTTTCCGGTTAGAAAAATTGACTGATTTGTAGATTTTAAAAAATCGAGAATAAGCTGATGTTCGTGAGCCAATGTTTTTTGTTTAAGAAAGTAAACATCCTAAAAGGATTTTCCCAAAAATACGATGATTTCTTAAATGATACTAAAAATGTTAGTATCTTATTTTACCACCAGCTTAAAGGAAATTCAATTTCATCAACAGAACTTGCGATTAAATCAGGTTTAAATGCGTAATGGCTCAATCTATCTTTCGTAGAGATGCCCGAAAGAACAAGAATAGTTTTGTAACCCATTTGTACGCCGCCTTGAATATCGGTTTCCATGGTGTCGCCAATTACAGTAGTTTCTGAAGTTTCAAGACCTAAAAACTTTCTGGCCGATCGCATCATAACCGGGCTAGGTTTGCCGGTAACAAAGGCTTTCCTTCCAGTGGCTTCCTCAATCATGGCTGTTGTAGCGGCAATACCTAAATTGTTCCAGCCTGGTTTTTTTGGAGATGGGTCGCGATTTGTCGTAATAAACTTGGCGCCTGCCAAAATCATGTCAACAGCACGTTGAACCATCTCTAAAGTGAAATTTCTGCCTTCGCCCAATACAACAAATTCTGGGTCTGTGTTTACTAAAGTAATTCCATTTTCGTGCAGGCTACTGAGCAAACCGCCTTCGCCTAAAACATAAGCCGTACCATTCGGACTCTGATCACTCAGAAATTTCCCTGTAGCCATTGCACTGGTATAAACGTGTTTATCTTCTACCTTTATGCCCAAACCTTTTAATTTACGGCGAACTTCCAGGCTCGTCCTTTGGCTGTTATTAGTCATAAAGGCAAAGGGAATATCCTGTTTTATAAGATTGTTTATAAATTTATCAGCGCCGAAGATAAGCTCTTCACCACTGTAAACTACCCCGTCCATATCAATTAAAAGTCCCTGTTTCATATAAAAAAGCTAAATAACGGTAAACCCAAATATAGGATTTATATAATCGTTATTTATACACTTATTAATATGAAATGGTTAAATGTCTTTCCGTGAGGAAGGAAAAAATTACTCGCTGTATTTTCTTTTAACGGCGTAAGATTGGTACCACAAATAAAATACCCAAACTAATAGCACAGTGCTGTAAATCAGTTCAGGTTCATAATAATCAGAACCTATGAGTATGATAACTGTGGACATCAAAACCGTCAGAAAGAGATAGAAAAAATTTTTCATAACTTGCTGATTTAGTGGTTTCTGTTGATGTAAATATACTATAAATCTGATAGTTATGCAAATTTCAGCTGCAATTGTTTAAATTTTTATTTTTTTTAACAGAAATAATAAGTTTTATTTCGAATATGATAAGTTATATAATAATTGTATGATTATTTTGATAAATATTGTATCCTATGAGCCGGTTTATTCTTAGTTTTTATGTTTTTGATAAGCTTTTATATCGTAAAGTTTATAAGTTACTTCAAAATTAGATTCTACCCATCTTTTTAAGCATGTTAAAGTGCGAACGTAAAGCTAATGTGAATGTTTTGTTTTCATTATACACAATTCCATATTCCAAAGCAGTGGTTTTAACAATTTTAGAAATCCATCCATAGTGGATGTGGCAAATCTTAGGGAATAAATGATGCTCGATCTGCCGGTTTAATCCGCCAAGAAAAAATGCTGAGAATTTACAATTTGTTGCAAAGTTAGCTGTTGTATTCATTTGATGTTCTGCCCAGGCTTCCTGCATATTTCCACCTTCATCGGGCAAAGGAAAATTAGTGCCTTCCACAACATGTGCAAGCTGAAATACCAAACCCATTGTAAAGCCCTGGGCAAGGTGTAAAATTAAGAAGCCAATAATAACCTGATACCACTGAATTTCCATTATAAGCATTGGCACTGCCAAAAACAAAAAGTAATAAAGCGCTTTATAAAAGAAAAGGTTAAAGTATTCTATTTTGGGATGTTTGTTGGTGTGACTTCCTACCGCAATCTGAAAAAACTTTTTGTAATCTTTTCTAAAAACCCATGAAAGGGATGCGATGCCATACAATGGAAAAGCATACCACTGCTGATAACGATGAAAACCTTTCAATTCATCCGATTCGGATATTCTTATCAAGCCCGGCGCAACTTCAATATCTTCATCGTGCCCGGCTATATTGGTATACGTATGGTGAACTACATTATGCGTTATATTCCAAACGTATGGATTAGCGCCCAGAAAATTGAAAAGAAAACTTAAGAACCGGTTAACACCTTTCGATTTAGAGAAAGAACCGTGTATAGCATCATGGCAGACATTAAAACCGACGAAAGCAGCCGTCATGCCCAACAAAACTGTTAGTGCAGTTAGCGATAGCAGATTTAACGGGATTAATAGAATACCTAAATACAGACAGACGTAAGCAGTTAAAAAAAAGCATGTTTTTAACCACATGCTAAAATTTGCATTAGGCGAAATCTGATTTTCTTTAATATGATTGTTTACTCTTTTACGTAGTTCCGAATAAAATGGACCAGCTGCTGCGCAGGGAAATTTTGCTTTTAATTTCATTGAAATATTGGGTTGAACAAATTTGTTTCACCACTATTTCATTTTTAAGCAGCTATGTAACTCATTAAATTATAAGGGAATTTCCCTTGCAGTTTTTTACGACTGCTAATATAGGTACGAAAAACCCTGTTTAATGGATTGGTATAAAATATATTTTTCGGTTTGACAGCCAGTTTTGGAAATAATAATTTTCGGCCTGTAACTGCATTCAAAAATTCTTTAAAAATAATTGATTATTAGTTCTTATTTAGACTAATTCTTGTTAATTTTGAGCGCTCGATAAAGCCGGGCCTAAACAATCTCATTACTATAAACAGAAAAATGAAAAAACTCTTATTCGCCATAGCATTGATGTGGACAATTTCTGTGCATGCACAAAAAAATACCCTGTTAGAATCTTCGTTTTGGCAAACCAAGCCAACCGTAGATGCTGTAAAATCAGAAATAGAAAAAGGTGCTAATCCTTCACAATTAAATCAATCAAGCTTTGATCCTGTTGTTCTTGCAATTAATGCGGAGGCACCCTCAGAAACAATTAAGTTTTTATTGCAACAACCTGGTAATGATGTAAATAAATTAACCCATGATGGCCGTATTTATTTACATTGGGCCGCAAGTAGAGGAAATGCGGAGATTGTGGAATATCTAATTTCTAAAGGTTCTAACGTAACTGTAAAAGATAGCCATGGTACAAGTCCTTTAATGTTTGCGGCGTCTGCAGGGCAACAGAACACAAAAGTTTACGATTCATTTATTGCTAAAGGGGCTAATTTAAAAACTGATTTAAGTGGAGCCGGAGCCAATGCATTACTGGTTGCTATTGGAAATGATAAAGATTTAAAGCTTACAGAATATTTTATTTCTAAAGGGTTAGATTTAAAAAGCACCGATGCCGAAGGGCACAATGCTTTTGGTTACGCAGCAAGATCTGGCAACATAAATGTTTTGAAAGCACTTGTTGCAAAAGGTGTTCCGGTTGATAACGGCGCAATTCTTATGGCTAGTGAAGGTTCTCGAAGAGGTGCGGCACCTGTAGAAGTTTTTGAATATCTGGAAAGTCTTAAAATAAAACCCACAGCCATTACTAAAGATGGGAGAAACGTTTTGCACGCTCTTGTACGCAGATCTGGTCAGAATGCCTTAGTGGAACATTTTATTGCAGCAGGTGTTGATGTAAACCAGGCAGATGCCGAAGGCAATACCGTTTTAATGAACGCAGCAATGTCTAACCGGGATACTGCTGCTTTTGCAATCATTTTACCGAAAGTGAAAAATATTAACCAGGCAAATGCTAAAGGTTTAACTGCACTTGCTATGGCCATAAACAGTAACTCTGCAGCTGTTGCAAATTTATTAATTTCTAAAGGCGCTAGTTTAAATGCGGTTGATAAAGATGGTAATAACCTTGCCTATTATTTAATTCAATCCTATAGCCCTGAAACTGGTCGCCCGGCGCCGGCTGGTGCACCTTCAAGAGCACAAGATTTTGAGCAAAAACTTACTTTATTAAAAGCAAAAGGATTTGATGTTGCAACACCACAAAAAAATGGAAATACTTTATACCATCTGGCTGTAGCAAAAGGCGATATATCTTTGGTTAAACGTTTCCAGGATTTATCTATCGATGTAAATGCTAAAAATAAGGAAGGAATAACGCCTTTGCACAAGGCAGCAATGATTTCTAAAGATGATGCGATGTTAAAATATCTCTTGTCAATTGGCGCTAAAAAAGACCCGAAAACAAGTTTCGATGAAAGTGCTTTCGACCTTGCAAGTGAAAATGAATCACTTAAAAAAGACAATGTTTCACTCAGTTTCTTAAAATAAATATGAATAATTTCTTAAAAATCTCTTTACTGGTATTATCTATCGCGTTTATAAAGCCGAACGTTGCAAATGCCCAGGCTGCAAAATATAAATGCATGATTCAAATGACGAACTATATGGGCGAGGGTGCCTACATCGTAATTTCTTTGATTGATGCTAAAGGACAGTACGAAAAAACACTTTACGTATTAGGCTCTGATAAAAAATGGTATAACAGTTTAAAAGAATGGCATAAATTTAATGCTAAGAAACCATCAAACATTAGTGCAATTACCGGCGCTTCATTAACTGGTGGCGATAGAGGCGTTTCAATTATCGATATCGATAAATCGAAAATTAATGCAGGTTATAAACTTCGCTTTGAAAGTGCTGTTGAAGATCAAAAATATAATGTTAAAGACCTTGAAATTCCATTAACGACTGAAGCTTTGGCTGCAAAAACAGATGGAACAGGATACATCAGATATGTGCGTTTTAGCCCTAATTAATTTTATTTAGGACAATGACGAATCATTTTTGGAGATACAGCCACCTCGCACTGGCTGTATCTTCGTTTCTTTTCCTCTTTCTGGCTTCGATTACCGGGGCAATATTATCTGCTGAGCCAATTGTTGATCGGTTAAAACCTTACGCAGCAAAAAATCTCGGTGCCGTAAACTTAGCTCAAGCCATTCCAGTCTTACGTAAGAATTATCCTGGCATCACAAAAATTTCTGTAGAAAGTAACCAATTTGTTTTAATTGAGGGCACGGGTAAAACAGGAGATGATGTTAAAGCCTATGTAGAGCCTACAACAGGTAAAATAATTGGAAAGCCGGGTAAAAAAAATGAGTTTTTCCAATGGGTAACAAGTTTACACAGGTCGTTATTTTTGCATGAACTTGGTCGGATTTTTATTGGGATAACGGCTTTCTTTTTAATGCTGATTGCTATTTCCGGTATTTTACTAACCATAAAACGGCAACGTGGAATTAAACGTTTCCTGGCAAAAATACCTAACGATGGCTCAGCGCAGTATTATCATACTGTTGTTGGTCGCTTATCATTAATTTTCATCCTTTTAATAGCAATTAGCGGCACATATTTATCACTAAATACTTTAGGGATTATTAAACCTGTTAAAACAAATGTTGATGTAGATTTTGATGCGATTAAATCTGGTCCGCAGAAGAATATTAAGGATTTTGATTTATTTAAAAACACAAGTTTATCAAACGTTCAAACGATAGAATTTCCTTTTTCTGAAGATGTTGAGGATTATTATACCTTAACCCTTAAGGATAAAGAATTAGCTGTAAACCAGGTTACCGGAGTTATTATTGCCGAGCGTAAATATCCGTTTTCGGCATTGGTTAACAACATGAGTTTGAGTATTCATACCGGCCGTGGCAGTGCATTTTGGGCCATTATTTTAGGAATAGCCGCTCTAAGTATTCTGTTTTTTATCTATTCGGGTTTCGTTATTACGTTTAAAAGAATATCCAGCCGCACAAAAAATAAATATAAGAAGGAAGAAAGTAATTATATATTATTGGTGGGTTCTGAAAACGGCACCACCAACCGGTATGCATCTGCTATTTTAAAACAGTTGATAAAACAGGGCAAAAAGGCATATATAACTTCAATGAATGATTATGCTGTTTATCCTAAAGCACAACATTTTTTAATGCTCACCTCGACATATGGAATAGGCGAACCACCTGCAAATGCTAAAAAATTTCTTTCACTAATTGAAGAAACACCACAGAACCATCCGATAACATATTCGGTATTGGGCTTCGGTTCCAGATCATATCCCGATTTTTGTAAATTCGCTTTTGATGTACATAATCATCTTTCTGCAAAAAGCTGGGCAACACCTTTAATTGATGTTCATACCGTTAACGATAAATCGCCGGATGATTTACTTTTATGGCAGGAATCGTGGTCGCAAAAAGCAGATATTCAATTCGAGGATTTCTCCGGAATTGGTAGCGAAAAACCGAAACGTTTAAAAACTTTTTCAGTTACATCCAACACGAAATTTGGCGATACATTTTTAATCGAGCTGCAGGGACAAGGCAAACTTAAGGCGAAATCGGGCGATTTATTAGCCATTTATCCGGCTAACGACTATCGCGAAAGACTTTACTCCATTGGTGTTGTCGATAAAAAAATAAAACTGAGCGTTAAGCTTCACGAAAATGGTTTGGGCTCAGGTTTTCTTCATTCGCTAAAACCAGCTGCTAAAATAAAAGCCAGGATTGTTAAAAATAATCATTTCAATTTTCCCGAAAAATCAACCGCAGTAATTATGATTTCTAACGGAACAGGGATTGCGCCTTTTTTGGGAATGGTAGATGAGAATAACAACAACCTTTCCTGTTATTTATATTGCGGCTTTAAAAATACTTCAGCTTTTGAGCCATTTAACGAATTTTTAAATACAAAACTTGCAGAAGCAAAATTAAGCAAATTGAGCATCGCCTACTCAAGAGAAGGCAATAGGCAATATGTTAGCGATTTGGTAAATATCGATTCAGATATGATTGCGAAAAAGTTGATTGATTCTTCGGTTATTATGATTTGTGGGTCACTTTCAATGCAAAAGGATGTATTGGTAATTTTGGAGCAAATCTGTTTGGAAAAAACAAAACACCCATTGTCTTTCTATCAATCGAGAAATCAAATTTTAACAGATTGCTATTAAATTATTTTGCATGCCTGGGTAACTTAATTTTAGCTAGCGCTGAATTGTTTTTTGAAACCAGAAATTCGCCCTTGTCGGTAACCATAAGATAACTGTATTCTGGGAATTTGCCAATTAGTTTTTTCCCTTCTTCAAAACCTAAAACCATTGTAGATGTGCTCAAACCGTTGGCAACTTCAGCACTCGGCCCCATGATGGTAACGCTTATTAATCCTGTAGCGGGGTAACCTGTTGCCGGATTAATGATGTGAGCATAACGCTTTCCACCAAACTCTACAAACTTCCTGTAACTTCCGGAAGTTACAATAGCACTTTGTTTCATAGGTACAATCGCAAAAATAGTATCCTCTTTCATAGGGTTTGTGATTCCAATTTCCCAGTTTTTACCACTCGGGTGCTTTCCCCAGGTACTCATATCGCCAGATGCATTAACAATACCAGCTTTTATACCTTTTGCCAGCATCATTTTTCTACATCTGTCTGCGGCATATCCTTCACCTAAAGCACCAAAACCTATTTTCATTCCTTTAAGTTTTAAAAATATTGTAGATTTCGCTTTATCAATAATAATATTTTGGTAACCAACCTTTTCTACCGATTTTTTGATAGCCTCCGCTGATGGCATTTCTTTCATAGAGCCATCAAATTTCCATATTTTATCCATTGCAGCAAAGCTGATATCGAATGCCCCGCTTGTCGTTTTCGATAAGTTAATGGCTCTTTCTGTTAGTAGAAGTAATTCCTCATCAACCTTAATGGGTTTAATTCCAGCGTTATCATTCACCATTGAAACCTGAGAATTTGGTTTCCAGTCTGATATTAGATTTTCTATTCTCGAAATTTCAGCAATTACAGTATCAATGTTATTTTCCGCGTTTTCTTTAGTGTTTGCAACAATGCTAATGTCGAATCTTCCACCCATTAAAATAGTTGTACGTTTCCTCAAAACCTGGGCATTCAGGTTAAAAGTAAGTAATACCAGGCCTATCAATATAAAATATCTCACGAGCATAAATGGATGTTATAGAAAGTTAAACAGCTTTAAAAGCCACAAAATTAATTAAAAAATAACCCTAACTTTTTAGGCATGTAAAATAAACGTAAAAATAACTTTCATTAAATATTAACAGCTAAAAAATTGCTTTTCTCCTACAGCTTATATTTCCAGAATAATAGACGTTTTAAAATCCGCCGGATTTGACATAAATTTTTAATTAGCTTTTGTGGAAAAGTAATCATTCTGTGAAGTTTATAAGTTTACTTTGCAGATAAAACCGCCTGATGGACATTTTTTTATAATAAAAAGTGCTTTTTTTAAAATAATTTTTTTTGATTGACGAATAAAATAAAGTTAAATCTAATTTTTTTTTAAAACCATTAGCTATATCTTAAAATAACAGCATAATAATTGTATTGATGGGTTTGATTTTTTATAACTCTCAATAATAAAGGATGTTAAATCAATGTTAAATTAATAGTTATGCACATTTTTCCTAATACAGATACTAGAATTATAGATTTCGATGGGGTTATTATTATAGTAATCGGCTTAAAGACCGATCCTAAATTATATAGAGTACTAATTGATGGTGTTTTTAGTGGTTATCTCGAAAACACTGATGAAATGTTGATTCCTACAAAGGGAAGTAATATCAGGCAAATATATATCGATCAGATTGCTAAATTAAGGAATACAGAATATAGAAGGCTTAAATCAGTAGGCTAGTAGTTCTACTTCCAGGCGGAGCATAACGCATGGTATTCGATGTTATTTATGGCTTTTGTAACTAAGTTTGGCTGAGCAAAACATTGCCACCTGATATTAAAATGACTGTGCTTAATCCATTTCCTTGAGCGCTAATGAAATGATTTAAAGTGCGTAAACGGGTTATTGCAGTTTCTAATGAAGAAACCTGACAGAGATTCAGGCTTGCTTTGCCATTAAATACTGATGATGATATTTGAATTTTAACTAGTGTGCTTGCACCATTTATTGAAACTGCCGCTTTATCCAATTTCAGGTTAATATGAAAGTAATACCAATGTTGGTGATTTGCTAGTACCTCAATGCCATGAGAATTGGAGTAATCGATTATAAAACTAGAAGTGGATACAGTTAAATTTGAAACAGTAGCAGTGGCTACTATCATGGAAAATCGCCTTCAGATGGCTTATAAGGCAGTTATAGGATAAAAAAAACCTCTCGGAACTAACCGAGAGGTTGTGGGCCCAGCTGGGCTCGAACCAGCGACCAAAAGATTATGAGTCTTCTACTCTAACCAACTGAGCTATAGGCCCTGAAAAAACTATCGTTTTTTGCGAGTGCAATGTTACAAATTTGCTTTCGATTTTGGAAAAAGTTTTTTACTAAAATTTCAAAAATTAATATTTTAACTTCATTTTCAAGTAATTGGTGTTTTCTAAAACAAAAACATTAATAATTCATTATAGATAACGTTATTCTAAAATATTAATTCCTTTTCTTTGATACCAGAACAAACCTTAGTTTTTATGAAATTTAACTTAATTTTATATAACTAAACGGAGTATGGTTTCTGTTAGGAAATATTTTCCATTAACAATTAAATTTTAGCAAAACCCACATGGATTATAAGCAACTACAAATTGATGTAGAAAAGCACGTTATCGATTATTTTAATACACACCAAGACTCGAGACTAGTTTACCATAATCTTCAACACACTAAAGATGTTGTTAAGGCATCGCATCAAATATCAAATCACTATCAGTTAAATGATGAGGATTTTTTAATTGTTACAGCTGCCGCATGGTTTCACGATACCGGTTATTTCGAAGATGCCCTAAACCACGAAGTTAAAGGGGCGGAACTGGCAACCAATTATTTAAAATCGCTTGCTGTAAATAAAGAAATTATAGATAAAGTTGCCGGCGCAATTCTTAGCACCAGAATACCCCAGAAACCAACTAATCAATTAGAAGATATTTTATGCGATGCCGACCTATTTCACCTGGGAACAGAAGATTTTAGAAAAAAAGGTAAGCTTATGCATAAAGAAGCCGAATTACTTTATGGTAAAGACATTAGTAAAAATGAATGGCGCAAAAAAGATATTCAATTCTTAGAATCGCAACATTACCATACCGATTACACAAAGCTTTTACTCGATGATCAGAAGCAAAAAAATATAGATAAAATAAAAAGTAAGCTCTCGGCTCAAAAAGAACAAGTCGACTTTGATGAGGCACCAACAGCATTGACAACTCCGGCGGTTGTTATTCAGGAGAGAAAGAAAAAAAACAAAAAAGACAAAGATGATCGTCCGGATAAAGGTATCGAAACCATGTTCAGGATTACTTCGGCAAATAACCAACGTTTAAGCGATATGGCCGATAATAAAGCTCATATTTTAATTACGGTTAACTCTATTATGCTTTCATTAATTGTGAGTTTGCTTTTACGAAGACTTGAAGACCACGGAAATTTAATTATTCCAACCTTCATTTTGTTAATGGTAAGTTTAACTTGCGTTGTGGTTTCCATCCTTTCTACAAGACCATCAATCCCTGCTGGTGTTTTCACCCCCGAAGATATGGACAACAAGAAAGTTAACTTGCTGTTTTTTGGCAATTTTTATAAAATGTCGCTACCCTCGTATACCGACGGTATGTTAAAAGTAATGAACGATAAGGATTTTTTATATGGCACGTTGATAACCGATGTTTATTCGCAAGGTGTTGTTTTAGGAAGAAAATATAAGCTGATAAGATTGGCTTACAATATATTCATGTTCGGTTTAATTGCAGCGGTTTTGGCATTTGTTGTAGCTTACGCAGCCTACGGTAAACTTTAATGGAGCAAAAAGTAGAAACATCTTTGTTTAACAGAGATTTAAGCTGGCTCAAATTTAATGAGCGAATTTTGATGGAGGCGGAGCGCCAATCGGTTCCACTTTTAGAGAGAATTAAATTCCTGTCGATTTTTTCTTCCAACTTAGATGAATTTTATCGGGTAAGGATGCCCGTATTACTCGCCCTGGAAAAATTGAGCAACCGGGATGATAACGATATTCAAATCGAAGCCGATTTATTAAATTCGGCGAACGCTATGATAGCTGCTCAGCAGCAACGTTATGGTCGGGCATTAAAAGAGCAAATTATTCCTGAATTAAAGCGTGCAAAAATCAACCTGCTTTATGGTGAATTTTTTCCAACGGAGATTACTAAACAAGTAACGAGGTATTTTCTTAGTCAGGTTTTAGCCTTTCTGCAGCCTGTTTACATAAATAAAAAAACAAACTTCTTTCCAGCAAACAACGAACTTTATTTTCTGATAACTAAAATTGAAAAAGGAAATGAACAAACTGTTATTTTAAACATACCTTCTAACGAACTGCCAAGGTTTTATAAGCTGGAGGTTGGTGAAGAAAATTTTGTTGTCTTTTTGGATGATATTGTTCGATATCACCTTAATCTGGTTTTTAAAAATGCTGAAATAACAGGTTGTTACAGTTTCAAGATTACACGCGATGCTGAAATTGATTTAAAGGATGAATATTCCGGAAGTTTATCTGAGCAATTGGAAGCGCAACTTTTAAAAAGGGATGCTGGCCTGGCAACCAGATTTCTCCATCAGCCGGGGATTCCGAAAAGTGTATTGGTTACTTTAAAAAAACTTTTCAACCTTAAAAAAGCAAATATGGTTGAAGGTGGGCAATACCATAATCTTAAAGATTTTATGGGATTTCCTGTAAATAGACCAGAGTTATCGAATAAACCTTGGCCAAAAATATGTAATACCGATGTTGTGCATGGCAGTTTAACTGATGAAATTGTAAAAAACGACATCATAATTCACACGCCATACCAAAGTTACGATAGTGTTTTACGTTTCTTTAATGAGGCAGCAATAGATCCTGATGTTGAAGAGATTTACCTGACCATTTATCGAGTTGCCAGCGATTCTAAAATTATAAATGCCCTAATTAGTGCAGCAAAAAACGGCAAAAAGGTTTTTGTTCTGGTTGAGCTTAAAGCCCGTTTTGATGAAGCTAATAATATTAAATGGGCAAAAAAAATGAAAGAGAAAGGTGTGGAAATCGTGTATAGCGTTACCGCTCTAAAAGTTCATGCTAAAGTTGCCCTGGTGAAGCGGAAAATAGACAACAGGATGCTTTATACAGGTTTATTGGCCACCGGAAACTTCAACGAAAGTACGGCTGCTTTTTATACCGACCATATTCTTATGACAGCCAATAAAGCTATTTTAAGAGAAATAGAACTTCTTTTCATTTTTCTAAGAAAGCGAGTTAAACCTTCGTCTGCAGATTTAATAAAGTTCGAACATATTTTAGTTGCCCAGTTTAACCTTCAGCATAAATTTATTGAACTAATTGATAGAGAAATTGCCTATGCAAATTCAGGCAAAGCAGCTTCTATCACCATTAAACTCAATAATCTTGAAGAGAAAATTTTAATTAATAAACTTTATGAGGCTTCGCAAGCTGGTGTAAAAATTACCATGATTGTTCGCAGTATCTGCCGGTTAATTCCGGGCGTAAAGGGGATGAGCGAAAACATTAAAATTATTAGAATCGTTGATAGGTACCTCGAGCACGGACGAATTTTCATATTTAATAATTTAGGTAAAAACGATGTTTATTTGGGCTCTGCAGATTGGATGAACCGGAATATTTACCGAAGAATTGAGGTTTGTTTTCCTGTTTATGATCAGAAAATCAAAGGTGAAATCTTAAATTTAATAGCTATCCAAAAACAAGATAATCTCCAGGCCGTTTTTATCGATGAACAAATGGATAATATCCCTGTTAAAAAGGATGGAACGCTTATTGCATCGCAACATGATATTTACGAATTTTTAAAAATCAATCTTAAAATTAGTTGATGAATAAGCGTTGTTTAATTCAGTTTCGATTAACCAGCATACTCAAATCAACGTTAACTTAATACTGCTTAAAATGAAAAATTTTAAAATTTATACCACATCCGTACTTTCCGTTTTCCTACTCGCTTTTTTTTGTATCTCCTGTGTAAATGGTAAAAATGATGATAAGGGTAAAACTGAAACTAGCCAGGAATCAACAAAACCAGGCTTTCCATACGATTTAGAAAATCCTGTTAAATACAATATGCCACATAATTTGTTCGAAATCTCGGGTATTGTTTTCCATAATGGCGACCCAAAACAAGTTTTTGCCATTCAGGACGAAGATGGTGATTTGTTTCATTTAGGCTTGAATGATAAAGCATCTAAATTCACAAAATTTGGCGGAAAAGGTGATTATGAGGATTTAACAATAATTAAAAATCAGGTTATTATATTAAAAAGCAATGGTGAACTTCACATTTTTCCGCTGTCGGAAATTAATAAACCTCAGGTTGATAATGTTGTTAAAACCAAAGATTTGGTTCCAAAAGCCGAATACGAAGGTTTGGCGGCTGATGACAAAGCCGGCAAAGTTTACATTTTAACAAAGGGCAGCAAAGCTGATGATAAAAATAAAGCGACAAGTATCTTCGCCTTCGATTTCGGAACAGATAATTCGTTGAAACCATCAGGAGAATTTAGCTTGCCATACAAAGAAATTGAAAAACTTTCGGGAGCAAAGAAAATGAAATTCAAACCTTCGGCGCTTGCTAAAAATTCATCAACAGGCGAATGGTATATTCTGTCATCCGTAAATAAATTACTGGTTATTACCGATGCCGAATTTAAAATTAAGGCTACTTATCCGTTAAATGGCGGTAACTTTAACCAACCGGAAGGTATCGCGTTTGATAAAGACAATAATCTTTACATCTCAAATGAAGGCGGAACATTGGCTGCAGGCAATATTTTACAGTTTAAACTAAAAAATTAGAATGGTACCAAGCTGTTCCCTTTTTCGGGGAACAGCAAAAAAGCGTATCTTGAGTACAGGTAAGCATCCCCAAATCAAAATTATGATTAAAAATTTTACTCTTTCAATAGTCTT
>Ga0160472_100614_pt1 | contig 19381 bp, 18 predicted proteins | sample HID1973M_E11MG_FD_108267 | JGI IMG/M metagenome (GOLD analysis project Ga0160472, IMG submission 108267) | Enriched mosquito-associated microbial communities from UW Madison campus, WI, USA - HID1973M_E11 MG | ecosystem: Host-associated > Arthropoda: Insects > Digestive system > Unclassified ... | reverse complement strand
CCACGATCCCTCGTTCATCCGTGAACTTCGATGCCTTCATCGTTTTCAGCTCCTGTCCCAGCCAGGGAAGGTTAGCCGAAAACTCCAGCTTCAAACGATCCAGTTTTCAGGGGGCAGAGCACAAACGCTGTGGGGATAGATTGTACGGATTTAGGCAGTCGTTGGGCGCACCATGACGGGATATGCCGTTTTGCGATATCTGAAAGTCAATCAGGCATTCTAGTGATAGGTGGATCGTCCCGGTAATGTTCTGAGGAAGGCAGTTCGAGCGCTGCCCGATGAGAGGGATCGACGCGAAACTGATGTCTGACCGGATGAGCCGGTCTTCGTGCGGGCCTCATCGTGATCCGACAGAAGGGAATGAGAGAATGACCAAGAAGGGTGAATGGCGCGTCGCGCTGGCGGGCGAATGCATGGTTTGCCGTCCCTTTGCCATGCATGACGAGCCTGAGTTCACAGGGGTCTGGGATCTGCTGCGGGACGCAGACGTGACCTACGGCCATCTGGAAATGAACTTCGCGGATTACGACGAGTTGCAGTGGCCGGCGCGGGGGCAGGGCATCGGCAGCTTCATGATGGCTGATCCGACGATCGCCAAGGATCTCAAATGGGCGGGCTTCGACATCATGTCGACCGCGCACAACCACAGCTTCGACTTTGGGGCCGAGGGCTTGCTGGCGACGAAGCGGCACATGAAAGAGGCTGGCATCGTCACGGCGGGGACGGGGGCTGACCTCGAACTGGCCTCCGAGCCCGGCTATGTCGAGAAGAAACGCGGTCGGGTCGCGCTTGTCTCGACCTCGTCCGGGAACCAGCATTTCATGTGGGCGGGTCTGGCAAAGGGCGCACTCAAGGGCAGGCCGGGGGTGAACCCGCAGCGTCTCCAGATCGAGTTCCAGGTCGACCAGCAGACCGCCGACAATCTCAAGGCCTTCGCCGGTTCGCTGAACATCACCCGTGCGCCGAAGCATGGTCGCGAAGGCTCCTTCGGCTTCCTGATCCCCGGCGCGCAGCAATGGGGCGATCCGGAATCCTTCTTTGTCGGAGAGACGAACGAGATCATCTCGACCTGTAACAAGCGCGATCTGGCACGCAACCTGCGCTCGGTCGAGGAGGCGAGGTCAATGGCCGATCTGGTCATTGTCGCCCATCACTTCAGCGTGGCGGACGGACCGCGCCTTGACACACCGCCGGGCTTCGTCAAGGAGTTTGCCCGCGCCGCGATCGACGGGGGTGCAGATATCTATGTCGGCCACGGCTGGCACAAGACGATGGGGATCGAGATCTACAAGGGCAAACCCATCATCTACGGGATCGGCAATTTCTTCGCCCAGTCGGAATTCATCCAGCGCGTGCCCTATGACAGCTATGACGCCTGGGGTCATGACGTTGACCGCCTGCCCACGCTGACGCCGGCGGTCCATCCGCTGCATCCCGGCCTCGACAGCCCGGTGCCGACCTGGTGGGGCAGCTGCGTCATCAAGCTCGACATGAAGGACGGCGAGTTGCAGCGGATCTACCTGCACCCGGTCGAGATGGGGCGCGATTCCACGCCTGATGCGCCGATCCGGCGCCAGACCGGCGAGGCATGTCATCCCTTTACGGAAGGGCGTCCGATGCTGGCCAAAGGCGATGATGCCGCTCGTATCCTCGAGCGCTTCAAGCGGCTTTCGGAACCCTTCGGCACGCAGGTCGAAATCCGCGACGGCGTCGGGGTGATCGATCTTGCGCGCAAGGCGGCAGGCAAGATGGAGCTCGTCGGCTAAGGCCTGCGTCGAGATGGCAAGGCCCTGGTTGAGGAACCGGGGCCATTGAGGGAGGAGGGAATGGGTTTGAACCTTTCCATCGATACCGCGATCCCCACGATCCCGGCCCACGGGTCCGGTGGCCCTGCCACGGTTCAGCCCACCGGGACCAGGGCGCTGATCGAAGTGCAAGGACTTACAGTATCCTTTCCCGGCGAGGGCGGGATCCGCAACAACGTCGTCTCCGGTCTCAACTATCGGATCAATGCCGGTGAAACCCTCGGGGTGGTCGGCGAAAGCGGTTGCGGAAAGACCATGACTTCGCTGGCGCTGATGGGACTTGTGCCGAATGCGGGGCAAGTCACCGGCAGCATCATGTTCGGCGGTCGCAATCTTGTGGATCAGAAGGATCGCGACTGGCGGCGGATGCGGGGCCGCGACGTCGCCATGATCTTTCAGGAGCCGATGACGGCGATGAATCCGGTGATGACCGTCGGTCGCCAGATCGCCGAGGTGCTGATCCGGCATGAGGGCCTTTCGCGGCGCGAGGCGGCGGACCGCTCGGTCGGTCTGCTCGAGGCCGTGGGTATTCCGTCGCCCCGTCGGCGGGCCGAGGACTATCCCCACCAGCTTTCCGGCGGGATGCGGCAAAGGGCGATGATCGCAATGGCGCTGGCCTGCAAGCCGCGCCTGCTGGTCGCGGACGAACCGACGACGGCGTTGGACGTGACCATCCAGGCGCAGATCCTGGACCTGATCCTGGAGTTGCAGGAAGATACCGGCATGGCGGTCCAGTTCATCACCCACAATCTGGCGGTGGTGTCCGAACTCGCTCACCATATCCTTGTCATGTATGCGGGGCGCGGGGTGGAATATGCCCCTGCCGACAAGCTTTTCGCGCGCCCGCTACATCCCTATACCCGCGGCCTGATCGCGACCCTGCCTGATCCGGACCACAAGGTCGCGACGCTGCCCGTCATTCCGGGCGGGCTGCGATCGTCGCGCAGTCCCGGCTGTCCGTTTGCGGGTCGTTGCGCGCTGGCCTCGGATATCTGCCGGGCCGCCGTCCCCCCCATGATCGAGGTCGAAGCCGGCCATCATGTAGCTTGCGTGAAGGTGTCACAATGAGCGACCCGCTGTTGGAAATCGACCGGCTCTCGGTCCACATCCCGATGCGCGGCAAGGGGTTGCTGGCGCCTAGCGTCAAGCTGCGCGCGGTGGACGAAGTCTCGCTGACCATGCAGCGCGGCGAAACGCTGGCCATTGTCGGCGAAAGCGGCAGCGGCAAGAGCACGCTCGGCTATGTCGTCGCGGGATTGCGCGAGCAGACCGGCGGCAGCCTGCGGATCACCCCCTCGCGTCCGCACCAGATCGGGCGCAAGCCGGTGCAGATCATCTTCCAGGACCCGTTTTCGGCCCTCGACCCGCGCATGACCGTCGAGGACATCATCGGCGAGCCGCTGCGCCTTGCCGGGCAGGACCGCAGAACCCGTCGGGCACGGGTGCTGGAAGTGCTTGAACAGGTCGGGATGCCCGCGGACGCGGCGCAGCGCTATCCACACCAGTTCTCGGGCGGGCAGCGGCAACGCCTCGCCATCGCGCGCGCCCTGATCGGCGATCCGGAACTGATCGTGGCGGACGAGCCGCTCTCGGCGCTCGACGTCTCGATCCAGTCCAAGATCCTGAACCTGATGAGCGACATCAAGGAACGGCACGGGATCAGCTATTTCTTCATCAGCCACGATTTCGGCGTCGTGCGTCACCTCGCCGATCGTGTCGCGGTGCTGTATCTGGGCCGCCTGATGGAGCTTGCCCCGGCGGACGAGATCTTCGCCAACCCGGCCCATCCCTATACCATCGCGCTGATGGAGGCCGTTCCGCGCATCGGGCGCGGGCGCCGCAAGCGGGGGCAGGTGCTCAAGGGGGAGATTCCGACGCCGCTCAACCCGCCGTCGGGCTGCGTGTTCCACACCCGCTGTCCCCGCGCCACGGCCATCTGTTCGACAGACCGACCGCATCTGCTGCCGCTGGCCAGCCGGCCGGCGCAACTTGCAGCCTGCCATCACAAGGAGTGACCGGATGCTACGCTATACCTTGTCCCGGTTGTCGCAGGCGATCCTGGTGACCTTTGTCATGTCCTTTCTGCTGTTCATGCTGATCGGCCTGATGCCCGGCGACCCGCTGGAAAACATGCTTGAAGGCAACCCGTCGCTGACGCCGGAACTGATTTCGCAGATGCGCGAGCTTTACGGCCTCGATCAGTCGGTTTTCGTCCGCTACTGGAACTGGCTTGGCGCGGCGCTTGGCGGCGATCTGGGCTATTCCAGCCTGTATTTCCGCCCCGTGACCGATGTTCTTTTTCCGGCGATGATCCAGACCGTCAAGCTGATGGGGCTGACGCTTCTGGTCTCTGTCCCGCTGGCATTGTTGCTTGGATCGCTTGCCGCGAGAAAGCCCAATGGGTTCATCGACTCGGCGGTGGGGGTGTTTTCATTCGCCTCGATTTCGCTGCCGAACTTCTGGGTATCGCTGCTGCTGATCATTCTCTTCTCGGTCAAGCTGGGCTGGCTGCCCGCGTCGGGGACCCCGCTTTCTGCCGCGCCGACCGCGCTGGAGCAGGTGCGGCACATGATCCTGCCGGTGGCGGTGCTTGCCATGTTCCATGTCGGCCCGCTGGTGAGATATGTCCGCGCCTCGATGATCGAGACGCTTTCGGCTGATTTCGTGCGGACAGCGCGCGCCAAGGGACTTGGCGAGGGCAGCGTGATGATCGGCCACGCGCTGCGCAATGCGCTGATCCCGATGGTGACGGTGCTGGCGCTGTCCTTTGGCTCGCTCTTTTCGGGGGCGCTGGTGGTCGAGACGATCTTCGGCATGCTCGGCATGGGCAAGATGATCTATGACGCCATCGGCAATATCGACTTCAACCTTGCCCTTGTTGGCCTGCTGCTCGCCACGATCGTGACGCTGCTGTCGAACCTGCTTGCCGATCTTGCATATGCCCTTCTGGATCCGAGGATCACGCTATGACCGACGTGACCGTCGCGGCTCTGCCCGCCCCCCGTTCAATCTGGTCGCTCCGCTTCGAGAAGTTTCGCGGCCACCGCCTGGCGATGTATGCGCTGGTCTTCCTTGTCCTGCTGACCGCGCTCTGCCTCATGGCCTGGCCGCTCAGCCAGTATCTCGGGATCGATCCCAACAAGACCAACCTGCTGGCGCGGTTCAAGGCCCCCAGCGCGCAGCACTGGCTTGGCACCGACGATCTGGGCCGCGACGTGCTGATCCGCCTGATGTATGGCGGTCAGGTGTCGATTGCGGTCGGCCTGCTCGCCACCTTCCTGATGACCATCCTCGGCGTTGCGGTCGGTGTGACTTCGGGATTTCTGGGCGGGCGGACGGACGCGATCCTGATGCGGCTTACCGATTGCATGATCGCGCTGCCGCTGATCCCCCTGCTGATCGTGCTGGGCGCGGTCGATCTGACGAAGCTGGGTCTCAGCGCCGCTGCCGCCAGTTCGCCGCTGTTCATCTTTCTGCGCATCGTCGTCATCATCGCGCTGGTCGACTGGACGACCATGGCGCGCATCGCACGGGCAGGTGCCATCCAGATGCGCGACCGCGACTATGTCCGCGCCGCTACCGTGGCCGGGGCAAGGCGGCGATACAATGTGCTGGTGCATGTCCTGCCGAATATCTCGACCCCGCTGATCGTCGCGGCGACCCTGACGGTCGGACGGGTGATCCTGCTGGAATCGACCCTCAGCTTTCTTGGCTTCGGGATCGTCCCGCCGACGCCGACCTGGGGGAACATGCTGACCAACGCGCAACAGCTGATCATCTCGGCTCCGCATCTCGCGGTTTATCCGGGCCTGCTGATCTTTGCCACGGTCATGGCGGTGAACTTCGTCGGTGATGGCGTGCGCTATGCCTTTGATCCGCGCGCCGAGAACGAGGGCCGGTCGCACTGATCGGAAGATACTGACGCTCAGGGGAGGAGAGAGCGAATGAAAATGAGAAAAACAATTGCCAGCGCATTGCTGGTAGCCACCGTCCTTGGTTCGGGAAGTGTTCAGGCCCAGCCGGACAAGGGCACGCTGGTGGTCGGCCAATTGCAGTTCCTGACCAATTTCCACCCGCTGATCCAGGTGAACAACACGAAGCGGCTGGTGGTGAACTATGGTCTGCGGCCCATCACTGCCTATGATGAGAATGTCGTCAACCAGTGCGTCCTCTGCGAGGAGGTTCCGTCGCTGCAAAACGGGCTGGCCGAACTGGTCGACAATCCCGACGGCAGCAAGGGGATGCGCGTCAGGTTCACCCTGAAGCAGGGCCTGAGTTGGGGCGACGGAACCCCGGTGACGTCAAAGGACGTGGTCTTTACCCACAAGATCGGCTCGGACGAGAAGATCGGCTTCTCGAACTACAACCCCTGGAGCCGCGCCAGCGCCGTCGAGGTCGTCGATGACCGTACCTTCGTGCTGGTCCTGCCCGAGGTCGTTTCCAGCTTTGCCTCATGGGACCAGATCCTGCCCGCCCATCTGGAAGAGCCGATCTATGCCGCCAATCCCACTGCCGAGAGCTATACCAAGCAGTCGCTCTACAACACCAAGCCGACGACGCCGGGACTGTGGAACGGCTCGTTCATGCTGACCGATTACCAGATCGGGACGCGTCTGATCTGGGAGCCGAACCCCCATTGGCCCGGCGCGAAGCCGGGTCTGAACCGAGTCGTCCTCAGCTATCGCGACAACTCGTCGGCCTTGATGCAGAACCTGCTGTCGGGAGAGATCGATGCGGTGCCGGTCAGTCCGGGCGGGATCAGCTTCAGCCAGATGCTGGATATCCAGGGGCAGAACCCCGAGAAATTCACCTATCACATCGCCGACGGCACCAATCTCGAACGCATCGCGATGAATCTGGACAACCCGATCCTCGCCGACGTCAAAGTGCGCGAGGCGCTGCTGCTGTCCATCGACCGGAATGCCATCACCGAGGCGCTGTTTCAGGGCCAGCAGGCCGTGGCCAACGGTCTGCTGGCCAGCACCAGCCCCTATTACAATACCGGGATGGAGACCTATTCCTACGACCTTGAAAAGGCCAAGGCGTTGCTGTCGGAGGCGGGCTGGACACCGGGTGCGGACGGCATCTGTGTCAACGGCAATGGCGACAGGCTGACGCTGGAACTTGCGACCACCGCCGGCAACCAGACGCGCGAGCAGATTGCGCAGGTGATCCAGAGCCAGCTTTCGGAAGCCTGTGTCGAGATCTCGACCAAGTTCGTGCCTTTGCAGGAATACAACGGCGAGCTCGCGCGCAAACGCAAATTCACTGGGTTGGTCATGTCCTCGATCGACTTCTCGCCTTCGACCTCACCCCGGATCGCCCTTGGGTCGGACCGGGTTCCCAGCGCCGAGAACAAGTTCACCGGCAACAACTTCTCGGGCTACAAGAGCCAGGCGATGGATGCGGCGCTCGAGAGGTTCGACGCGGCACTGAGTCCGGAGGAGACGAAGGCCGCCTGGGCAGAAATCCAGTCGACCTTCGCCCAGGACCTGCCGATGCTGCCCCTGTATTTCTATGCGCGGGCCTATGTGTCGGTGCCGGACCTGACCGACTTCCGGCAATCGACCTATGACCCGCTGCAGAACTTTGCCGAGGAATGGCGTCGGCAGTAATGGCGTTCCGGCGGCGGTCCGACAGGCCCGCCGCCCAGCAGAGAGAATACCGATGAAGATTGCCGTACTGGATGATTATCTGGACCTGTCGCAGCAGGTCGCGGATTGGCGGCCCTTGGCCAGCCGGGCCGAGATCAGCGTGATCGACCGGCCGTTGCCGACGGTCGCCGAGGCTGCCGAGGCTCTGGCCGAATTCGACATCATCTGCACCCTGCGCGAGCGCACGCCCTTTCCGGCGGAGTTGATCGGGAGGCTGCCGAGGCTGCGCTATCTCTGCGTCACCGGCAAGCGTTACGATACCGTGGACGTTGCCGCGGCCGTCGGGCAGGGCGTGGTGGTCTCGAACACGCCGGTGACGAGGGCCGGGTCGGGCGCGGTGGTCGAGCTGACCTGGGGACTGATCCTTGCGCTTGCCCGCAATATCGCGGCCGAGGACCGGTTGATGCGCGACGGCGGCTGGCAGCATTTCGCGGGCATGACGTTGCGGGGCAAGACGCTGGGCGTTCTGGGCCTTGGCGGTTTGGGAAGCGGCGTGGCGCGGATCGGGACCGCCTTCGGCATGGAGGCGATTGCCTGGAGTCCCAACCTGACGCCCGAGCGTGCGGCGGCGGCGGGTGTCGAGATGGTCGGCAAGGCCGACCTTTTCGCGCGGTCCGATGTCCTCAGCCTGCATCTGGCGCTGGCCCCCTCGACCGCGGGCATTGTCGGGGCAGCGGATCTGGCGCGAATGAAATCGTCGGCCTATCTGGTCAATACCGCGCGCGCGGGCCTGCTGGACGAGCGTGCATTGATCGCCGCATTGCGCGAGCAGCGGATCGCGGGGGCAGGGCTGGACGTGTTTTCCACCGAGCCTCTGCCCGCCGACCATGAAATCCGCAGTCTTCCGAACGTCGTCCTGACCCCGCATCTGGGCTATTTTACCCGCGAGATGCTGGGAACCTACTACCGTGACGCGATCGAGAACATCGGGGCCTTCCTCGATGGCAGGCCGATCCGCGTGGTCTCGGGGAATGCGTGACGGCAATCCGCCGGAACCCCCGGCGGCGAGCGTCTGGCGGTTGCTGACTCGGGGTCAGTTCGCGTTGTTCTTTGCCTTTAACGGCCTGTCGCTGATCGGGTCATGGATGCAGCGCATCGCCAGCGCGTGGCTGATCTGGGAATGGACCGGCTCGGCCTTCTGGGTCGGCGTTCTGGCGGCCTGCGATCTGCTTCCGGTCGTGCTGACCGGCCCCTTTGCCGGAGTGGCGGCGGATCGCTGGGACCGCCTGTGGCAGAACCGCGTGGCGCAGGTCGCATCGGCAGTTCTCGCCCTTGTCAACGCTGTCCTGCTTATGGCCGACATGCTGGGTCTCTACGGGCTGCTCACGCTCATCGCGATGCAGGGCACGTTGATCGCGATGGTCCAACCGGCCCGGTTGGCCATGGTGCCCCAACTTGTCGCGCGCAAGGACATGCCGACCGCCGTGGCGCTGGCATCGGTCAACGTGAATCTGGCCCGGCTCATCGGACCGGCGATCGCGGGTGCGATGATCCTTCGCTTTTCGATCGAGTGGATCTTCGTCGCGAACTTTGTCGTCACCGCGCTCTTCGTTGTCGCGCTCGGGCGCATTCGCCTTGCACCCCGTCCCGAGCCGGCTGCGCGGGGTGGGATCTGGCAGCAGATGGCCGAGGGCTTTTCCTATGTCGCCCGCACCCCCTCGATCCGGCTGATCATGCTGTTCATGCTGGTCGGTGGCGTGATGGTGCGGGCCCTTCAGGAACTGACCCCTGCGCTTGCAGCCCAGACCTTCACCCGGTCCGCGACCGGCCTCGCGGTCCTGTCCTCGGCCACGGCGGCCGGTGCCGTCATCTCTGGGCTGACGATGGGTCGGGCAGGGGCAAGGCGGCTTTTTCTGGGCGTGATCGGCCTCTGGGCGGTTGGTGCGGTGGCGGCCCTCGCGCTGGTCCGGACAGGCCAACCGATCGTCGCCACACTCGCTGCGCTGGTGCTGGGATTTGCGGTTTCGCGCAGCCTGATCTCGACCCAGACGTTCGTGCAGCTTGAGACTCCGGACGAATTGCGCGGGCGGGCGCTCAGCACGCATGGGCTGATCGCACGGGCAAGTCCCGCGTTGGGGGCGCTCATGATAGGCTATCTTGCCGACCGGCTGGGCATGGCTGTCGGGGGCACCGCCGCATCGGTCGCGATGCTGGCCTTCGCGGCGATCCTTTTTCCATATGCGAGATCCGTCGCCGACCGGACGCTATGATCACTTCAGGAGTTTCAGGGACAGATCCTTGAGGATACGGAAGGCGGCTTCGTGCAGCCGGTTGTTCAGCCGGCGCGACCTTTGCACAAGCTGCACCTTCAATGCCAGTTCCGGCGCGACGATGCGGCGGACGCGCAGGCTGCGCGCGGGGCCGATCATCCGGCGCGAGCGCAGCGATGCGACCGTGACGCCGATCTGGTCGTGAACCATGTCGAAAGTGGCGTCGAGCGAGTCGAGTTCGCTGGCGACCTGCAACTTGAACCCGGCCCGCGCGAATTCGTTCTCGAGTATCTCGCGAATCCGGTTCGGGCGACTGGTGATGATCAAGGGCATCTCCGCCAGATCGGAGAGGGTGATCGTCGGCCCGTCGATCTCGGACTCCCCCTTGGGCATCGGCTCGAACAGGTGCAGCCGCTCCTCCACCAGGTCGGTGATCTCCAGCATCGGGCTGTTCGGGGCGTCGAACATCACCGCCATGTCGAGCCGCCCCGACAGGATCCATTCCTGCACCTGTGTCGAGCGACCGTTCAGGATATGCACCTTGGCGTCGGGCAATTCTGCCCGCAGGCGGCGGATCAGCGCCGAGCTGATCGCGTTCGAGAGCGAGTTCGGCATCCCGATCGCGACCGATCCCGTGCGACCAAGCCGGGCGTTCTCCATGTCCTCATGGGCGCGGTTGAACAGGTCGAGGATCGAGTGCGCGTGCCCAAGCAGCCGTTCGCCCGCCTCGGTCGGCGTGACGCCGCGCCCGTTCCGGATCAGCAGGCGTTCCTTCAGCTCCGTCTCAAGGCTGCCGATCTGGCGACTGAGCGCCGGTTGGGCAATATGCAGGAACACCGCGGCGCGACTGAAACTGCCAAGTTCGACGACCCTGACGAAATAGGACAGCTGCCGGATATCCATGTCTTCCTCATCTCCTTTCCCATGCCGAAAGAGTATAGCTGATAAGCCGTTAGCACGAATAGTCATCGATTGGACAATATTTTAGGGTCTGTCATGACGCGATATGTCGAGGGAGAGGGAAGATGGCGGAACCGGTTGGAGGGCCTTGGCGCGTCTGGGAATGCATCCTTTGCGGCTGGGTCTATGACGAGGCCGAAGGCGACCCGGATGGTGGTGTCGCACCCGGGACGCGCTGGGAGGATATTCCGGCGGACTGGGTCTGCCCTGAATGCGGCGCCAAGAAGGCTGACTTCGACATGAGACTGGCGGCATGAGCGGGGGACTGGTCATTGTCGGCACATCCCATGCGGGCGTTGCCGTCGCGGCGGAGTTGAGGGCCGCTGGCTTTCAGCCAGAAATAACCCTTGTTTCCGAAGAAGACGCCGAGCCCTACCACCGCCCGCATCTCAGCAAGGAATGCCTTGCGGCGGATGTTTCTGCGGGTGCCTTGAGGCCTGCTGCCTTTTATGCCGACAAGGGAATGCAGCGCACCTTAGGGCGTGTCAGCGCCATCGATCCGGCCGGGCACCGCATCCTGATGGCGGATGGCAGATCGTTGACCTACGGGACGCTTGTTCTGGCGACGGGGGCAGAGCCCCGACCACTGCCCGCAGGTCTGCCTGGGGCGGAACTGGCCCTGACCTTGCGTGATCTGAGCGGTTTGGAACAATTGCGGGGGCGTTTGGCAACGGCGCGGCGGCTGGTCATCATCGGTGGCGGCCTGATCGGGCTGGAGATCGCGGCAGCAGCCCGAGCCAAAGGCCTGTCGGTCGATGTGGTCGAAGCCGCCGATCGGCTCATGGCCCGGAGTATTTCGCCCGAACTTGCGGCCTTGGTCGCAGCCCGTCACCGTGCCGCAGGCATCACTTTCCATATGTCCAGCAGCGTCGAGGTCGTGACATCTGAGGCGGTCGAACTGGCTGGCGGCGTGGTCATTCCCGCCGATCTGGTGATCGCATCGGTCGGCAGTCTGCCGCGCACGGAACTGGCCGTATCCGCTGGACTGGCCTGCGATGATGGCATCCTTGTCGGGGCCGGGGGATCAAGCTCGGTCCCGGATATCTATGCGCTCGGCGACTGTGCCCGCTGGCCACCGCCCGGATTGGAGCGAGGGATACGGCATGAGAGTATCGCCGCCGCCCTTTGGCAGGCCAAGGCAGTCGCGGCAGAGCTGACGGGCCGGCCCTTGCCCGCGGACGCTCCACTGCGGCTGTGGTCGCAGCAAGGCGACACCCGGATACAGATGACCGGCCCGGTCGATCCGACGGCGCACCGGCACCTGGTCGAGGCCGAGGGTGGGCACATCCTTTACGCCTTCTCGAATGGTCGGCTGGCTTCGGTGCAGGCGATCAATGCTCCAAGGTCTTTCAACGCGGCGGTTGCCAGGATCGGTAGTCGCGAAGCCGAGTTGCTGGCCGAAACCGCACCGACATCCTGAACGAATTTCGAATCCCAGGGGATAACATCATGGTCGATACCGTATCTTACGCGATGAAGGAGCCGGACCGTTTTCGTCGCGGCAACGGGTGGAAGGTCAATCTGTTCGGCAAGAACTCGGATGTGCCAAAGGCCGATCTGCAGGCCTTTCGCATCGACATGAATGCGGATCAGGTTCTGGATTCGCATTTTCACATTGTCGATCAGTTCCAGATCTTCATTGCCGGGTCGGGCACGATCGGCAAGGACAGGACCGACATCGTGACGGCGCATTACGCCGATCATCATACGGGCTATGGCCCGCTGGTCGCCGGACCGCAGGGCATGTCCTATCTGACGCTGCGGTCAAAGACGGATGCCGGGCTGGTCAAGCTCTCGACCCCGAATGTGCGCGAGCAGTTGAGGCCGACAAAGCGGCGGCATGGCGTGTCACAGCCCGTGACGCTGTCGATCCCTCCGGTGATGCAGCACCGCTCCGCGCCGGAGATCGAGACGGTGATGGAGGAGCGGCCTGACGGCGACGGCATGACCGTCAAGGTCTACAGGCTGGGCGCCTCGCAGGAGATCGCGGCACCGGACACGTCCGGGACCGGCGGCTATTTCATCATCGTCATGAACGGCGCACTGATCCATGACGGAGAGGCGCTCAAGCCATGGTCGCTGCTGTTCGTTCGGCATGACGAACCGGCCCCGCAGCTTCGGGCCGATGTCGAGGGCGCCGAGGTGATGGTCGCGGTGTTTCCGCTGCAGGATGAGTGGATGCGACAGGTCGGCGAGGACGCGGCGTGACGCCGTCCGCGACGACGCTTCTGGATTATGCGCCCGGTGGACGCCTGCGGGTCGCGATCAATCATGGCAATGTCATCCTTGCCGGCCGCGAGGCGTCGGGTGCACCAAAGGGGATCAGCGTCGATCTGGCCCGTGCGTTGGCCTCTGAACTGGGATGCGACCCCGAATTCGTCGAGTTTGACCGGGCCGTGGATGTCTCGTCCCGCGCCGAGGCCGATGTCTGGGATCTGTGCTTCCTCGCGGTGGATCCCGGCCGGGCGGAGGTCATCGGGTTCACCCGGCCCTATATCCGGATCGAGGGCAATTATCTGGTGACAGAGGCCTCCGGCGCGACATGTCCCGAGGACGTCGTGACGCAGGGCCTCAGGATCGGCGTGGTCGAGGGCAGCGCCTATGCGCTGCATCTGTCGCGCGTTCCGGGGGCTGAGGGGCTGGTGACATTCGGCAGCCTTGCCGAGGCGAGGGCCGCGCTGGCCGGGGGCGTCATCGATGGCCTTGCCGGGATCAGGCAGGCGATGGAGGGCATCGCCGCCCAACATCCGGGAACGCATGTGCTGGCGCCGCCCTTCATGGAAATCCGGCAGGCGATGGGCGTCCCGGCCGGACGGGATCGCGCGCTGTCGCATCTTTCCGCGTTTCTTGCCGCACGCGCCTGGGATGGAACTGTCGCCCGCATTCTCGAGGCGCATGGCGTCGATCGCGACTGCGCGCTTATGCCGGACGACTGAGGGGACCGGGCGGGTAGGGTTTGCCTGCCCGCCTTTTCCCCGATGCGTGGCGGCTGCCCGGGCTGCCATCTGCGGCGCCATCACCCGGTCAGAAATCGGAACATCGAGCATCACAGCGCCTGACCCCCGTGCGAAGGCAGCAGCGAAGTCGGCGAAGTCGCCCAGATCGTCCGGTCGCGCGGATATCAGGCGAAGCCCTTGGCGATGGTGGCAAGGTCGGGCTGTCCGAAAACCGCACCGGCATCGGTCACGCGGTGGTCGCGTCTTGACCTCTCGTGCAATCGCTTGCATAAAAGAAATGGAAAATGAGGGAGAGGTCATGTCCGGTTGCAATGGGTCACCCGTGGTCCGCTCGATGCGGGTCGTTCCGGTTGCCGGTCAGGACAGCATGCTGCTTAACCTGTCAGGCGCTCACGGACCGTGGTTCACACGAAACATCGTCATCCTGACCGACAACGCTGGCAATACCGGCATCGGAGAAGTGCCCGGCGGCGCAGCGATACAGCGCACGCTTGAGGAGGCTGCCGAACTCGTGATCGGCCAGAAACTTGGCGATTATCGCCGTGTGCTTCGCAATATCCGGACGGCCTTTGCCGATCGCGATGCTGGTGGCCGCGGGGTGCAGACCTTCGATCTGCGCACGACCATCCATGTCGCCGCAGCGTTTGAATGCGCAATGCTCGACCTGCTGGGCAAACATCTTGGCCTGCCCATCTGCGCGCTTCTTGCCGAAGGCCAGCAGCGTGACGAGGTGGAGATGCTGGGCTACCTGTTCTTTGTCGGCGATCGCGGGAAGACTCCGCTGGATTACCGCGCGGCGGGTGGCAGTGACGATTGGTTATGCCTTCGCGATGAAAAGGCGCTGGATGCGGCTTCGATCCTACGTCTCGCGCAGGCAGCGCAGGATCGCTATGGCTTCCTCGATTTCAAGTTGAAGGGTGGGGTCCTTCATGGGGAGGAGGAGGCGGAAATCATAGCCGATCTGGCCTCGGCCTTTCCCGATGCACGGGTAACGCTGGATCCCAATGGCGCCTGGCTAGTCGAGGATGCAATTCGCTATCTTACACCGCTGAAGGGCGTCCTTGCCTATGCCGAAGATCCCTGCGGTCCCGAACCTGGCTATTCCGGACGCGAGACCATGGCGGAGTTCAAGCGCGCGACGGGCCTGCCTACCGCGACCAACATGATCGCCACGGACTGGCGCGAGATGGGCCATGCGATCCGTTCGGGTGCCGTCGATATCCCGCTGGCCGATCCGCATTTCTGGACCATGCAGGGCTCGGTCGAGGTGGCGCAGATATGTGACCGCTGGGGCCTGACCTGGGGTTCGCATTCGAACAACCACTTCGATGTCTCGCTGATGATGTTCACGCAAGTCGCGGCAGCCGCGCCGGGCCGGATCACGGCGCTGGACACCCATTGGATCTGGCAAGATGGCCAACGGATCACCAGAGAGCCGCCGCTGATCCGCGGTGGCAAGGTCAAGGTGCCTGACGTGCCAGGTCTGGGCGTCGAGATCGATGAGGTGGCGTTGGAGCAGGCGCATCTCTGTCACAAGCGCCTTCCGGCTGCGGGTCGCAACGACGCCGCAGCCATGCAGTTCCTGGTCAAGGACTGGCAGTTCAACTCGAAAATGCCGTCGCTCGTGCGGAACTGAAACATTTGCCGCAGCAGAGAGATCTGCTGCGGCTGGAGTTTGGGGCGGGAGGTCTGTTCCAAGCTGTCGTGCAAGCGATTGCACGTCTGGTCACCATGGCAGGAGAGGCTGCCAAAGGGAGGAATCCGATGCTGAAGTCACTTCACGCCCTTGCGGGCAGTGTTGCGCTGGTCTGCGCGACCGCAATGCCGGTCCTTGCGCAGGGCTATCCATCCAAGCCGGTCACGGTGATCGTGCCATTCGCGCCCGGCGGGGCCAGCGACACGATCGCCCGGCTGACGACGCAGATCATGCAACCGAATTTCGCGCAGCCGCTGGTCATCGAGAACAAGCCGGGGGCAACCGGCGCGGTCGGCGCGGGCGAGGTCGCCCGCGCAAAGGCAGATGGCTACACGCTGATGCAGGCTTCGATCGGCACCTATGCCGTGAACCCGACGCTGCAACCCGATCTGACCTATGATCCGCGCAAGGATCTGGACATGCTGACCGTGGCGGTCCGCACGCCCAATGCACTTGTCACCCGCCCCGACCTTGCGGCCAACACTGTCGAGGAACTTGTCGCCGAATTGAAGAAAAACCCCGACGCGATGCTTTTTGCCTCGTCGGGCGCCGGCTCTTCTGATCACCTGACGGCGGAGTTGTTCTGGCAATTGACCGGGACCACTGCCATCCACGTTCCCTACAAGGGCGGCGCTCCGGCCCAGACCGACCTGATGGGAGGCCATGCGGATGCGTCCTTTCAGAATGTCGGTGCGATCGCCAACTTCGTGAAGGAGGGCAAGATGAAGATCCTTGCCGTGACGGGCGAAACGCGTTCGCCGGTCTTTCCTGACGTGCCCACGCTCAAGGAGTTGGGGTTCAAGGGAATGGACGTCTATAGCTGGCAGGCATTTTCCGCCCCGAAAGGGCTTCCGGCAGATGTGAAGGCGACGCTGGAAAAGGGACTGACCGATGCGCTGAACTCGGCAGAACTGAAGCCCAAGCTCGAGGCGCTTGGCTACGAGATCGTCGCCAATGATGGCGCGGCCGCCGACGCCTTCGTCGCGCAAGAGATCGATCGCTGGGCCAAGGTCGTCAAGGACGGAAACATCACCCTCGAGAACTGAGATCCGGCCATAAGGCGGGCGCGTTTTGCTCGCGCCCGCCTGCTCACTTGTGGAAGGCGAAGAAAATGCAGGGCTATCGAACCAAGGATTTATGGGCGGGCGCGCTTTATGTCGTGCTGGGTCTGACCACCTATTTCCTCGGGAAGGATTACTCGCTGGGAAGCGCCGCCCGGATGGGGCCGGGGTATTTCCCGATGGTGCTGAGCGGGCTTCTGGTGGTGATCGGTCTGATCGCGATCGGGCGCGGGTTCCTGGCCGGTGGGGAAACGGTCCCGCATATCCATATCCGTCCGGCCGTGCTGGTGATCGGCGCGACCTTCTTCTTTGCAGCCACGCTTGAGTTGTTGGGCGCGGCCATCGCCCTGCCGGGGACACTTGCTATCGCGGCCATGGCCAGCCGGATGTTCCGTCTGACGCCTCGCGCCGTGCTTGGGGCGGCGGCCTTCACCATCTTCTGCCTCGCCGTATTCATCAAAGGTCTGGGCGTGCCCATGCCGATGTTCGGCTCGCTCTTCGGGAACTGACAGGTCATGGACATTCTCGCCAATCTGGCGCTCGGCTTCGAAACCGCCTTTTCGTTCTGGAACCTTGTCTACTGTCTCGTCGGGGTCTTTCTGGGAACCGCGATCGGGGTGCTGCCGGGCCTGGGTCCGACCGCGACCATCGCGATGCTGCTGCCCGTGACCTTCGGATTGCCGCCGGAAACCGCGCTGATCATGCTCGCCGGCATTTTCTATGGCGCGCAATACGGCGGCTCGACCACCGCGATCCTTGTCAATCTGCCGGGGGAATCGTCAAGCGTCGTGACCGCGCTTGATGGCTATCAGATGGCGCGCAAGGGCGAGGCCGGCAAGGCGCTCGCGACTGCGGCCATCGGCTCGTTTGCGGCAGGAACCGTCTCGACGGTCCTGATCGCCTTCTTCGCACCCGCGCTCGCCAGCGTCGCGCTGTCCTTCGGGCCGCATGAATATTTCTCGCTGATGGTGCTTGGCCTCATCGCCTCGGTCGTGCTGGCCAGCGGGTCGCTTCTGCATGCCATCGGCATGATCGTCGCGGGACTGATCTTCGGGTTGATCGGCACGGATGTGAACACCGGCACCCTGCGCTACACGATGGGCATGCCCGAGTTGGCGGATGGCATCAGTTTCGTCGTCCTGGCCATGGGCATCTTCGGCCTTGGCGAAATCCTGATGAACCTCGAGAACGAAGGCCAGCGCAGCACTGTCCTCAAGAAGATCACTGGCCTCTTGCCAACCCGGGCCGACCTTGCCCGGATCGTGGCTCCGGTTGCGCGCGGCACGGCACTGGGTTCCGTGCTGGGCATCCTGCCGGGGGGAGGGGCGATGCTCGCCTCATTCGCGGCCTATGCGCTGGAGAAAAAGGCGCCAAGCACCCCGAACGCTTCGGGCAGGGCGCGATCGAGGGTGTGGCAGGCCCCGAGGCCGCGAATAATGCGGGCGCGCAGACCTCGTTCATCCCGATGCTCACGCTGGGTCTGCCGTCCAATCCGGTCATGGCGCTGATGATCGGCGCGATGATCATGCAGGGGATCCAGCCCGGCCCCTCGGTCATCGAAGAGCAGCCGGTGCTGTTCTGGGGCCTGATCGTCTCGATGTGGGTCGGCAACCTGATGCTTCTGGTGCTGAACCTGCCGATGATCGGGCTGTGGGTGAAAATGATCTCGGTCCCTTATCACTACCTCTTCCCCTGCATCGTGGCCTTCTGCGCGATCGGTGTCTTCAGTCTCGCGAACCAGACCTTCGAGATCTGGCTGATGGGCCTCTTCGGGTTCGCGGGCTATGTTCTGCGCAAGCTTGATTGCGAACCGGCCCCGCTGCTTCTGGGGTTCATCCTTGGGCCGATGCTCGAGGAACATTTGCGCCGGGCGATGCTGGTCTCGCGCGGGGATGCGACCACCTTCTTCACGCGGCCAATCAGCGCCGCGCTGATTGTCATTTCGGTCCTGCTGCTGGTCAGCATCATGGCGCCTGCGCTGCGCAGGAAGCGCGAGGAGGCCTTTGTCGAGGATTGAGCCCCTGCCACGGGAGGGAATGGCAGCATGGCACATGGGCCGCAAATGCGCTATCCGATCCCGTGGCCGGCAAGGGACCGGACCACCATGGCAAAAGGCGAGAGATGCGGGCGAAAACGGGCAAGAAGGTTTCGCAGCCTGTGACCATGGCGACGATCGCCAGCATCGCGGGCGTGACCCCCTCGACGGTGTCGCGGGCCTTCAACCACCCCGACCTGCTCATGCCCGAGACGGTCGAGCGGATCATGGAGGCGGTGCGCCTGACCGGCTATGTGCCCAACCTCGTGGCAGGGGGCCTCGCCTCGAAGCGGTCGCGCAGCCTTGCTGCGGTCGTGCCTTCGATCACCAACATCATCTACGCCGCATTCGTCCAGAACTTCATCGTGAATGTGCGCGAGCGGGGCTATCAGGTGATGCTCATGGAAAGCGGATTTTCTCGGCAGAGTGAGGAGGAACTGGTTGCAACCGCCCTCAGCCGTCGCCCCGAGGGGTTTTTGCTGACCGGTATCAACCATTCGAACGCCTGCAGGAAACAGTTGCTCACCGCCAATGTTCCGGTGATCGAGACCTGGGATCTGACCGAGAATCCCATCGATGTCTGTGTGGGCTTTTCGCATTCCGATGCCGCCAGAGCTGCGGCGCGCCACCTGATCGGGCTCGGTTATCGCTCCATTGCCATCGCGACGATGGATGATGAGCGGGCCTTGCGCCGCCGCGACGTTTTCCTGGGAGAAGTGATTGCCTCGGGAATTCCGGACCCCAGCCAGATTGTCCTGGAGGGCGGGCCGACCCTTGGAAAGGGTCGCCACGCGCTTGTTGAACTTCTCGCGATGAATTTTGGCCAGTCGGGGCGCAGCGCGATTTTCTGCAGTTCGGACGTTCTCGCGCATGGCATCCTGATCGAGGCCCAGAGCCGCGGCATCGACACGCCCGGACAACTGGGGGTGATGGGGTTCGGAGATCAGGAGTTTGCGCCGGATCTGAATCCCGCTCTCACCACCATCAGGATCGATCGCGCCGT
>Ga0160472_100613_pt1 | contig 19476 bp, 13 predicted proteins | sample HID1973M_E11MG_FD_108267 | JGI IMG/M metagenome (GOLD analysis project Ga0160472, IMG submission 108267) | Enriched mosquito-associated microbial communities from UW Madison campus, WI, USA - HID1973M_E11 MG | ecosystem: Host-associated > Arthropoda: Insects > Digestive system > Unclassified ... | reverse complement strand
TTGCCCGTGGCGATTTGGGTGTTGAATGCCCTATGGAAGAAGTTCCATTGTTACAGAAAATGATTGTGGCTAAGTGTAGAGCGGCATCAAAACCTGTAATCGTAGCTACACAAATGCTCGAAAGTATGATTACCACACCTCGCCCAACACGTGCAGAGGTAAATGATGTTGCAAACTCTGTGCTCGACGGTGCTGATGCTGTGATGTTGAGTGGTGAAACCTCAGTTGGTGAGTTTCCTCTAATCGTTATTGAAACAATGCAGAAAATCATCCAAAACATTGAGCAAAATAACTACCCATTTAACCCTGATAAATTCCTGAAACCAAAATCTGCTTCTTTTTTAAGTGATGCGATTTGTGATTCGGCTTGTTTTCTGGCTAAACAAACCAATGCGGTTGGTATCGTTTCTATGACGTTAAGTGGTTATACTGCTTTCGAAATTTCCAGCCACAGGCCAGAAGCTTTAACCTTCATTTTTACAAGCAATAGAGCATTATTAAATGCAGTAAGCCTGCTTTGGGGTGTTAGAGGTTTCTACTATGATAAATGGGAAAGTACAGATAATACCATTATTGAGGTTAACGAATTTTTAAAAAGCAAAAAACTGGTTAAACAAGGTGATATCGTTATTAATACTGCAGCTATCCCAATGGAAGCAAAAGGCAAAACCAATATGTTAAAAATTACAGTTATAGAGTAATTTTTTAAACTTATAAATTAGAAATGCCCGGATTTTTTATTCGGGCATTTTTTTTATCATAAAAAAATATACTTTTGCAAACCACCACGGAGAGGTGTCAGAGTGGTCGATCGAGCACGCTTGGAAAGCGTGTGTACTGCAAGGTACCGCGGGTTCGAATCCCGCCCTCTCCGCTTTTAATGCTGTCAAATTTCTTCAAAGCACGCAAGTTCTTTTCAATTCAAATTAAAATACACTAATTTAGTGTAAAAGGCCAATTTCTAATCGATAGCCTTAATTATCCCTAAATGTAATTACATGATGCTCCCGGTAAGAACAGGAATTTTATTTGATAATTTCACTAAACGTAAGTTTTTTCAATCTCATCCACGCAGAAAAGAAAAGCCTGCAACTTCAAATTTTTTAAAATTTTTAATTGTTAGCTTAATTTTATTAGCGAATTCGGCTTTTCTTTTGGCTCAAAATCCGAATCATAAAGATGATTTTAAAGTTGCAGATTCTTTTAAAAAGGATTTCGTTAATAAGATGAAAAAACTTGGTGCTGATGAAGCTAAACGGAGTGTTCTGAAGTTTAATCAAGCCAAAGATGTATTAAAGCAAGAACGCCTTGTTGAGGAGTTAAGGCAAACCATGCTGAAGGCGAAAATTTCCTTAAAACATGGCATTGATACCAATGCAATATATAATGAGCTTACAGATGTTATAAACTGGCACAAAACTGCTGGCGATGGCATTTTCGTCAATAAAGGCACAACACAAACTTACAGGAATTTAACTACCGCATCGAAAATTATAGACGAACTTTCGGCCCGGATGCTTCTCAGAAAGAAACAAGTGGATAAGGCGGAACATGACCTGGTTAATTTTAGCTTTCAGATAGATTCACTTTACAGCAACCCGGTGTTGTATAATTTCCCTGATGATTCTGTTTCCACGATGGAATATTTGAAGAAATTAGCTGTAGTTTCTGCCGAAATCGGCCCAATAGATAGTGCTTTAAGAAAGAGCGTTTCCAGCGTTCGAGAGGTGCAAATCAGAATTGATATCGAGGTTAATAAACTAAACGCAAGTAATGTTGAAATAGAAAATTACCAGCGAAAACTTAGCTCGAAGATGTTTGACAGAGAATTACCAAATCTTAACGATAAAAGTAAATATTCCCGCCCATTTTTTGATATTCTTAAGTTTTCTAAAGATAAAGGCTGGTTGATTTTAGCTTTCTATTTAAAAAATAATTCTGGTAAAGTCGCTTTTCTGCTCTTGTTGATTGCAGCTGCCGGCGTTTTTCTCAATTCACTTAAGAAGATGATTGTACGGGCAGACCTATTAAACCAGGATTATAAGGGTCAGCTGGTTTTTCGCTACCCAATATTATCTGCAGTTATCATCATAATCAGTATTTTCCAATTCATCTTTATAAATCAGCCATTTATATTAAACGCCATAGTTTGGGTAATATCAGCAATCTGTTTAACAATAATCTTTAAAGGATTTATAAAGCGTGGCTGGATGAACTTTTGGGTTTCTATGCTTATTCTATTCCTGCTCACCTGTTTTGATAATCTAATTTTGCAGGCCTCGAGACCAGAAAGATGGATAATGTTAGTTTTAGCACTCTCAGGAATTTTGAGCGGAATCGTTACCTTAATAAAAGGCGACAGAAACGAATTAAAAGAAAAACTCATTATATATTTCATTGCAATACTAATTGTTCTCGAAACATTTTCAGTATTGGCCAATAGCCTGGGCCGCTACAATTTAGCGAAAACCTTGCTAGTAGGTGGCTATATAAATCTCATTATAGGAATTTTATTTCTATGGACCGTTCGGTTAATGAACGAAGCTTTATTTTTTGCTTCAAAAGTTTACACTACCCAGGATAGAAAACTATTTTATGTAAACTTTAATGCAGTAGGCGAAAAAGTTCCATCTTTATTTTATCTGTTTCTAATTGTTGGCTGGTTCATTTTATTTGGAAGAAATTTCTATGTTTTCAGGTTGGTCTTTGATCCGCTTAAACAGTTTTTTACAGATGAAAGAACAATCGGAAACTACTCTTTTACCATCATAAACGTATTATTGTTTTTTGTAATCATCGGCCTGTCGGTAGTTACATCTAAAATTGTCTCATTTTTCGCAACCGATAAAAACGAGCTGGTGAAAGGAAAAAAAATAACTATAGGCAGCTGGCTTTTACTAATAAGGGTAACCATTATCAGTTTAGGCTTATTTCTTGCATTGGCAGCGGCAGGTTTTCCGTTAGAACGGATAACGATAATACTTGGCGCTTTGGGCGTAGGCATCGGTTTAGGCCTGCAAACAATAGTTAACAATTTAGTAAGTGGTTTAATTATCGCTTTCGAGCGCCCGGTAAATGTTGGCGATGTAGTCGAAATTGGAGGGCATACCGGAACGATGAAATCTATTGGTTTTAGAAGTAGCGTTATTACAAGAAGAGAAGGGGCAGATTTAGTTATTCCTAATGGCGATATTTTAAACGCTCATTTGGTAAATTGGACTTTAGGTGGCAGCAAGAAACAAATTGAATTAATTATGGGTGTTGCCTACGGAACGGATTTAAATCTCGCCAGGCAAATTATAGTCGATTTATTAAATGCTGATGAGCGTATTCATAAACATCCTAATCCGGCAGTTTTCTTTAATCAATTTGGCGAAAGTTCTATTGAAATAAAGTTACTTTATTGGGTTAGAGATATGCGAGATGGCTTACCTAGTAAAAGCGACCTTATTCTGTCCATCGATTCGGCCTTTAAATCTGCCTCGATACAAATCCCCTTTCCTCAACATGATATCCACCTTTATACACAGCATGAAACACCAAATAAAACCGTGAAAAAGGAAAAACCAACTGATAAAATTTAAATTGTTAGCATTCACGCCAGCTAGTATTGTATTATTATTGATAAAATAATTTCATATGCTAAAACAGTTTTAATTTTATCGCAAAGAACAAACAGAATATGAATAAATATTTACTATCTGTAGCTGCCTGTGCAATAGCAGTTACGGCTAATGCGCAGCAGAGCAATTCGTTAACTTCGAAAGATTACGAGCATGCCGAAAGTTTTCTGAGTTATAATACGTCAAAATACATTGACCATACATTTTCTCAACCAAACTGGCTCGAAGGAGATAAATTCTGGTACACAACCAGAACTGCCGATGGCGAGAAAACTTTTCTGGTAGACCCGCTGAAGAAAACAAAAACACTAACAACCGAATACAAAAGCACAGGTGGCGGCGCACAAAATTTTCGTCGCGGTGGCCGTGGCGAAGTTATATCTCCTGATGGCAAAAAATCAATTCTGATAAAAGATTATAACCTTTATGTAAAGGACATTGCTTCAGGAAAATTAACGCAATTAACAACCGATGGCGTTAAAGATTACGGTTACGCAACTGATAATGCAGGGTGGAAACACAGCGATGGCGCAATTTTACGCTGGTCGCCAGATTCGAAAAAAATTGCAACTTTTCAGCAAGACCAACGCAATTCGAAAGATATGTATCTGGTTACCACAAATGTTGGTTCGCCAAAACTTAGCGCCTGGAAATATCCCTTGCCAGGTGATAAAGAAATTGCAACCATAAGAAGAGTTGTTATCGATGTTGAAAACCCAAAAGTAGTTTCATTAAATGTTTCACCAGACCCACATCGCGCTACATTGAGCGACGACATATCAAGCAGCGGTACTTTTGATGATATTGATTGGAAAGCTGATGGTTCTGAAGTAGCTTTCGTATCAACATCCCGCGACCATAAAAATGAGAAATTCCGCATTGCAAATGCCGAAACAGGTGCCGTTCGCGAAGTTTTTGAAGAAACCGTGAAAACCCAGTTTGAATCAGGCCAGGGCGCAATTAACTGGAGGTATTTACCGGCAACAAAAGAAATTCTCTGGTATTCGGAAAGAGATAACTGGGGCCATTTGTATTTGTATGATGCCGCTACAGGAAAAGTAAAAAACCAAATTACCAAAGGAAGCTGGGTGGTTACACGTTTGCTTAAAGTAGATGAAAAAACCCGTACACTTTACTTTATGGCAAATGGGCAAGACAAAAAAAATCCTTACTTCGGCCACTTTTACAAAATAGGTTTCGATGGAAAGAAATTGACAGATTTAACCCCTGAAGAAGGAAATCATACGGTTTCAATATCGCCATCCGGAAAATATTTTATCGATACTTATTCTCAGCCTGATGTTCCTGCTGCTAGCGTTTTCCGCAGCATGGATGGTAAATTAATTACTGAATTAGAGAAAACAGATGTATCGAGATTAGCCGCTACAGGATGGAAAGCACCAACACCTGTTGCACTTAAAGCAGCCGATGGCAAAACAGATATTTACGGCCTGGTATTTACGCCAACTAAAATGGATGCTAATAAAAAATACCCTGTCATCGATTACATTTATCCTGGTCCGCAAGGCGGAAGCGTTGGCAGCTGGTCGTTTGCAGCATCAAGAGGCGATAACCAGTGTTTAGCAGAGTTAGGTTTTATTGTGGTGGTAATGGAAGGCACAAGCAATCCGAACCGCTCAAAAAGCTTCCATGATATGAGCTACGGCAATATGGCCGAAAACACCCTGCTAGATCAGATTACAGCAATTAAACAACTATCAGCGAAATACCCGATAGATACTGCGAAGGTTGGAATTTGGGGCCACTCAGGCGGCGGGTTCGCAACCGCAGCCGCTATGTTCCGTTATCCTGATTTCTTCAAAGTTGGCATCTACGAATCTGGAAACCATGAAAATAGAAATTATGAGGATGATTGGGGCGAACGCTATAATGGCTTAGTGGAAAACTCAAACTACGAAGCACAGGCAAACCAGAACTACGCAAAAAACCTGAAAGGAAAATTAATGCTTGTACATGGAATGATGGATGATAACGTGCCACCTTACAATACATTATTGGTTGTAGAAGCGTTAGAAAAAGCAAACAAATCATTCGATTTGGTAATCTTCCCGAACAGCGCTCATGGTTATGGCGCCTACTCACCTTACATGATGAGAAGAAGATGGGATTATTTCGTGCAAAATTTATTAGGTGTTCAACCACCATATAATTACGAAATGAAACCTCCAACAACAAGGTAATTCAAAATTATATAAAGGTCCCGGTGAAAATCGGGACCTTTTTTTTGTAACAACAAAAAGAGGAAAGTTAAGTTCTGTTAAACTTTTAGCAACCAAACAATTATATTTTATTTTAGCAAAAAGCTAATCGGATAATGAAAATCTACCTCCTGTTTTTACTGATTATTTCAACGGCTAAAATTTCTGCTCAGCAAATTAATGGTCAGGTTTTAGATTATAACACGAAATTACCGATAGATAATGTGGTTATAACTTACGGCCAACAAACTATAATTACCACATGTTCAGGGAAATTTTCATTTCAGAAAAAAGCTTCGCTAGAAATTATCGGGTTTAAAAAACTAGGCTACCAAGACTACAATTTAAACTTAGCCAGCAACTTTAAAGATTTTACTGTTTACCTCAAGCAATCTTCCATAAATCTGGATGATGTACCTGTTTTCTCCAAACGCGATTACCTAGCCGATTCGCTTAAAATGAGGAAAGAGTTTGCCAACGTTTTTGCCTATAAAGCTCCCAGCCTTAAAGATGTTGTTGTAAAAAAAGGTTTACGTTACCCAACATTTGGTTCCAACCTGGTTTCAAATTCTACTTCATCTATTGTTAGCTTTGATGTTTTGAAAACGATCGGTTTGCTTACAAAAAACAAATCGTCGATATCAAAGTTAAAGAAAGTACAGTTAAAGGAAGAAGAAACCAAATACATTGCCCGCAGGTTCGACGAAGAAAAAATAGCATCTATTACAAAACTAGAAGGCGATTATTTGCAAAGTTTCATTCAAAAATATCGCCCTTCCGGCGCCGAAATCAGGAAAATGAACGATTATCAAATATTAATGTACGTTAAGAAAAGTTATTCTGAATTTATTAAGCCAAACAAAGATTAACGTTAGTAGTTTGTGTAAGAAATAACAATTCAATTTATGGGAAAAACAAGAGCAGAAAATAATGTAATTATAACTGGTGCAACGGGAATGGTTGGCGAAGGTGTTTTAATTCAATGCCTTAACAGCCCTGAAATTGATTCGGTTTTAGTTATCAACCGAAAAACCTGTGGATACGAGCATCCAAAGTTGAGGGAAATTATTCATCCGGATTTCTTTAATTTTTCGGCAATTGAAAGCCAGTTGACGGGTTTTAGTGCATGTTTCTTTTGCCTGGGAATAACTTCTGTTGGTGCCAGCGATGAGGTTTATTACAAAATGACGTACACCCTTACCATGCATGTTGCTGAAACATTAAGCAAATTGAACCACGACATGACTTTTTGTTATGTTTCGGGAAGTGGAACTAATGAGAATGGCAAATTAAATTGGCAAAAAGTTAAAGGCAAAACGGAAAACGATTTGATGAAATTACCTTTCGAACAGGTTTTCAACTTCAGGCCAGGTTTTATTAAACCAGTTGAGGGACAAAAATTTGCCCATAAATTTTATAAATACATTAACTGGATGTTTCCTATCGGAAGAAAACTTTTCCCTAGCGGGTTTTGTAAAATGACTGAACTTGGCGATGCGATGATAAATACTTTAAGCCATAACAACGAAAGGAAATTTTTGGAAGGAAAAGATATTATAGCAATGGCAAATGAGCCATCGTAGAAATTCAATATCACAAATTAAAACCTGTCATATTGAGCTTGTAGAAATGTTTAAAGTTCTTCGAAAAGCTCAATATGACAGGATTGTTTTATTTCTTATTATCATACTTTCGTTGATTGTCTTTGTTCGATGTTTGATCTGAACGTTGGCCTCCGCCATTTGTAATGCCTTGTATTTTCTTGTCAACTTTAACATCGTGGTTGGCTCTGTCTGCTATCGAACTTCCTTGCGTAGTAGGATTGTTCTTCGGTGTGCTTACATTTTTCATAGTTGTAAAATTTAGTTAAACATTTTGAAGCGTGTTATTATATTAACCGATGGTTGTAGATTATGTTTTAAGTTTTTAACAAAGCAGTGTTGTACGTGGAATAAATTTGACTGCGCTTTACAGGTTTGATGTAGTTAACATTGTTAATTAAACCCAATGGCAGCGGCAGCCCGAACCCGATTTTTTTTCCGGGTGAGGCTACAGCGAACAGTAGGACTGCTGTTTGCCAAGAATTGAAGAACTTTTGTTTTCAAAATAATTCTTCATTAAAAAAATTACTTGGATTGGTTTTTGTTTAATTCGATTATTACTTATTAATTTAGCCCGTTACAACAAAACAACGTGAAAAAGAACTTATTCCTGCTTATAATTATCTGCATGGCCACATTTTCGGCAAATGCACAAAAACAATCTTATTTAGAAATGTTAGCCAATCAGCCTAAATGGGTTGACTCGGTTTTTAATAAACTTAACCGCAGAGAACGCATTGCACAGATGTTTTTTGTTAGAGCGCACACCAATTTGGGAAAAAAATATTCTGATTCAGTTGGAATGGTTATTAAGAAAGAGCAGCTTGGCGGTGTTATCTTTTTTCAGGGTGGACCGGGCAGACAAGCAGCGGTAACAAATGCTTACCAAAAAGTGAGTCGCGTGCCATTAATTGTTGCAAATGATGGTGAATGGGGCTTGGGCATGCGTTTAGATAGTACAATTTCTTTCCCCTACCAGATGACTTTGGGCGCTATCCAGAATAAAGATTTGATTTATAAAATGGGGATTGAAGTTGCCAAAGACTTTAAGCGCATGGGTATGCAAATGAATTTAGCACCCGATGCCGACATTAACAACAACGCAAAAAACCCCGTAATTAATTACCGTTCTTTTGGTGAGAATAAATATAATGTTGCAACAAAAACAGCAGCCTACATGAAAGGGATGCAGGATGGCGGTTTGCTAACTACACTGAAACATTTTCCGGGGCATGGCGATACAGATGTAGATTCGCATTACGATTTACCGCAACTAACTTTTAGTGCAGCCCGTTTAGATAGTTTGGAGATGTTTCCTTTTAAGGAATTGATTAAACAGGGTGCATCGGGAATTATGATTGCGCACATGAATATTCCATCATTAGATAATACCCCAAACCTTCCTTCAACATTATCAAAACCGATTGTTACCGGCATTTTGAAAGAGAAGCTGGGTTTTAAAGGCTTAATTATTTCTGATGCGATGGACATGAAAGGTGTTGTAAAATATTTCAAAAATGGAGAGGCCGATTTACTGGGAATAATTGCAGGAAACGATATTTTAGAGCTTTCGGAAAATAGTGACAGAGCGATTCATCTGGTTCGTAAAGCGGTGCGACAAGGTAGAATTGATATGAAAACAATTGATGAAAGTGTACGCAAAATTTTGACTGCAAAATATTGGGCTGGTTTAAATAAACGCGATACAATTGTTACTCAAGGTATTGTTTCGGCTGTAAACCGAAATGCCAGTAATGCGTTGGTTCAGGAATTAGCAAACGCTTCGGTTACTTTATTGAAAGGTAAAGATTACATCAAGAATATGATTCCGATTAGAAGAACAGCTATTATTAGTATTGGCGTTCCATCGGTTACAAGGTTTCAGAAAGAGATTTCGAAAGGTTTTTACAACTCGGTTTATTATGTACTTGATAAAGATGCGAGTGCAACGCAGATTTCGAACATTGCCCGAGAGATTGGCGCTTTCGACCAGGTAATTGTGGGCATTCATGATAGCAGAGCAAGGCCTGGAAATAACATCCCTTTAAACGCAGGCGTTAAAAATTTTATAAAAGAGTTATCAGGCAAGAATGCAGTTTTCGCTTTGTTTGCAAATCCTTACAATTTAGCGGGATTAGCTGGATTAGAAAGCAGCAAAGGTTTAGTTATCGGCTACCAGAAAGAAGATTATATGCAGATTTCGGCTGCCGCGGTTATTAATAATCGCCTAGTTCCGACAGGAAAATTACCAGTTAGTATTTTGCCGAACTATAAGTTTGGGGATGGGATGTAAATCATCCCCACCCGCTAAATCCTAACCGTCATTTCTATTGCAGCCCAGCGTAGCAGAGAAATTTTTGAATTATTGTATGACGATAACTTGAGGCTTCGGCTAAAAACTTAAAACAATTCTATAGTCTAAATGATTATCTATTATAAAACTCATAGTTATGATAGACCCAATAGACGAAGATTATTCGAACGATCCGAACGATGCTTTACGCAGAGAAGATGATACCGAAAACATCAATGAATTAGATGGCGACGATACCAACATAGAACACGATAAAAATTTGTTGGAACAAGCAGATGAAGCATCTAAAGCATCATACGAATTAAATCTTGATGATTTAACACCTGATGAAGACGATTTAGATGATTAAGAGAAAAGCCGCAGATTAGCAGATTATACCTGAAAATTTGCGGCTTTTTTGATGTTCAATTTGGCCTTCGCACTATATTTTTTGCCTATACCTTACCTGGCTTTTGGTTTATAAGTTTCCGGATTAACTGCAGCAACAGTCCATCCTTTTAAAAATGATATGGTTTTTTTAACATCGTGGCCAACTTTCTTTTTGCCATTTGCACCAATTTCATCAGTCTCTAAATAAGCAGAATTTTCGATGTGCAATACTTTTCCTTTTCCATCTAAAACCACAAAAACTGGATAGCCAAAACGGTTAGGGAAACCCAGATATTTCATCGCTTCGTCGTTATGGTGGTCTTTATCCCAGTTCACCAAAACGTATTCATAATTATCGTTGATAGTTTGTTTTAATGTTGCCGTAGTATCAACCAGATTATGAAAAGCAATACACCAGCTGCACCAATTTCCGCCAACCTGAACCAAAACATGTTTATTAGCTTTTGCTGCTTTTTCAGTTGCCGTTTTAAGGTCTGCCAAAGCATTTGCCTCTGGATTATAAATATGAACCCCCTCGGTTTTTGCCTGACTAAATGCAGCTATTGATAAAAATACCGCAGCGAATAGCGTGATTAATTTTTTCATGATTTTTTAAAATAATGATACAAAAATAATAAAGTCGACCAAATTAATAGATTACTAGCAAATTCTTTACAGAAGAAATACATTTTACAAAAGCCTATCTTTGTGCATTGATGGATTTTTTAGACATACATACGCATAAAACCAGCCAACATAAAGGTGTAAAAAGTATCCAGAGTTTATCGCTAACGAGCGATATATTTCTAGCGATGCCTAAAACTAAATCCATTTCAATAGGGCTGCACCCCTGGTATGCAACGCTCGAAAAACTAGAAATTCAACTTAAATATTTGAGTGTTTTAGCTCAACAAGCAAATGTTAAATTAATAGGAGAATGTGGCTTAGATAGGCTGAAAGGCGAAAATTTGGCAAATCAAGTTATCATTTTAGAAAAACAGATTGTTCTTGCCGAGAAATTGAAAAAACCGATTTTACTGCACTGCGTTAAAAGTTTTGCAGAACTGATAGAGACCAAGGAAAGACTTAAGGTTAAAGTTCCGATGATAATTCATGGTTTTAATAAGAATGAAGAACTCGGGAAACAATTACTGCTGAAAGGATTTTTACTTTCTTTTGGAGCAGCGGTTTTAAGATCAGATTCAGGCGCTGCAAAATTAGTTCAGGAAACAGACAACTTTTTCTTAGAAACTGATGATTCGGTAACGCCAATTGAAGAAGTTTATCAGGCTGCTGCTAATTTAAAAAAATGTTCTGTTGATGAATTGAAAGCACGTATTTTTGATGACTGGAAAAAGTTGAATTTATTATAAGATTTGTCATTCTGAGCTTGTCGAAGAACAGAATAAAAAAAATTTAGGAAAATGTCTGATACAAGCTGGCTTTCACGCTCTGCCCTTTTAGTTGGGAATGATGGAATAGATAAACTGCAATTGAAACATGTTTTAGTTATCGGTTTGGGTGGTGTGGGCTCCTTCGCCGCCGAATTTATTTGTCGTTCGGGCGTTGGCGAAATGACCATTGTAGACGGCGATGTTGTAGACCCGACAAACCGCAACCGGCAATTACCTGCCTTAGCAACGAACCACGGTGTAAGTAAAGCAACAATTATGGAAGAACGCTTGCTGTCTATCAATCCTGACCTGAAACTTCATGTCGTAAATACTTTTCTAACACCTGAAAAATGCAGGGAAATTTTAGAATCTAAATTCGATTACATTATGGATTGTATCGACAGCGTGATGCCAAAGATTACGCTGCTTTCTACCGCATTGGAGAAAAATATTCCAATTGTAAGCTCCATGGGCGCCGGTGGTAAAATGGACCCAACCAAATTGAAGATTACAATGCTTCCTGACACCTATCAATGCGTTTTCGCAAGTTATGTACGTAAGCGATTGAATAAATTAGTTGGCGCAGACAAAATTAAAGCCGTTTTCTCTACCGAAGAAATGGATAAAAACTCCATGATTATGACTGATGGAAGTAATTTCAAACGTTCAGCTTATGGTACGGTTTCATATTTGCCAGCGGCTTTTGGTGGCGCTTGTGCATCGGTTGTAATTCGAGATTTATTAGGTTTAAAAATCGAAATGGCCGAAAGGCCAGCAAGGATTAGTCATAAAACATTGGCTAAGAAAAAGAAGAAAAGTTCTTAACATGATTAGGTTTGCAAACAGGAAGCAAGTCGTAAAGTTTTATCTGATTGTTAATATCATGATTTCGGGAAAATTTTAAATTGTTGTAAGTTTAAAATTCCGAAACGAAATCATTTTATGCCCCAACCCGTAAAAATTCTTCAAGCCTCCGCAGGTTCTGGTAAAACATTCAGTTTAACCGTACATTACCTCACTTTGCTTTTTAGTGGCGATAACAAATACCGCGAAATCCTGGCCGTAACCTTTACCAACAAGGCTACTGAAGAAATGAAAACCAGGATTTTAGAAGTGCTGCTTGGTTTTGCAAAGGGCGACCCATCCCGAAAAATTGAAGATTATCGGGTTTTGGTTTTGGCATCGCACCCGGAGCTTAATACAGAAAGCTTAAAGCTTAAGGCCGACGCAATCTATCGAAAAATCCTCCACGATTACAGTCGGTTCTCCGTTAGCACAATCGATGGTTTTGTACAGAAAGTAATTCGTGGTTTTGCTTTTGAGTTGGGCCTGGAAAGTGGCTACAGTTTGGAAATGAATACCGAAAAGGTAAAAAAAGAACTTACCACAAAACTAGAAAAACTACTCGATGAGAAAGACAACTTGTTGCAGTGGGTAGTAGAACTCGCTTTAGATAGAATCAGCAATAACAAATCATGGAATTATAACGCAGAACTTTTGAAACTGGTTGGTGAAGTTTTTAAAGATAAATTTTCATCATTTGAGGCTGCGGTAAACAGTTTCGGAACAGAAAACACCGATGTCGTTTTTAAAAAATATATCGATTTCTCGAAAAATTTAATCAAGAAATTTGAAACGGATATTGTCGATTTGGCAGAAACTGCGCTTGCTATTATCGAAGTAAGTGGTTTTTCAGCTGATGATTTTAAAGGCAAAAGTCGCTCGCCATTATTGAAATTCAGAAGCATTATGACTGGCAACTTTGCCGATGTAGAAAAAGTTTTAAAGCTTATGGATGATGAAGAAAATTGGTTTCCGAAAGGGAAATCGAATGAACTTTTTAACGATATTAATCCTCTTTTACATCAAATTGCCAATCTTTACAACACAGGAATCGGCGATTACACTTTAGCTAAAGCATTTATTAAAAACGGTTATTTTTTACGTTTAATGCAAGAAATAGCCGTTTTATTAACCGAATATCGTGAAGAAAATGAAACACTTTTAATCAGTGATGCACAAAAACTATTAAACGGAATCGCAAAAGATGCAGGAGAAAACCCATCCTTTATTTGGGAAAAAATGGGCAATAGATACCGAAATTTTCTTTTCGATGAATTTCAGGATACATCAGGCAACCAATGGGACAGTTTTTTCCCTTTGGTCGATAATGCGGTTTCTACACATAACGGCAAACTCCACGACCACCTAATCGTTGGCGATGCTAAGCAATCTATTTACCGATGGCGGGATGGCGATTATAAGTTATTGCATCAAAAAGCCAAAGCCGATATATTGGAGCACAATGTCTTCGACGATAAACTTCTGGAAAATTATAGAAGCACGGAAGAAATCATCAATTTCAACAACCAACTTTACCAGAAATTGGCGGTACTTCTGCAGGATAAAATCAATGCAGAAATTCCTTTGGATAATGAAATACTAAATGATTTCTGGAATCATCCAGACAATCAATACAACAACATCATCACGCATATTTACCAGGGCGTTGAGCAAAATACACATCCAAAAACAACTAAAGGCGGGGTTATCAAAATCAAAAAAATAGAATTCGATAAATTAAAAAACAATATTGACGGAATTATCGAAACCATTGTTACCGATACCGAACCCGAAAATAAAAAGGAAGCGTCGTTGACAGAGATGCTTCAAGAATTAAGGCTTTTATTAACGGAAAAAGGCTATCAGCAACGCGAAATAGGTGTTTTGGTGCGCTCAAATGCCGAAGCTACAGAGGTAGTGAACGCCTTAATGGAAGCAGGTTTGGATGTAATATCCGGCGAAGCCTTGAAAATTGCAAATAGTACGGCCATAAAGCTCATCATTAACCTGTTAAAATTGCTGGTTGTAAGTCCCGCAAATTCTGCCCTTTACAAAGCAAACTGTATTGCCTTGTATGCGCAGTTACACGAAAAATCGATAAACGGCGATGATTATTTTGCCTTGAAAGATTTAGCAATGGAGCATCTGCAACATGTATTACCTGTAGATTTCTGCCTTAATTATAAAACCTGGATGGCGTTGCCCGTTTCAGAATTAATAGAAAAAATAATTACGGCATTTGAATTGGATACTTACCAAAAGAATGGAATTAACCCGTTTCTACCCTATCTTTTAGCCTTTAGAGATTTAACAAACAAAGCATCGCGACAGGGAGAAAAAGGCATTTCTTCGTTTTTAAAATGGTGGGAAGAAGAGGGACATAACAAGAATTTACCATCGCCCGAAACCGCAAATGCAATACAGGTAATGACCATCCACAAATCGAAAGGACTGGCATTTAGGGCTGTATTTATTCCATTTTGCGAATGGCCTTTGGGCGGAAAAGCCAATAATGCTTTCTGGGTGCCGATGGAGGGAACGCCTTATGCAGATTTGCAAAGCATTCCGCTTCAATTTACGAGCGCTTTAAAAGGTTCGAGTGTGGCCAAATACTATCTCGAAGAACTTTTGATGAATTACATGGATGCCTTAAACAGTCTTTATGTGGCCACCACAAGAGCTAAGGATTACATTTATATATCATTCGCCGGCAAAAAAAGACCATCGCTTAGCCATATTGGTGATGCCGTTTTTAGCGCTTACGCAGAGGATTTTGAACATACAGATGAGGTTCAAATCGGTAATTTTTCCAATAAAGGAGATGGTGTTGAAAGCTTAAAGGCTTTGAATTTAACGACTTATCCAACTACGGATAGACTGGAAGCTGTTTATGAGGAAAGCGAAAGCCGGCCTCAACGTTACATCGACAACATTACCAAATCCGGTAAAAAAGGGAGTAATCTGCATTTAATTTTAGCTGAAGTAAACCAGGTTGATGAAATAGTGGATACCGTTGAGAAATTGATTTTGGAAGGATTGATTCTTGAAGAAGAAAAAGAAGATTATATTAAACAAGCTACAGCTGTTTTGGCGCATCCCGAATTGGGTAAATTATTGAGTCAAAATGCAAATCAGATTAATGAAAAGTCGATTATCGGAATGGATGGAAAAACGTATCGACCAGATAAACTGGTGCTTAACGGCAAACAGGTTTCCATCATCGATTATAAATTCACTGCCGAAGAGAGCCAAGCTCATGTTAGACAAATTACCAATTACAAAAACTTAATTGAGGCAATGGGTTATCAAGACGTGAAACCATATTTATTTTATGCCACATTAGGAAAACTAAAAGCCGTTTAAAGAAATATGAAGCCGTTTTTACAAGAAGTTGCCGAAGATTTAGTTGCCAAATTTGGCCAGAATTTACAGGATTGCGCCATTGTTTTTAACAATAAACGCCCCACAGCCTATTTACAAAAGCACCTTGCCGATATCTATCAGAAGCCTTTCTGGAGTCCGTCGTTTTACACAGTTTCGGAGTTTTTTGCCCAAGCAACGCACTTAAAAATTGCCGACCATTACACGCAGTTTTTTACACTTTACGATAGCTACATCCAATTACTTAAAAAAGAGGGCATTGAAAAACTTCCCTCAATTGCAAAGTTCCACAACATTGCGAGAATTATTTTGGGCGATTTTAGCCAGATAGACAATGATTTGGTTGATGCCAACAGGCTTTTTACCGAACTGGAAGATATTGCCGTAATTAACCAGCAGTTTGATTTTTTAACAGCAGAACAGAAAGCATTTTTATCGCAATTCTGGCAATCTTACTCGGAGGGGAAATTTAAAAAACAGCAAGAATTATTTATTAAAATGTGGCATCGGATGCCATTGCTGTACAACGATTTTCATCAGCAGTTAAAAGCCAAAGATTTTATTACCATGGCTCGGCTGTATAAAAACATTGCCGAAAACAAGAATGAAATAGATTTTACCGCTAAATACGTAGGCAAAAAACTTGTTTTTGTAGGCTTCAATGCTTTAAGCAAAGCCGAAGCAAAAGCATTTAAGCGTTGGCAGGAGGAGGAGAAAGCTATTTTTTATTTCGATACAGATAGCTATTATCTGGAAGATGAAATGCAGGAATCGGGTTTATTTTTGAGAAGAAATTTGCAGCAAATCGGTTTGGCAAATCAGTTATCCAATCAATCGAGTTTTATCAAAACTTCGCCACGCGATGTAAATGTTTTTAAAGTACAAGGGCAAACCGCACAGGCGAAAATTGTAGATGAATTGCTCGCCGAAGAAAAAGAATTGATTCTGAAAAATCAATCCATTACCTCAACAGCGATTATTTTAGCCGACGAGAGCTTGCTTATTCCATTGATGCAAACCATTCCATCAACAATCGAAAATAAGAAAATTGATGTAAATATTACCATGGGTTTTGGTTTGGCGAACTCTTCCTTATATGGTCTTGCCGATTTATGGTTAACGGTTCAATCAGAGCTGAACGCAAAAAAGACAGTTAAATATCAAACCGCCGAGGCATTTCTATCGCATCCACTAACCGGAATCAGCGAAATTATGCGCCCGAAAATTATCGATGCCTTAATTAAGGAGCAGCTGATCGAAATCCCTTATCAACGCTTAACGCGACAAGGTGGTTTGCTGGCTAAATTTTTCGAGCCTATAGATTCGACAACGAATGCGGTAAGTATTTTGAATGATTTGCTGGATTTTGTACTTCATCGTGAACTTGCAAGTAAAAGTTTGAAGAGAATTGATGCAGAGTTGTTTGGCAAAACTATTCAGGAACTCAATCGCCTGCAAGATACATTGCAACATCACATCGATAAATATAACAAGGAAATTGAACTTAGTTTTGTGCTTTCGCTGATTCAAAAATCTTTAGCCGAAGTTGCCGTACCTCTGGAGGGCGACCCGTTAAATGGTATCCAGATTATGGGTTTGCTGGAAAGTAGAAACCTAAACTTCGACAGGGTAATCATTCTGGGCTTAAATGAGGGAATTGTTCCGCAGGCATCAACAGCGACAACTTTTATTCCAGATAGTTTGAGGCGGGTTTACGGTTTGCCGGTACTCGAAAACCAAGATGCAATATCAGCCTACATGTTTTATCGGCTGATTCAAAGGGCGCAAAATCTGGATTTCGTTTACAATAGTTTAACTGATGAAAGTAACAGTGGAGAACCATCGCGTTTTATTAAGCAACTGGAATATGAAAGTGGCTTTAATTTTAATCACCAGGAACTTCAACTCGCCGTAAAAACAGAACTGAAACGGGAAGAAGTGGTTGTAAAATCTGAAAAGGTACAAGCGGTTTTGAATAAATATTTATCAGGACAAAAGTATCTCTCTGCATCTGCTTTAACCACTTACATCTCCAATCCTATTGATTTCTTTTACAAATACATCGCTGGAATTGAAGAACCTAAGGAAGTAGAAGAAACTGTTGAGGCTTACAAAGTTGGTTTAATTCTGCATTATGCCATGGAGCAATTTTACGAGCAATTACGAGTGGAATCGCCAGAAATTACTGCCGAAAGAATAAAAGAAAAGCGAAAAGACATTCCAGAATTAATCATAGAGGGCTTTGCAGATAGTTTGTATGGCGATAAAAAAGAGCCTAAAGAAATTCGCTTAACTCATGTAAAAAGACTAGCCAAAACCATCAAATTAAACGGAATGGAGAAAATTGTTTTCGCCATTGTGAATGAGTACATCAATATTATTCTAAAACAGGATACTGAAGATGCGCCGTTTACATTGATTGGTTTAGAGCAAAAGGGAAATGTTGGTTTTAATTTCGAGGCAAATGGTGCTAAACAACAAATTAAACTTTATGGCATAATAGATCGTGTTGATTTAAAAAATGGGGTTTACAGAATCGTGGATTACAAAACTGGTGGCGATAAACTTAAGTATTCATCGATAGAAGAATGTTTCGATACCGATTGTGGCAACATTAATAAGGCCTTAATTCAAACACTTTTTTACACGCATGTTTATGAGCAAATTTCTAAAAACGAAAATGTAGAGCCAAATCTTTATGTAGTTAAAAGCATGAGCAAAGACGGAATTCATTTTACAGGAAAAGGGGGCTTACTTAAAAGTGAGTTTCTGGCATCAGAGAAGCAGCTGTTTTTGAATGCCTTGAGAGAGAAACTGAAAGAATTGTTCGACTTTAATATCCCATTCAGGGCGAGCCAAAATTCGGGTAACTATGTTTATTCTATTTATACTACGCTGTTTGGGCGGTAGGTTGGCTAAAGCCATTGTTTCTGTCTTTTATCTTCGGCCGTTGGTTGAAACCAACGGCAATGAATACCCAACAATTTATATACAAAATGCTATCTGCACTATTCATTTCTTTGCCGTCTGGCTTTAGCCGACGGAATAAAAATAAATCACAACATTGGCTTTAGCCAAAACAAAATCCTGGTTGAAACCAACGGCAATGAATACCTAACAATTTATATATAAAATGCTACCTGCACCATCCAACGGCAATGAATACCCAACAATTTATCTATAAAATGCTACCTGCACCATCCATTTCTTTGCCGTCTGGCTTTAGCCGACGGAATAAAATAAATCCTTATATTGGCTTTAGCCAAAACATAAAATATGTCGTATGTAAAAATTTGGGTCCACTTGGTGTTCTCAACTAAAAACCGACATCCCTATTTAACTAAAAACATCCGCTACAAAATTCAAAATCACATAATAGAAAATTGCAATGAGAAATCGATTTTCCTGAAAGCTATCAATGGTTATACCGAACACTTACATTGTTTAATATCCCTTGGAAAAGAACAAACCATTGCTAAAATCGCACAACTTATTAAGGGCGAATCTGCCTATTGGATAAATAAAAATAAACTAACCGAAGAAACCTTTACTTGGCAAGATGATTATTTTGCAGTTTCGGTTAGTGAATCCAATTTGGAAAAAGTGAGCAATTACATCAAAAATCAGGAAAACCATCATCAAAAAAAATCTTTCGAAGAAGAAGTGAAAGAGTTCGCCGATAAGTATAAATTTGAATTAAGAAAAGAATAAAATGCTTACCCTCAACTTCAC
>Ga0160472_100612_pt1 | contig 19476 bp, 18 predicted proteins | sample HID1973M_E11MG_FD_108267 | JGI IMG/M metagenome (GOLD analysis project Ga0160472, IMG submission 108267) | Enriched mosquito-associated microbial communities from UW Madison campus, WI, USA - HID1973M_E11 MG | ecosystem: Host-associated > Arthropoda: Insects > Digestive system > Unclassified ... | reverse complement strand
TTGCAGGAAGCCCGCTGGTTCATCAAGAGCCTGCAAAGCCGCAACGAAACCCTGATGAAAGTGGCCACCCAGATTGTCGAGCATCAGCGCGGCTTCCTCGAGTACGGCGACGAAGCCATGAAACCGCTGGTCCTGCATGACATCGCCGAAGCGGTCGGCATGCACGAATCGACGATTTCCCGGGTCACCACCCAAAAGTTCATGCATACCCCCCGTGGTATTTATGAGCTGAAATACTTTTTTTCCAGCCACGTCAGCACCTCCGAAGGCGGCGAATGCTCGTCCACGGCCATCCGCGCGATCATCAAAAAACTGGTTGCAGCGGAAAATCAGAAAAAGCCGTTGAGTGACAGCAAGATCGCTGGTTTACTGGAGGCACAAGGCATTCAGGTGGCTCGCCGCACCGTCGCCAAGTACCGCGAATCCCTCGGGATCGCGCCTTCGAGCGAACGCAAGCGGTTGATGTAGAGCCACGCCACAGCGTTCCAGTGGCAGATCATCTGGTCTGCCGCTTTATGCACTGGCAACGAAGGAGAAGCTGTATGCAAGTCAACATCAGTGGACACCAACTGGAAGTGACCGAACCTCTTCGCACCTACATCGGCGAAAAACTCGAACGATTAGAGAGGCATTTCGACAAGATCACCAACGTGCAAGTCACGATGACGGTCGAGAAGCTGAAGCAGAAAATCGAAGCCACCCTGCATATTCCCGGCAGTGAAGTGGTCGCAAACGCCGAACATGACGACATGTATGCGGCGATCGACTCACTCACCGACAAGCTGGATCGCCAACTCAAAAAGCATAAGGAAAAGACCCAGAGCCTCCTCCAGGGCGCGACCGGTCGTTAACACTCCCAACCCATGATCCGACTTGAAAGCATCCTGACCCCCGGCCGTTCCCTGGTGAACGTGCCGGGAGGCAGTAAAAAGAAAGCCCTCGAACAAATTGCCAATCTGATCGCCCGCGAAGTCCCGGGCCTGGAGATGCAAGATGTCTTCGAGGCATTGATCGCCCGTGAAAAACTCGGTTCCACCGGTTTTGGCAACGGCATCGCGATTCCCCATTGCCGCCTCAAGGGCTGCGAAGCGCCCATCAGTGCCTTGATGCACCTGGACGCCCCCATCGATTTCGACGCCATCGATGGCGCTCCGGTCGACCTGCTGTTCGTGCTGCTGGTCCCGCAAGCCGCCACCGATGCACACCTTGAATTGCTGCGACAGATCGCCAGCATGCTTGACCGCAAGGAAGTTCGCGAGAAATTGCGTAGCGCCCCAAGCAACGAAGCTCTGTATCAAGTTGTACTGGACGAGCAAAACGGTCAGTAACCATGCGCTTGATCATCGTCAGTGGCCGCTCCGGCTCAGGTAAAAGTACCGCCCTCAATGTACTTGAGGACAGCGGCTACTATTGCATCGACAACCTGCCCGCCGGACTGCTGCCGGAGCTGGCGGAGCGCGCCCTGGTTCATACCGAGCTTGCACAACCGCTGGTTGCCGTGTCGATCGATGCCCGCAACCTGCCCAGTCACCTGACACGTTTTCCCGAGTTGCTCGAAGAGGTCCGCGGCAGGCATATCAAGTGCGATGTCCTGTACCTGGATGCCGACGAAGAAACGCTGCTCAAGCGCTTTTCGGAAACCCGCCGGCGCCATCCGCTCAGTACCGCCAATCGCTCGCTGGCCGAAGCCATCAGCGATGAATCCATCCTGCTGGGTCCAATTGCCGACCTCGCCGACCTGAAGATCAATACCACCAACCTGAACCTGTACCAGCTTCGCGACGCCATCAAGCTGCGCCTGCTGAACCAACCCGAGCCCGGTACTGCGTTTCTGGTCGAATCGTTCGGGTTCAAGCGGGGCATGCCGGTAGACGCCGACCTGGTGTTCGACGTGCGCTGCCTGCCAAACCCCTACTGGAAACCCGACCTGCGCGATCAGTCCGGTCTCGATCAGCCGGTTGCCGATTATCTGGCAGCGCAACCGGATGTCGAAGAGATGTTCCAGGACATTTCCACATATCTGCTAAAGTGGCTGCCGCGTTTTGCCGCCAGCAACCGCGCCTATGTCACCATTGCCATTGGCTGCACCGGCGGTCATCACCGCTCCGTCTACCTGACCGAACGCCTGGGCCAGGTACTGCAACAATCCCTGAAGAACGTCCAGGTTCGCCACCGCGACCTCAGCTAAAGGATTCACATCGCGATGCCTGCTCTGGAAATCGAAATCATCAACAAGCTGGGCTTGCACGCTCGCGCTTCGGCAAAATTCGTTGGCGTGGCCGGTCAGTATCCCTGCCAGATCCGGGCGGGCCGCACACCGGATTCGATGGTCGACGGCAAAAGCATCATGGCCATGATGATGCTCGCCGCCGGCAAGGGCACCACGATTCATCTGAGTACCGAAGGCGAGCAGGAACAGGAAGCGCTCGATGCGCTGGTGGCGTTGATCAACAACTTCTTCGACGAAGGCGAGTAACGATCAAGATCAAAAGATCGCAGCCTTCGGCAGCTCTACAGGGTAAACGCAACGCCCGCGTAGGAGCTGCCGGAGGCTGCGATCTTTTGCATTCAGGACAACGCGGTATCCATCACCATCATCAAACAGAATCCGAGCAGCAACCCCAGGCTGGCCAGTTTTTCGTGACCGTGGCGACGTGACTCGGGAATGACCTCATGGGTCACCACCAGCAACATCGCACCCGCCGCCAATGCCAACCCCAAAGGCAATAGCAACTCGGCCAGGCTCACCAACCAGGCGCACAGCAATGCGAACACAGGCTCGACCAGGCCTGAAGCCGCGCCGATCAGAAACGCCTTGAACCGCGACATCCCTGCTCCGGCCAGCACCAACGCGATTACCAGCCCTTCCGGCACATCCTGCAAGGCGATGCCCATGGCCAGGCTGTCGGCATCCGGCATTCCTCCGCCGGCAGAAACACCGACCGCCATGCCCTCTGGGATGTTGTGGGCAATGATGGCGAACACGAACAGCCAGACCCGCGGGGGAATCACCGGGTGCGCCACGGTGCCGATAAGCATCTCCGGAGATGCTCCGGAGACTTTGCGATCCACCAGAAACAGGCCGAAGGCACCGAGCATGATGCCGAAACAGATCAGGCCGCTGGCTGCCCACGGGGTCATGCCCAACTTTTCCGCCGCCGCAATGCCTGGCACGATCAGCGAAAACGCTGTCGCCGCCAGCATCACTCCAGCACCAAAGCCCAACAGGGAATCGCTAAGTGATTGCGGCATGCGCCGGATCACCAGTACCGGCACCGCCCCCAGCGCGGTGCCCAGGGCGCAGATCGCACCGCCCTGCAACGCCCGCGTCAGCCTCGGCTCCAGATTCAGCCATTCAAGGCCATGCGCAACCAGCAAGCTCATGCCTGCCAGCAGTAACAGCGATCCCAACGCGTAACGAAACAGTCGCCCGCTTCCGATCGCCAGTGTCTCAGTGCCCATAATCAGCCTTGGTCTGTTTTTATAAAGGACTTAAACCAGTGCAGCCTGATAGCGCGCCGCCACTTGCGGCCAATTGATCACGTTATAGAACGCACTGATGTATTCCGGACGACGGTTCTGATACTGCAGGTAATAGGCATGTTCCCAGACATCCAGCCCCAGGATCGGCGTGTTGCCGTTCATCAATGGACTGTCCTGATTACCGCTGCTTTCCACCACCAATGTTTTGCGCGGCGTTACGCTCAGCCACGCCCAGCCACTGCCAAATCGGGTCAGTGCGGCCTTGGTGAAAGCCTCCTTGAAACTGTCCAGACCGCCCAGTTGCTCGTCGATGGCTCTGGCCAGCGCGCCCTCAGGCTTGCCGCCACCGGTTGGCGCCATGACGTCCCAGAACAATGAATGATTGGCGTGGCCGCCGCCCTGATTGATCACCGCTGCCCGCAGTTTTTCCGGCAACTGCTGGACTGCCGCTACCAGTTTCTCCACCGGCCACTCGGCAAACTCGGTGCCTTCGACGGCGGCGTTGAGGTTGTTGATGTAAGTCTGGTGATGCTTGGTGTAGTGAATCTCCATGGTCTGCGCATCAATGTGCGGTTCCAGGGCGTCGTAGGCGTACGGCAAGGCAGGCAAGGTAAAAGCCATGTTCAGTGGACTCCATGTTGATGAGACGCAGGCGCGGCAGCATTGAGGTGCAGCAAGCGATGGGTACGCGGATATTCGCCATGCTCACTGATGAAATTCAGCAGCTCGACGTAGGTTTTGCTGCTCTGACGCAGCGCTGCTTCGCGCAACGCCGTCGACAGGCGCGAATCCTGAATGGTTTGCAGCAACCGCTGGTGAATGGCGCACAGGTATTCGGCGCTCTCCTCCGGCTGGTTCAGGCGCAGGTGCAGATCTGCCAGGTTGTGGTGAGAAATCACGCAGGCCGCCACCGCTTCGTCGGCATCCGCCCAGCGCTCGAACAGGACCTGGGCCAAGGCCAATGCCTGCAAGTACGCCTCGCGGGCATCGACCAGTTCACCCAGCATGAAAAAGCGATTGGCCCTTTCGATCGTGAGTTTCCAGTGCTCCATGGTGCACCTCCAAAGCGGTAGCGGGATTTACACGCCGCCCGCGGTGAGTTTTTCCGGGTTGAGTAACTCTTCCAGCTGGCGGCGCGACAGATCGGTATGCTCCAGCGCTACGTCGATCACCGGCCGGCCCTGTTGATAGGCCTTCTTGGCGATCTCGGCGGCTTTCTGATAACCAATGATCGGGTTCAGCGCCGTCACCAGAATCGGGTTGCGCGACAACGCCTGCTGGATGCGCGCTTCGTTGACCTTGAAGCTGGCAATCGCCTTGTCACCCAGCAAGCGACTGCTATTGGCCAGCAACTCGATGCTGCTCAACAGGTTCTGGGCGATGATCGGCAGCATCACGTTCAACTCGAAATTGCCCGACTGGCCAGCGATGGTGATGACGCTGTCATTGCCGATCACCTGGGCGGCAACCATCGCGGTGGCCTCGGGAATCACCGGATTGACCTTGCCCGGCATGATCGAAGAACCGGGTTGCAGGGCTTCCAGCTCGATTTCGCCAAGACCAGCCAAGGGGCCGGAGTTCATCCAGCGCAAGTCGTTGGCGATTTTCATCAACGACACGGCAGTGGCTTTCAACTGCCCGGAGACCGCGACGGCGGTGTCCTGGGAGCCGATCAGCGCAAACAGGTCCTTGCCCGGCTGAAATTCAACCCGGGTCAAACGGCTCAGTTGCTGGCTGAAGCGCGCGGCAAACTCGGGATGGGCATTGACGCCGGTGCCCACCGCCGTGCCGCCCTGGGCCAGGGATTGCAGGCTCGGCAACAGGCCCTGCAGGTGACCGATATTGGCCTTGAGCTGCTGTGCCCAGCCATTGAGCACCTGGCTCATGCGCACCGGCATGGCGTCCATCAAGTGCGTGCGCCCGGTCTTGACGTGGTGGTGTACCTGCCCCGCCTTGCGCTCGATGACCTGAACCAGATGCTCCAGCGCTGGCAGCAATTGCTCATGCAGAGCCAAGGCCGCGCTGACATGAATCGTGGTCGGGATGATGTCGTTGCTGCTTTGCCCGCAGTTGACATGATCGTTGGGATTCACGGCCTCGCCGAGCAAACGGCTGGCCAGGGTCGCGATCACTTCGTTGGCGTTCATGTTCGAACTGGTGCCGGAGCCGGTCTGGAAGATATCCACCGGGAAGTGCTGCATGAAATCGCCTTCGAGCAGCCCCTGGGCCGCGTCGACAATGGCTTTGCCCTGGGCTTCGCTGATTTGCTTGAGCTCGATGTTGGCGCGGGCCGCCGCGGCCTTGGCGAGGATCAGGGCGCGAATGAACTGCACCGGCATGGGTTTGCCGCTGATCGGGAAGTTATCCACAGCCCGTTGAGTCTGTGCCCCGTAGAGTGCGTTTTCCGGGACCTGTAGCTCGCCCATGCTGTCGCGCTCAATACGTGTCTTGTTCATCAGAAAATCCTTGCACCAGTTCAGTAAGAGGAATCGAGGGCTGCAACTCGCAGGTCGCCAGTTGCCAGGTGTAGCGCTGCCAGCGCTTGAGGCGGCAATTGCACAATGCGAGGCGTTCGAGCTCCCGCAGAGGGCGCCAGGCTTGATCCAGGCAGTAGGTGCGCCAGTGCCAGGGCAGCGCGACGTCGGCCGCGGTGTCGAGCAACAAACGGAAGGAGGTTTCGGCGACTGTCCAGGGTGAGGTTGCCGTGCAACACGCCAGGTACCGGCCTTCGGCAAGGTAGTGACTGATCAGGCGCGGCTCGTCGGGGTTCATTGCGCAACGGATCTGGCGACTCATCCAGCGCCAGCTGTCGAGGTAAGGATGCTCGTGCAAGGCAGAACTCATGATCCCGGGCTCATTCGATAATGAGATTTATTATTATATGATAATGAGAAGCATGACAAGATCAAAAGATCGCAGCCTTCGGCAGCTCCTACGCCGGGCCTCTGTAGGAGCTGCCGAAGGCTGCGATCTTTTGCTCCTCAAAAAAAACGCGCCATCCGTTGGATGGCGCGCCTTTTTTGTAGCAGGGAGAGGTTTAGCTGCCCGCCACCATCATCCGCTCGATCAACACCGAGCCGGTGCGTATGTTGCTGCGCAGTTCCAGATCATTACCCACTGCAACGATCTGCTTGAACATGTCGCGCATGTTGCCGGCAATGGTCACTTCCTGCACCGCGAACTGGATTTCACCGTTCTCGACCCAGTAACCCGCCGCGCCCCGGGAGTAATCGCCCGTCACCATGTTCAGGCCCTGCCCCATCAACTCGGTGACCAGCAGGCCACGTCCCATGCGCCGCAACAGGGCCGCCTGGTCTTCGTCGCCATGGGTGACGAACAGGTTATGCACACCACCGGCGTTGGCGGTACTCGGCATGCCGAGTTTGCGACCGGAGTAGGTGCCAAGGATGTAGGAGACCAATTCACCTTTTTCGACGAACGGTTTGGCATAGGTCGCCAGACCGTCGCCGTCGAAGGCAGCACTGCCCATGGCGCGCATCAGGTGCGGACGCTCATCGATGGTCAGCCACTCGGGAAACAGCGTTTGACCCAGCGTGCCTTCCAGAAACGATGACTTACGATACAGGCTGCCACCGGAAATCGCCGAGAGGAAGCTGCCGAACAGGCCACCGGCCAGCTCGGCGGAAAACAGCACCGGCACTTCGCAGGTCGGTACCGGACGCGCGCCCAGGCGGCTGGCCGCCCGTTGCGCGGCTTTCTGACCGATGCTCACCGGGTCCGCCAGAAGGTTGCCCTGGCGGTTGACGTCATACCAGTAATCGCGCTGCATCTGGCCATCGGCCTCGGCGATCATCACACAGCTCAGGCTGTGCCGGGTCGACGCGTATCCACCGACGAAGCCGTGGCTGTTGCCGTAGACACGACAGCCCTGATGGGTGCTCAGGGTGGTGCCGTCGGCGTTCTTGATCCGGCTGTCGGAGGCGAAGGCCGCCGCTTCACAGGCCAGCGCCTGCTCGATAGCCTGCTCCGGGGTGATGTCCCATTGGTGAAACAGATCGAAGTCCTGCAGGTCGCGCGCCATCAATGCGGCATCCGCCAGACCGGACGCTTCATCTTCCGAGGTGTGTTTGGCGATGGCCAGGGCCGCGGCGACGGTTTCGCGAATCGCGTCCGAACCGCTGGCAGACGTGCTGGCCGAGCCTTTGCGCTGACCGACGTACAACGTGATGCCAAAGCCCTGGTCGCGATTGAACTCAACGGTCTCCACTTCGCGCTGGCGCACGGTAGTCGACAGGCCCTGCTCCAGGGACACGGCCACCTCACAGGCGCTGGCGCCCTGACGTTTGGCTTCAGCGATGATCTGCTCGACTTGTTCCTGCAGTGCCGGCAACGCTTGTGGGCCGACGCTTTCAACTGCACTCATGCTGTTCTCCACTCAAATTCTGCTTTCGGTAACGGTCATCGAGCGACCGGGCCGGACAAGCGGCCCCCGACTGGTTATCATGGCGACGTTTCTTTGCGGACTGCCACCATGGTTGATTCTTACGACGACTCCCTCGATACGGGAGAAAAAAGCAAATCCCAGGTCAAACGCGAGCTGCATGCTCTGGTTGACCTCGGCGAGCGCCTTACAACGCTCAAGCCTGATTTGCTCAACAAACTGCCTTTGACCGACGCCCTGCGCCGGGCCCTGGCCGATGCGCCCAAGCACACCGCGAATATCGCGCGTAAACGGCACCTTCAGTTCATCGGCAAACTGATGCGCGATCAGGACATTGACGCGATTCTGGTTTTGCTCGATCAACTCGATGCCTCCACTCGCCAATACAACGAACGTTTCCATAATCTGGAACGCTGGCGCGACCGCCTGATTGCCGGCGATGACGCGGTACTGGAGAAATTCGTCGTCGAGTACCCGGACGCCGATCGCCAGCAATTGCGTTCCCTGATCCGTCAGGCCCAGCATGAGGTTGCGCAAAACAAGCCTCCTGCTTCCAGCCGTAAAATCTTCAAGTACATCCGTGAGCTGGACGAGACTCAACGCGGTCTGCGCTGAGTCCCGCCCTGCCCCGTAGGAGCTGCCGCAGGCTGCGATCTTTTGACTTTGGATTCTCAAAAGAAAGATCAAAAGATCGCAGCCTTCGGCAGCTCCTACGCGGGGTAGCTCTTATGCGCCCGTGCCACCCACGGTAATCGCATCGATCTTCAGCGTTGGCTGGCCGACACCCACCGGCACCGACTGCCCATCCTTGCCACAAGTCCCCACGCCGCTGTCCAGCGCCAGGTCGTTACCCACCATTGACACCTTGCTCATGGCTTCCGGACCGTTGCCGATCAACGTCGCACCCTTGACCGGAGCGGTAATCTTGCCGTCCTCGATCAGGTAGGCTTCGCTGGTTGAGAACACGAACTTGCCACTGGTGATGTCCACCTGGCCACCACCCAGGTTGGCGCAGTAGATGCCGCGTTTCACCGAGGCGATGATTTCTTGCGGATCGCTTTCGCCAGCCAGCATGTAGGTGTTGGTCATGCGCGGCATCGGCAGGTGCGCGTAGGACTCGCGACGACCGTTACCGGTGCGGGCCACGCCCATCAGGCGAGCGTTGAGCTTGTCCTGCATATAGCCCTTGAGTACGCCGTTCTCGATCAGCGTGGTGCACTCGGTCGGGGTGCCTTCATCATCGACGCTCAGGGAGCCGCGACGACCGGCCAGGGTGCCGTCATCGACGATGGTGCACAGCTTCGACGCAACCATTTCGCCCATGCGCCCGCTGTAGGCCGAACTACCCTTGCGGTTGAAGTCGCCTTCCAGGCCGTGGCCGACCGCTTCGTGCAACAGCACGCCGGACCAGCCGGAACCCAGCACCACCGGCAGCGTACCGGCCGGCGCCGGGATCGCTTCAAGGTTGACCAGCGCCTGGCGCAAGGCTTCACGGGCATAGCCCATGGCACGGTCTTCGCTGAGGAAATAGCGGTAATCGGTGCGCCCGCCACCGCCATGACCGCCACGTTCGCGGCGACCGTTCTGCTCGACGATCACACTGACGTTGAAGCGCACCAGCGGGCGCACATCCGCCGCCAGGCTGCCATCGGTGGACGCCACCAGGATTCGCTCCCAGACGCCGGCCATGCTCACGGTCACCTGCTGGATACGCGGATCAAGGGCGCGGGTCGCGGCGTCGACGCGCTTGAGCAAATCGACTTTCTCCGCGCGGGTCAGCACTTCCAGGGGATTGTCCGGGCCGTACAACTGGGCGACATCCTGGGTGGTAAAGGCTTGAACAGTGCCATTCTGCCCGGCACGGGAAATCGACCGGGCGGCACGGGCCGCGGCGCCCAGGGCTTCCAGGGTGATGGCATTGCTGTAGGCAAAACCGGTTTTTTCCCCGGATTGCGCGCGCACGCCAACGCCCTGGTCGAGATTGAAGCTGCCTTCCTTGACGATGCCGTCTTCCAGGGCCCAGGACTCGGAAATCTGCCCCTGGAAATACAGGTCTGCCGCATCGATGCCCGGGCCGGCCAGGTCGCCGAGTACACCTTGCAGGCTCTCGATCGTGACGCCACCGGGTGCCAGGAGATGTTCACTGACTGAGGACAACAACTCGCTCATAAGTTTTACGCCTTAAATTCGTCGTTCTGATGCAGGTCGCTGGGCGCCCTGCGAGAAAAAGCGCCGGTGACTGGACACCGGCATCCGCGCCCGGATGGACGCCTGTTCGCTGCTGTCGCGTTCAGCCAGCAGCACGGCCTCGCCTCTTTCCTGTTGCGCCAGCACCCGTCCCCAGGGATCGATGATCGCGGCATGGCCGAAAGTTTCCCGCGGCCCCGGGTGGGTTCCTCCCTGGGCGGCCGCGAGCACATAACATTGTGTCTCGATGGCACGCGCGCGAATAAGTACATCCCAATGCGCCGCGCCGGTGACCGCGGTAAACGCCGACGGCGCCGTGATCAACTCCGCTCCGGCGGCGCGCAATTCGCTGTACAGCTCGGGAAAGCGCAGGTCATAACAAACCGTCAGGCCGACGCGACCGACCGGCGTATCCGCCACCACGACACCGCTGCCATAAGCATAGTCATCGGATTCGCGGTAACGGCCGCGATTGTCCGCCACGTCGACATCAAAAAGATGCAGCTTGTCATAGCGTGCAACGATTTCGCCCTGTTCATCGACCAGCAACGAACAGGCATGCACCTTGGCCGACGGTTGATCCACCGGCGGCAACGGCAAGGTGCCGGCCACTATCCATAACTTGAGGTCACGGGCGGTCTGTTTCAACCAGGGCAGGATCGGGCCTTCGCCCAGCGCTTCGGCGCGGCCGATGTCGGCGATGTCGCGCCGGCCCATGGCGGCGAAGTTTTCCGGCAGTACCGCCAGCTTCGCACCGCCGGCGGCCGCTTGTTCGAGCAACCGACGGGCCTGGGCCAGGTTTGCCAGCACATCGCTCTGGCTGACCATTTGAATCACTGCTACCGACATGGGCTTATCCTTGTGAAATCAACGCATACCGTAGGAGCTGCCGCAGGCTGCGATCTATTAAACCAGGCGCAAAAGATCGCAGCCTGCGGCAGCTCCTACGGTGGAGTTACGATCATGCTACTCCATCGTCCCGAAGCGTGGCTTTTCAAAAAGGCTTGTCGAAGGTGATTTTCGGTTCTTTCCATGGCCCCTTGACCGTGTACTGAACGCTGGCGAAACGGGAAACGCGGTCGCCGATCAGCTTGTCGATCAGGAACAGCGCACCACCAACGGCGGGTGCACCGACGATCAGTGCGGCAATCGGCAGGTTGTTGGTCACCGGCAAGGTCACCAGCAGTTTCGCGTCGATCTGGTCTGCCACCATGTTCAGGGTGCCGTTGAGCTCGATGGTGCTCGACGGGCCCGTCAAGCGGATCGGCTCCCGGGTGACGTACACGCCATTGGTCGCCACCAGCAAGCCTTTGACCCGGTCGTAGCTCAGGCCCTTGCCAAACAGATCGGAGAAATCCAGGCGCAATCGGCGGCCAATGGAATTGAAGTTGAGCAAGCCGAACACACGCAATGCCTGGGCACTGCCCTCGATCTCGACAAACTGGCCTTCGTTGAGGGTCGCATCCAGAGTACCCGAGAACCGCTTGGTACCCACCCAGGCTGGAGAACCTGGCCAGCGGCCGTCGACGTCCATGTGAAAGCTCTGGCTGGTGACGCTCGGTGCATAGCCCCAACCCTTGAGCACATCCGCGAGATTCTTGCCGCTGAGGCGCCCCTTGTACCAGCTGTTGCTGGCGCCGGGCGTGCCTTCCCACCCACCACTGCCGACCAGCAGGATGCCCTTGAGCCCCAGGTCCAGCGAGTTGAAGGCGATACCTTTGGCGGTCGGGCGGATTTTCAGCGACCACGCGCCCACCAGATCCTTGCCCTGATACAGCTGATTGATGGTGATATCCAGCGCCGGGATCTTCGTCGGGTCCACCGTGGCCAGCGGGTCGGGTGAATTTTCGTCGGCCAGCACCTTCGGATCCGGCGCAGGCAGGCGCACGGTTTGCAGATTGATCACGATTGGCGCGCTTTTCGCGTCAGGCAGACTGGCGCTGCCGGTGACCTGCTGACTGTTGAGCTGCGCCGCCCAGGAGGCCGGTTTGCGCGTCAACTGAATGGATGCCTGATCCAGAGTCGTGCCAATGCCACTGAGCTTGCCCACTTTGAGATCCACACCGCTGAGCAGCTGTTTGGCACTGCCGCCGGGGTCCTGACCGGCATACTTGTCGACCAGTGTCTTCCACGGGCCGACGTCCAGTTCCGACAGCACGCCACGTATGCGCAGGCCTTTTCCACCGGGCAAGACGGCTTCACCGCCGCCGAGGAACAATTCACCGCGGCCCTCGGCAAAATTGCTGGCCGGTGCGGCAAAGGTGAAGTTCGCCAGATCCCCATAGTTGACCCAGTAGCGTCGTTCATCGCCCTGCAAGGTCATGCGGAACGTGGTGTCGCGCCCGGTATCAGCGTTCATGCCGAACGGCGCGGGCAAATCGACCGCTACGCCCTTGAGGCTGGAATTGACCATCAACTGGCTGTCGGCGCCATTGAGGGTCAATTGCAGTTGATAGGGAATCACGCCACTGACCGGCAGCGGCTGGGTCACTTTCAGCCAGTCGGTGAGTTTCTTCACTTCGACCTGGCCCGAGGCAAGGACACGGGTATTGAGCTTGCCCTCGCGGCCATCGGCGAAAATCTGCGCGGTCACCGGTTTATCGAAGGCCCTTGCGCTGATCTTCTGCCCGCTGAGCCCCTTGGTGCTGTCGAAGCGGAAATCGCCTTTGAGCTGGGTCAGTTCCAGCGGCGGTTCGGGCAGTTTCAGGCGCGCCTTGGCGGTCTTGAAATCGACGAGGATCTTCGGCTGCTCGCCTTTTGCCAGCGGTATGTCCAGTTTCAGCTTGCCTTGCAGATCTCCTTCGCCTTCCCAGCCGGCAAAGGTATCGGCGGTGCCGATGGGAGCTTCCTTGAGGATTTTCAGGCCATCACCCAATCCGCCGGAAAAGCCGCCATCGAGAAACAGATGGACGTTCTGGCCATCTGGCACATGGGGAATGTTGACGTAGATATCGTTGACCTGGGTGTCGAGCAACCGGCCCTTGCTGGCCAGAACCCGCACGCCGCTGTCTTCGACGAATACATCGCCGGTGACATTGCTGACATGCGGCCAGCCCGGCTGGAAGGCCAGTTCGGCATCGTGGACCTTGAAGAACAGGCTGATGCTGCGGTCGGTGTCCTTGGCGTCATGGCTCAGTGAGCCCTGGTACTGGAAGAAGCCCTCATCCACCGCGCCCTTGAGGATGGCCGTGCGCAGCCACTCGTCCAGCGCCGGGCTGAGGACCTTCGGCAGGTACTTCGCCGTGTAGCGACCGTCGCCGTCGACCAGACCGACACGCAGGTCCATGTAATCTTCCTGAGTGTGATCGAAATGCAGGCGTATCAGGAAGTCGCCGGCAATCTTGCCCTCCTCGCCCAGCACCTTCAGGTACGGCGCGATCAGGGTGAAGCCGTCTTTATCGAGCTTCCAGGTCAGCCGTGCATTGGCCTGGATGTACTGCCATGGCTTGGCGAAGATCGGGTCCAGGTGCAGCATGAAATCCTTGCTGTCCATGCGCAGCTCGCCATGACCCAGATCACCGCTGATGCTGCCGCTGACGTTACGCGCCGCAGGAGCGCCGTGGTAGGCATCGAAGCCGACCTGATCGAGGTTGGCAGCGAACTCGAATTTACTGTCGTCCGTGGCATTGGGCCGAATATCGATCAGTACATTGCGCAAGCCACCCGTGACCTTGAGTTTCTCCACCGTCGTGGCGACGCCCTGGGGCAGCGGTCCGAGGGCATTGAGCAATGGCGTGAGCGGTGTGAGATCGATGCGATCGGCCTGCAGGTGCCAGAGTTCTTGCGACGTGTCGGTGGCGGCGGTTTGCTTGAGTTGCAGGTGTGATTCCCAGCGGGTCTCGCCAAGGTTCATGGCCAGGGAGTCGAGGGTCACCAACGCGCCTTCGGCAGTGCGCTGAAAGTAGCCATTGAGGGCCAGGTTGTTGATCTGAATGGGCTTGCGCTCTGCGTAAGCGCCATTGAGCTGCGGCGCATTCAGGCGCACAGCAGCGCTTTGCACCGTGCCCTTGCTCCAGTCCAGCCATACTTCCCCACCGGCCTTGAGCTCGGAGAAATTCCATTGCTGGGTAAGGCTTTCCGGCAGCCATTTCGACCAGTCGCTTTGCGGCAGGCTCAGGTAGGCTTGCACCTCACCGTCCTGCCACTCGCTGGCACGAATCCGCGAGCGCAAATTCATGGCCATCGGCTGGCCATCGGGCAGTGTCAGGCGCGCATCAAGGCGCTGACGGCTGGCACCGGTTTTCAGGCTCAAGCCGACATAGGTCAGGGTCAGCGGTGATTCACCGAAGGGCTGCAAGGTGACCTGGCTGTCGAGCACCGTCAGCTGCTGGATCATCTGCATGCGATTGAGCAGTTGCTCCGGGTCGAGCGGTCTGTCGTCCTGGACCGGCAAGCCTTCCAGCGCCCACTGCCCGTCTTCGCTTTGCTTGAGACTGATTTTCAGGCCGTTGAAGCCGAGATAGGCAATGCGGACTTCCCGCGCCAGCAGACTGGCCCACAGGTCCGGCACCGCGCGCACCTGCTCCAGGTGCAAGGCGTTGGCGCCCTCGCCGACTGTCACATCCTTTGCCGACAGAACCGGCGCGAAACCGCTCCAGCCGCCTTCCAGCTCGCCAATTTGCAAAGGCATGCCCAAAGCCTCGCTGGCCCGGCTTTCGATTTCGCCACGGTATTCGGCCACCAGCGGCGCCAGCTCCCGACCGAGACTGACGTACAGCGCCATCAACACCAAAACCAACGCGCACAGGCCCAGACCCCAGCGGGTCAGTGCGGCCAAAATGCGGGTCAGACGGTCCATGTCAGGTGGCTCCGAGGGCAAATGATTTGCAGGAAGCTGAGGCCAGCCGTTCAGTAACGAGTGAACCGTAGCGATTCAGAGCAGCACCACGTCGTATTGTTCCTGTGAATACATGGTTTCCACCTGGAACCGTATCGTGCGCCCGATGAACCCTTCAAGCTCGGCGACGTTACCGGATTCTTCATCGAGCAGGCGGTCGACAACTTTCTGGTTCGCCAATACACGATAGCCCTCTGCCTGATAGGCGCGAGCTTCCCGCAGGATTTCCCGGAAGATTTCGTAGCACACGGTTTCCGGAGTCTTGAGCTTGCCGCGGCCCTGGCAGCAACTGCAGGGCTCGCACAGCACTTGCTCAAGGCTTTCGCGGGTGCGCTTGCGGGTCATCTGCACCAGGCCCAACTCGGTAATGCCGATGATGTTGGTCTTGGCGTGGTCGCGCTCCAGCTGCTTCTCGAGGGTGCGCAGTACCTGGCGCTGGTGCTCCTCGTCTTCCATGTCGATGAAGTCGATGATGATGATCCCGCCCAGGTTGCGCAGGCGCAGTTGGCGGGCGATGGCGGTGGCGGCTTCCAGGTTGGTCTTGAAGATGGTTTCTTCAAGGTTGCGATGGCCGACGAACGCCCCGGTGTTGACGTCGATGGTGCTCATCGCCTCGGCCGGGTCGACCACCAGGTATCCCCCGGACTTGAGCGGGACCTTGCGCTCAAGGGCTTTCTGGATTTCGTCTTCGACGCCGTACAGATCGAAAATTGGCCGTTCGCCTGGGTAATGTTCCAGACGATCGGCGATTTCAGGCATCAATTCGGCAACAAACTGCGTGGTTTTCTGGAAGGTTTCCCGGGAATCGATGCGGATCTTCTCGATTTTCGGGCTCACCAGATCTCGCAAGGTGCGCAGCGCCAGGCCGAGGTCTTCGTAAATCACGCTCGGCGCGCTGATGGTCTTGATCTGTTCGTTGATCTGGTCCCAGAGCCTGCGCAGGTAGCGGATGTCCATGAGGATTTCATCGGCCCCGGCGCCTTCGGCCGCCGTACGCAGGATAAAACCACCGGCTTCCTTGATCCCTTCCTTGGCCACGCAGTCGGTGACCACCTTCTTGAGGCGCTCGCGCTCGGCTTCGTCTTCGATCTTCAGGGAAATGCCGACGTGGGCGGTGCGCGGCATGTAAACCAGATAACGCGACGGGATCGACAGCTGGGTGGTCAGTCTTGCGCCCTTGGAACCGATCGGATCCTTGGTCACTTGCACCACCAGGCTCTGGCCCTCGTGCACCAGCGAACTGATGCTCTCGACCGCCGGTCCTTCGCGCAGGGAAATTTCCGACGCATGGATGAACGCCGCACGATCCAGACCGATGTCGACGAATGCCGCCTGCATCCCGGGCAATACCCGCACGACCTTGCCTTTGTAGATGTTGCCGACGATGCCACGCTTTTGCGTGCGCTCGACATGGACCTCTTGCAGGACACCGTTTTCGACCACCGCCACACGCGATTCCATCGGCGTGATGTTGATCAGGATCTCTTCACTCATGGCAGGGTCTCGTTCAGGCATGTTCACGATAATGGCCGCATCAGTTCATCAGGCGCTCAACGCGCGTCCTGGGTTTGCCAACAGGGTATGCCGAAATGGCCGAGCAGTTCTGCGGTTTCGCACAGCGGCAGTCCGACCACCGCCGAATAACTTCCTTCGAGCCCGGCCACAAACACTGCGCCCAGGCCTTGTATTCCGTAGCCGCCAGCCTTGTCCCGGGGCTCGCCACTGGCCCAATAGGCGGTCGCTTCATCAAAGTTAATGACACGAAAACGCACCCGGCTGGTGACCACCCGCGACTCGCACCTCTCGCCATCGAGCACGGCGATCGCAGTCAGGACCTGATGCTCATTGCCGGACAACATCATCAGCATGGCGCATGCGTCGGCTTCATCAACCGGCTTGCCGAGAATATTGCCGTCGAGCACGACGGCGGTGTCGGCGCCCAGTACGCAGAACGGCGCATCGGACACCACGCAATCGCGCCCGGCCGCCGCCTTGCCGCGCGCCAGGCGCTCGACATAGGCAGAGGGGGATTCATGGATCAGAGGGGTTTCATCGATGTCCGCACTGATGGCGGAGAATGGCACGCCGATCTGCGAGAGCAGTTCCCGTCGACGCGGCGAACCCGAGGCAAGGTAAAGCTGTTTCATCGAGACTTCTCCTTGTCTGGTACGGGCCAATGCCGGACCGAATCAATTGATTTTGTAGCGTCGACGCAATCCGCGCAAACCGAAACTCACCCAGGGCCAGAGCAAGGCGCTGACCAGTGCCGGCAGCACCAGCGCCAGGGTTGGCTGGCGGTTGCCGGTCAGGGCGCTGAGCCACAGTTGTACCAGCTGGGCCAAGCCGAAAATCACCAGGATCACCAGGCTCTGCTGCCACATCGGGAACATCCGCAACCGTTGCTGCAGTGCCAGCACCAGGTAGGTAATGAGGGTCAGGATCAAGGCGTTCTGACCCAGCAACGTGCCGTACAGCACGTCTTCGGCCAGGCCCAGGCAGAAGGCCGTCACCATCCCGACTGTCTGCGGCAGGTTCAACGCCCAGAATGCCAGCAACAAGGCCAGCCACAACGGACGCAGCACTTCCATGAATTGCGGCAACGGCGAAACACTGAGGAGCAGACCAATGGCAAAGGTCAGCCAGACGATCCAGCCATTACGGGATGCTTTCACACCGCCCATTATTCTCTCCCTGCAGGCGTGGTTGGCGCGGAGACCGGCGGCTTGGCAGCAGGCTTCGCGGCCGCGGGTTGCGTCGCCGGCGGCTTGGCGGCCGCAGGATGCGAGGCGGGCCTGGCTGGCGCGGTAACGGCCGGCTTGGCCGGAGTCGCCGCGGGTGCAGGCGTTGGTGCTGCTGCGGGCGCGACGGCCGGTGCGGCAGGAGCAACCGGATTGACCAGCTTCGGCACGGTCGCCGGAATGACCGGTCCACCCCCCTGGGCATCCAGGCTTTCCTGGGCTTGGGCGGCGTCGTTGGCACGCTCTTCCGGCGTACGGGTGTCGCTGAATACCAGCAGCAGGTAACGGCTGCGGTTCAAGGCGGCGGTTGGCACGGCGCGAACGATGGCAAACGGCTGGCCGGAGTCGTGGATCACCTCTTTGACCGTCGCGACGGGGTAACCCGCCGGGAAACGCTGGCCGAGACCGGAGCTGACCAGCAGATCGCCTTCCTTGATGTCGGCGGTGTCCGCCACATGCCGCAGTTCGAGGCGCTCGGGGTTGCCGGTACCGCTGGCAATCGCCCGCAGGCCGTTGCGGTTCACCTGCACCGGAATGCTGTGGGTGGTATCGGTCAGCAGCAACACGCGGGACGTGTACGGCATCAACTCGACCACCTGCCCCATCAGGCCCCGGGCATCGAGTACCGGCTGACCCAGGACCACACCGTCGCGCTCACCCTTGTTGATGATGATGCGATGGGTGAAGGGGTTGGGGTCCATGCCGATCAATTCGGCCACTTCGACCTTCTCGTTGACCAGCGCGGAAGAGTTGAGCAACTCGCGCAGCCGAACGTTCTGTTCGGTCAGGGCGGCAAGCTTCTGCATGCGCCCCTGCAACAGCAGGTTCTCGGTCTTGAGTTTTTCGTTTTCGGCGACGAGCTCGGTCCGGCTGCCAAACTGGCTGGCCACGCCTTGCCATAACCGCTGCGGCAGGTCGGTGATCCAGTAAGACTGCATCAGCACCAGCGACATCTGGCTACGCACTGGCTTGAGCAGTGTGAAGCGGGCATCGACCACCATCAGCGCGACCGACAGCACGACCAGCACCAACAAGCGCACGCCCAGTGAGGGACCCTTGGTGAAAAGCGGTTTAATAAGCCGCTCCTCCCAGGCAAATGTTTATTTTATTCATACGCCAGACCGGCCTGGATACAGACGACAGAAGATAAACGCGAACAGGCAGCACTGCAAAGTGCCGCCTGCGCGCTCAACAGCATAGAAGCGATTCCGGCGACTTATTCGCTGGAAAGCAGGTCCATGGTGTGTTTATCCATCATTTCCAGGGCACGGCCACCGCCGCGAGCAACGCAGGTCAACGGGTCTTCGGCGACGATCACCGGCAAACCGGTTTCCTGAGCCAGCAACTTGTCCAGGTCGCGCAGCAAGGCGCCACCACCGGTCAGCACCAGGCCACGCTCGGCGATGTCGGAAGCCAGTTCCGGAGGCGATTGTTCCAGGGCGCTCTTCACGGCCTGAACGATGGTTGCCAGGGACTCTTGCAGAGCTTCCAGCACTTCATTGGAGTTCAGGGTGAAGGCACGTGGAACGCCTTCGGCCAGGTTACGGCCGCGGACGTCGACTTCACGCACTTCGCCGCCCGGGTAGGCGGTACCGATTTCCTGCTTGATGCGCTCGGCAGTCGACTCACCGATCAGGCTGCCGTAGTTGCGACGCACATAAGTGATGATCGCTTCGTCGAAACGGTCGCCGCCTACCCGTACGGATTCGGCGTAAACCACACCGTTGAGGGAGATCAGTGCGATTTCAGTGGTACCACCACCGATATCGACGACCATCGAACCGCGAGCTTCTTCAACCGGCAGGCCGGCACCGATCGCAGCAGCCATC
>Ga0160472_100609_pt1 | contig 19545 bp, 16 predicted proteins | sample HID1973M_E11MG_FD_108267 | JGI IMG/M metagenome (GOLD analysis project Ga0160472, IMG submission 108267) | Enriched mosquito-associated microbial communities from UW Madison campus, WI, USA - HID1973M_E11 MG | ecosystem: Host-associated > Arthropoda: Insects > Digestive system > Unclassified ... | reverse complement strand
AGCTCTCCACCCTCACCGAGAAGCAGGCCGCCTATATCGGCGTCTCCACCAAGGGCCCCTTCAAGCCCGATCACTACCGCTACTGAGCCACAACCGGGAGGCGCGGGTGACGCGCCTCCCGCACCACTGCTGCTGCAGCGTCCTGGGCTTTTCGGAAGGGTCGTTCTTTTCCTCTCTCCAAAGGACGACCCTTCTAAAAGCCCAGGGCGACTTTTTTTGAGGCGCAGGTGGTTCCCACGGTGCGGACGACCGCCTATCAGCCACTGCACCAACGCCAGATTTTCAACAGGGAAAGAGCCAAGATGAGCGACGCGACCTACGATGTGCTCGGTGTCGGCAACGCGATTGTCGATATCATTGCCCAGGCCGACGAGGCCTTCCTCGCCAAGCACAGCATGCCCAAGGGCGGCATGGCGCTCATCGACGAGGATCAGGCCCACGCCATCTATGCCGATATGGGCTCCGCCATCGAGGCCTCAGGCGGCTCGGCTGCCAACACCATCGCCGGCGTCGCCTCGTTCGGCGGCAAGGCTGCCTATATCGGCAAGGTGAAGGACGACGAATTCGGCCGCATCTTCGCGCACGATCTCCAGTCGATCGGCGTCCGCTTCGCCACGCCCGCCGCCACCGACGGCGCGGCAACCGCGCGCTGCCTCGTGCTCGTCACCGACGACGCCCAGCGCACGATGAACACGCACCTTGGCGCCTGCGTCAACCTGACCAGCGACGACATCGACGCCGATCTCGTCGCCGCCAGCGCGATCACCTATCTCGAAGGTTATCTGTTCGATCCACCGGCCGCCAAGGAAGCGTTCCGTAAGGCCTCGACCATCGCCCGCCAGGCCGGTCGCAAGGTCGCGCTCACCCTGTCGGACAGCTTCTGCGTCCATCGCTACAAGGACGAGTTCAAAGCGCTGATCGCCGATCATATCGACATCCTCTTCGCCAATGAGAGCGAGATCGAGGCGCTCTACGGCAGCACCGACATCGCCGCCGCCGCCAACGACCTTGCCAGCAAGATCGACATTGCCGCGATCACGATGAGCGCCAAGGGCTCGCTGATCGCCAGCGGCTCCGAGCGCGTTGCCATTCCCGCCGCGCCGATCAGCGAACTGGTCGACACCACGGGCGCGGGCGACCTCTATGCCGCGGGTGCGCTGTTCGGCTTCAGCCGTCACCTGCCGTTCGCCGAATGCGGCCGCCTCGGCAGCCTCGCCGCAGCCGAAGTGATCCAGCATTATGGCGCACGTCCGCTCCAGGCGCTGGGCGAACTGGCCTGATCAGCCTTCTCCAGTACGCAGACAAAGACGGCCCCGGGCATGCAGTCTGGGGCCGTTTTTTTGTTGGCCTACGTATCCCCCAAAAGGCGACACCGTGCGCCTGCGAAGGCAGGAGCCTAGGGCTCAATCGACGAGCCTGAACGCCCTGGGCTCCTGCTTTCGCAGGAGCACGGCATTTGCTGGGCGATATTTGCCTTCAATCAGTTGTAGCTGACTAGCTCGAACTCGATCCCATCCCAGTCCAGGAAATAAAAGCGCCGGCCGGGATCATAGTCGCCATGGCTGAACGGCACGAGGCCCTCTTCGATCACGACCTGCTCGGCGGCGTCCAGATCATCGACCAATAGCCCGACATGCTGGAGCGGCGCACCCTTGCGAAACGGCGCAGTCTGCGGCTCGCCGGGCGTGTAAAGCGCCAGATATTCCATCTCGCCGCCCAGATGGATGGTGAAGCCGCCATTCAGCGCCGGCCCACGCCAGCGCTCCTCCCAGCCGCAAAGCCGCGCGAAGAAGGCAGCCGAGCGTTCCGGATCGCTGACGGTGATGTTGACGTGTTCGAGGCGGGCGGGACGCATGGAGGCTCCTTTCAAGAGGGTGTTCCGAATCATGCGGGCGACCATGCAACCTCAAGCTAACTTTAGATCAAGCTTTATGTTATGCCCGATACATGGACCGCAACGACCTCATCCCCATCGGCGTGCTGGCGCAGCGCACCGGTCTCGCCGTCTCGGCGATCCGCTATTATGAGCAGCGCGGCCTCATCGAATCCGTGCGGACGAGCGGCAATCAGCGCCGTTTCCTGCGCGCGGACATAAGGCGCCTGAGCTTCATCCTGATCGCGCAAAATCTGGGCCTTGGTCTTGCCGAAATCGAGCAGGAACTGGCGGCCCTTCCCCATGGCCGCACGCCCAATATGAGCGATTGGGCGCGGATCAGCCGTTCATTGCGGGGCGCGATCGACCGACGGATCGAACAGCTAGAGCGCACGCGCGAGAAACTCGACGAATGCATCGGCTGCGGCTGTCTCAGCCTCGCGCGGTGCAAGCTCTATAATAAGGATGATCGCGCGGCCGCGCAGGGGCCGGGGCCGCAGTTCGTGCTGGGGTGAAAAGGAGGGCTAGAGCGAGCCCGGCGCCCGGAAGATCGCCTTGCCGCAGCTTTCGCAGCACAGGTCCGTGGTCGGCACGGCGCGCTCCTCGTGGTGGTGGTGATCCTCGCCATGCTCGATCATGCCCGCCGAGCCGCAGCAGGCGCAGCCATTGGGATCGACCAGCGCGTCATATTGGTCGAGCATCGCCTCGGTCCAGGCGGCCTGGCAGAAAGGACAACGCGGCCCCGTCGCTTCGCGCTCGTCGGAAATTCTGGTCTCGACGCTCACCGGCAATGCCTTTCCCTCAATGCGCGCCCAGCTCGGCGCGCCGGGAGACGATATAGGTCTCGTTATTGAACCACAAACCCTTGTGGGCCTGCAAAATCTCGCGCGTCGCATCGACGTAGCGATTGCGGTTGAGAATGGCCGAGAGGCGCGCGTCCTCGATCTGCGCGACATAGCTCGCCGCATTCCACGCCGCGAGCACCGTCGACATGCCGAATTCGCCCTCGGGCGCGATTTCAGTCGCGAGCATGCGGATCGGATAGCGGAACACCGCCTCCTCGTCGCTGAGCGTGTGGAAGCGATAGTTGCGCGCCTGCCCGCCCAGTTCCTCCTCGACGGCCTGCATCAACTCCGCGCGCCCGGTGATGAAGGGACTTTCCCCCGGCCAGACGGATCGCACCAGCTCCAGTCCCGGATCGTGGCCATAGCCGTGAATGCCGAGCAGCCGCCCATTGGGCCGCAGCGCCCGCACCAGCGGCGCCACCACCTTGCCCGCCTTGAAGCCGATCGGCGCGCGCGCCCGATAGGGATGCGAGAGCAGCACGAAGTCGAAGTCCGCACGCGCCAGCCCCCGGCGCGGAATGATCGAATCCAGCACGAACTGCTGGTCCTTGCGGTAGATCACCAGCACGGCCGGCGTCTGCGTTACCGGATGGCCGCTTTCCTGGCTGACCTTCACCTGCCAGTGCTTGTCGATCACCGGCTGCAGCGCGGCGATCGCTTCCTCGAAATCGCCGGCAGTCGATCCCTCCAGCGCGATCTCGTGCCAGGCCATGGCGCTCGCCGCCACCGGCGAGCTCGGCTTGAGATAGGGCGCGTCGGCATAATTGAGGTTGGTCACGACCAGCACGGTCGCGGGATGCTCCTGGAAGCGGTCCGGCATCTTCTCCAGCATGAGGCGCACATTCTCGATGCTGATCTCCTTGGCAACCACATAGAAGGGCAGCCAGGGATAGCGCCGGTGGGCGCCGCGCAGCAGCCGCGCGAAGGCAGTGCCATCGCCCGATCCGCCGTCGAACAGCCGAATGGCGGGCGGCTCGGGCTGAGTCAGCGTCAGCTGCTCCAGCGCCTTGTCCGCCACCATCTGCTTCTCCGACGTCGTGTTGACGAACATCAGATATTTCTGACGGTTGTCGTAGAAGCGGAAGCCGTGGACCGGATCGACGCTGTGCTCGATCCCCTTGATCGCCGAGCGCAGGTTCGTGGCCGACGGCCCTCCCTTGTCGGCGATAAACCGGTGCACCCGGTTCACCGTCTCCAATGTGACGCGCCCACCCTGCTGCAACCGACTGACGAGCTTGCCGTCGTTGACAGCCTGCCGGCCGAAGGTCGTCTGCGCGATCCGCATCCGCCGGCACGCTTCGTCAATCTGCGCTAATAGGGTCTCCGCGTCGGTCATGGCGCCTTGGGTTGCGGCGGGGGCATCATCGCCCAGCTCATCGGCGGCGGCCCCCATTCCTGGGACGCCGGCGGAAGCTTGAACAGGCGCATGGCATTGCCGCCCAGCACCAGGCGCTTCTGCTCGTAGCTCAATAGATCGGTGTGGAGCAGATAATTGAGGTTGTCGCCATAGCTGATGCCGCGACGGCGGACGCGCTCACCCTTGGGCAAGTCGGCGCTGCGCAGGCGGGTATAGTCGCTGCCCCACATGATGCGCTCATAACCGAAGGCATTGAACATGCGGTTGAGGTTCGGCCAGACGTCCTCATAGGGATAGCCTTGCTGCGAGAGCAGCGGCGCGCCGCACAGCTTCACATAGACATTGGGATATCTGGCCAGCTCGAGCAGGTCCTCGAACGGCCCCCAGCTCATCGCCTCGGGCGGCGAGACCGGGTGCTGCGCCACGCCGATATGATCGACGATCAGCGTGAGGTCCGGATAGCGCTCGGCGACCGGGCCGATATTCTTGCAGCCGCCATGGGTCGAGTTGAAGATCGGCAGGCCCACTTCCTGCGCGGTCGCGTAGATCGGCTCGAAAATGCCCTGTGCGAATTCCGGGCGCATGACGGCATTGACGAAATCGCCGACCAGCGCGCGACCGGCGACCACCGCCGGATTGGCGGCAACGCGCCGCACTTCCGAGGCCAGATCGGGATGGGTATGGAAAAAGGTATGCACGCCCGGGAAGCGGCCCGGATAGCGCTCATGACCGAGATTGTAGAAGGCCTCGCTGGTGACGGCCAGCGCGCGGTCGACGCCGATCGCGTCCATCGCCTCGCGGGCCAGTTCCACCTGCCAGAGTGCCGTCTGGTCCTTCATGCTCTCGTCCAGCGGCTTGCCCGGCCAGGGCTCGTGGATCTGGGCGTCGACGATTTCCAGAGATTCAAGATTGTTGCTCATGCCATCCTCTTCGTAAGCAGCGTTGTGTGTCGATTGGTCGACGTCAGTTGGCGAATTCGCGCACGGCCCGTTCATAGGAGCGAGCATAGGGCTTCATGCCCTGCACGACGATCAGGATGGCAAGCGAACCCATGATCGCGGCGTTGAGCATCATCGAATATTTGAGCGCGCCTTCGTCACGGAACAGATAGTCGGTGAAGAGCGCGACGATCACCGGGCTCAGCGCGAAGGCAATGACGTTGTTGCAGAACTGGGTGAGCGCGCCGACCTGCGCGCGCATGCGGTTGGGCGTGATCACCTGGAAGGCAGCAATGCTTGGGCCGAAGCCGACGGTACCGACAAAGCTCGCCAACGCATTCATGCCGAGCACCATCCAGGGATTGGGCATCAGCGGTGCCGCGACCATGATCGGCACCGAGATCAGCAGTCCGTAAAGGACAATCCGCAAATTGGTGTCGTTGCGGCCGAGCGTGGTCCAGTATTCGGAGAGCTTTGCGCCGGTCATCAGCGCGATCGGCGAGATGATCAGCGTGATCGTGCCGGTGATCATGCCGACTTCGGACAATGGCCAGCCGAACTCGCGGTGAATGAACGTCGCGCCCCAGGTGGCGGGCACGGCAAGCAGCATCGCCTTCATGCCCATACCGCCGACGGTGGCCGCATAGGTGCGCCAGTCGTCGAACAGCCAGCCAGCGACTTCGCGTACCGGCACTTGCACCGCCTTCTTGCCACCGAGGCCCCGGCGGGGCGGTTCCTTGGTGGTGAGTACGATCAGGGTCCAGATAAGGCCTGGCGCGCCGACGATGATGAAGGTCCATTGCCACGAACGGATGTGGCCGATGCCCGGCACTTCGACCGGCGGCATGCCCGAGACGAAATGCAGCACCGCGCCGCCAAGGAAGAGGGCAAGCCCGGTTCCCAGCATCGCGCCCATGCCCATGGTGGCGGTAGCGAAGGCGACCTTCTCGCGCGGCCAGTTGTCCGTGGCGATCGACCAGCTTGCCGGGCCGTAGCCGGACTCGCCCGCGCCGATGCCCATGCGGGCGATCATCAGGCTCCAATAGCCCTGCGCCGCGCCGCAGGCGACAGTACAGGCACTCCAGAAAGCGATGGACCAGGCGACCAGATTGCGGCGGTTGTGGAAGTCGGCAAGCCGCGCGACCCAGATGCCGACAATACCATAGGGCAGAGAAAAGGCCGCCCCTATGAGGAGGGCGGCCTGGGTATCGGAGATGTTGAAGTCGTTCTTGATGGGGTCGATCAGCAGCGACATGACGCTTCGATCGAGAACGGTGAACATGACCACGATGGTCATGACGAACAGCGAATAATAAGCGTCCTTACGCGGCGGCCAGGGCTGGCTTTCCAGAACCGGAGGCGCGGCCGGCGCCTCCACCGGCTCAAGGCCGGAAACGGGGACATTCACTGCTTCAGCCATTAACGCTCTCCGAAACTCGCTGGGTTCATTATGTCTCTGTTATGGCGCGCTTCGGCCTCAGCGCGTGAGCTTTCACAGGATGGGCGACTCCTTGAAGTGGGCAAGCTTGCATGGCTGCCCACTCCCCGCTTGCTCAATTGGGAAATCGCACGTGCTTGCTTCGGCACTTGCGCGACCCGCCTTACCCATCCCGCTCCTTCTCCATCCCCCAACCGCGCCGTTTTTCGGGTCTGCGGCGGCGAGGCGACAAAACCCGGACCGGCGCAATGCCGGACCGGGTTTTGCCCTTTTATCAGATGCGCTTGCCGGCGATGCGGCAGCCCTCGGCCATCGCCGACAGCTTCGCCCAGACGATCTCCTCGTGGCCGACACGCGAGCCGATGCCGCAGTCGGTACCGGCGTGGACATTCTCCTTGCCGACCAGTTTCGCGAAGTTGATCAGACGCTCGGCGACCAGCTCGGGATGCTCGACCAGATCGGTGTAGTGGCCGACGACGCCCGGCACGATGATCTTGCCGTCGGGCAGTTTCACGTCCTCGAACACGCGATATTCGTGCGCGTGACGCGGGTTCGACGCCTCGAACGAATAGGCCTGCGCATTCACCTGCAGCAGCTTGTCGACGATGTGGCGGAACTCGATGTCGTTGGTGTGCGGCCGGTGGCCCGAGCCCCAGCACATGTGGAAGCGGATCTGGTCTTCCGGCAGGCCGCGCAGTGCGTGGTTGATGATCTCGACGCAGAAATCGAGATATTTGCGATATTCCTCGACGCTCCAGTCGGGGTAGAACATCCAGCTCGTCGCGAACTCGGGTTCGTCGATCTGCACGATCAGGCCGGCGTCCGTAATCGCCTTATATTCCTGCCGCATGCAGTCGGCGACGGCGAACATATAGTCATGCTCGTCCTTGTAATGCAGGTTCGTCGTGCCCGCGCCAGTGCTGAGCGGGCCGAGCGCGGCGATGAAGCCGTCCGCGCCGGTCTTGCCGGCCAGCGCCTTCTTGACCGCGTCGATGTCCTTCTGAATCTCCGCCTGGCCGGTATAGGTGATGTCGCCAGTGCAGACCGCCTCAAACTTGCCGAAGTCCGGCATGCCGCCGGCACCGCCGGGGGTCATGAAGCCCGGGCGAATCGGGCCGCCCGAACCGGCGAACCACAGGCCGGACTCGTAGAAGCCGGGGAAGTCACGACGGTCACGCTCGGCGACGAAGGCGCGCTTGGGCTTGGCGCCCTCGGGCCGCAGGCGACGATCGAAACCGGTGGTGCGCGCGCCGATATAGCTGGTGTAGCCGCCGCCGTTCGCGGCCTTCACATATTCGCCGTCATTGACGATATCGACGCCGCATTCGATCTGCTTGTCGACCACCCATTGCACGGCCTGGGGCAGCTCGACCGCGATTTCCGCTTTGTGCTCGTCATATCTGGCGAGCTTCGCGTCGAAAGCTGCGGGACGCGGCAGGTTGCCGCCATGACTGCTCAGAAAATGTCCGGTCGAACGCCTCATACTCACCCCTTGAAACGATAGTTTTTGAGTAAGATGCGCCCTGCCATGCCGACACGCCTAAAAATTGACTGGCCCGGAACGATTTCGTACCGGGCCGCGGCATTTCGGCGCCGCCCCATGCCGTCCGGGCACGCGCATCCCCCGGACTCGTGGTAAAGGCCAACGAACGAGAGAAGGCCCTCGCTCGCGCGAAGGCCCCTTCCCTTTCCTCAATCGGATCAGGCCGGTACGGCCTCGTCAACATGCTGCTGGCGATAGTCGCGCGGCGAGCTGTCGAACCGCGCCCGGAAGCTCCGGGCGAAATGCGGGGCGCTGTTGAAGCCCCAGCTGAACGCGATGTCGGTAATCGAATGGCTGCGCCAGCGCGGATCGCGCAGCTGGCGGGCGCACTCCTCGAGCCGACGGCGCAGAATATAGGCCGAGGGCGACTCATCGCTGACCGCGAAGATCATCCGCAGATAACGATCCGACAGCTGCAGCTTGCGCGCGATCAGCGACGGGCTGAGATCCGGATCGCGCAGATTCTGCTCGATGAACAGCTTCACGCGCCAGAAGCGGCCCGACATGATGGCCGAGGCGGAGACCCGATCGTCCATCATCGCGGCATAGCTGCTCGCCAGCACGTCCAGCAGATGTCGCCCGGCCCGCTCGCGCGTTTCCGGGTTGAGGGCGAGATCGTCCTTGCAGGCAAGGTCGATCGCCATGGCCGCGGCCGTCGAGGCGAGTCCCTCGTCGCGGGCAAGACGCCGCCCGCAGAGGAAGTCCGGGGACGGGATCGTCTCCTTCACCATGTTGATCGGCACGCGAAACATGATGAGTTCGCTCGCCCCATCGAGACGCAGCTCATATTGGCTGTTGTTGTCGCAGAGAGTGAAGTCGCCCTCGTCGAGCATGATCTGGTTGCCGTAATGCTTGAAGGCGCCGTGGCCGCGCACCTGCAGGATGAAGGTTTTCATGCGTTTGGAGCGGCCGCTCATTTCGTCGGCATTGCGCCGGATCGCCACCGATCCGCACCGCATGACCACCATTTCCATCGGCCCCATTTCGATGGTGCGGAGCATGGGGTCTGGCACTCTGGAATAGACTTCGATGTGGGTCCGCTCGCCGTGCATATAGGACGTGTAAGTGGTCGGCGCGACTGCATGCCTGCTGTCTGCCAGCTCTGCGGCTTGCCTCATTCCTCTCATCCTCTCTCAGAGGTCCCATCGCTGGGTCCTCCAAAACTCTCCACTTAACATGATATGTTTTCGGCAGCCCACGTCAACGGCATGAACGGATAGCGTTGCACATTGTGACAGTCGCGCAACAGAGGATCAGGGGGAGGAAGGCGCCGCGCTGGGGGCCGGATCGCGGGCGCGCAGATCGAAGGCGGCACTAATGAGATCCCGGGTATAGTTGCTGGAGGGCGCCTCGAAAATACGCTCGGCCGAGCCATGTTCGACGACATGGCCGTCCTTCATCACCACGATGTCGTGCGCGAGGGCGCGGACCACCTTCAGGTCGTGACTGATGAAGAGATAGGTAAGACCATGCTTTTCCTGCAATTCGCGCAGAAGATCGACAATCTGGCCCTGCACCGACATGTCGAGCGCGGAGGTCGGTTCGTCCAGCACGACGAAGTCAGGCTTGAGGATGATCGCGCGGGCGATGGCGATGCGCTGGCGCTGCCCCCCGGAAAATTCGTGCGGATAGCGGTCCAGGATGTTGCCGCGCAGCCCCACTTCGTCGAGGATCTGGCGCACCGCGTCGCGCCGCTCCTGCCGGCCCAGTTCGGGACGGAAATTGATGAGTCCTTCCTCGATGATCTGCGCGATGGTGAGTCGCGGGCTGAGCGACGCGAACGGATCCTGAAAGACGATCTGCATCCTGTCGCGATAACGGCGCATCTCGCCGGTGTTGCGCGTGTCGATCCGCTCGCCGCGAAAACTGATGCCGCCCTGGCTGCGGATCAGGCGGAGCAGCGCCAGCCCCAGCGTGCTCTTGCCCGATCCCGACTCGCCTACCACGCCCAGCGTCTTGCCTTCGCTGATGCCGATCGAGACGCCGTCCACCGCCTTCACCCAGCCGCGCGGCTTGCCGAACCAGCCCTTGATGGGGAAATGCACCTTGAGCGCGTCCGTGGCGACCACGGGGGCCGGCTCCTCCGCCGCCGCCAGCGGTCGCCCGCGCGGCTCGGCATCAAGGAGCTTGCGCGTATAGGCGTGCTGGGGACTGTCAAACACCTCAGCCGTTGCGCCGGCCTCGACGATCACGCCATCGGTCATCACGCAGACCCGCTCGGCCATCTTGCGGACGATGCCGAGATCATGGGTGATGAGCAGCATCGCCATGCCCAGCTGCTTCTGGAGCTTCTGCAGCAGGTCCAGCACTTGGGCCTGCACGGTCACGTCGAGCGCGGTCGTCGGCTCGTCGGCGATCAGCAGATCAGGCTCGTTGGCGAGCGCCATGGCGATCATGACGCGCTGGCGCTGCCCGCCGGAGAGTTCGTGCGGGTAGGATTTGATCCGGTTCTCGGCGTCGCGCAGGCCGACCAGCTTGAGGAGCTCGATCGTGCGGGCGAGCGCCGCATCCCGGCTGATGCCGCGCTGGTGAAGCCGGATCGACTCCATGATCTGCCGATCGATCGTGTGCAGCGGATTAAGCGAGGTCAGCGGCTCTTGCGGCACGAGCGCGATGCGGCTGCCGCGCACCCTGTGCATCGTGCGATCGTCGGCGCCGATCAGTTCGGTCCCGCCGAGCCGGATCGATCCTGTCGGGTGCGAGGCAATCGGGTAGGGCAGAAGCTGCATGATCGACATGGCCGCGGTCGACTTGCCCGACCCGGACTCGCCGACCAGCGAGAGCGTTTCCCCCCGCCGCAGCGTGAAGGACGCGCCCTTCACCGCCTCGACGATCCGTCCTTCGGAGCGGAAGTTGACGCCGAGATTCTCGACCTCCAGCAGCGGCACGTCGTTCATGCGGCTCTCCGCGGGTCGAAGGCGTCGCGCACCGCCTCGCCGATGAAGATCAGCAGCGAGAGCATGATCGCCATCACCATGAAGCCGGAGACGCCCAGCCACGGGGCATTGAGATTGTTGCGCGCCTGGCTCAGCAGTTCGCCGAGCGAAGGAGAACCGCGCGGCAGGCCGAAACCGAGGAAATCGAGCGAGGTCAAAGTCGTGATCGAGGCGTTGAGCACGAAGGGCAGGAAGGTCAGCGTCGCGACCATCGCGTTCGGCAGAATATGCTTGAACATGATCTTGCCGTTCTTGAGGCCCAGTGCCCGCGCCGCGCGGACATATTCGAGATTGCGCGCCCGCAGGAACTCCGCGCGCACCACCCGCACCAGCGCCATCCAGCTAAATAGCAGAAGCACGCCGAGCAAGGTGAAGAAGCCCGGCTGCACCATCGTGCTCACGATGATGAGCAGATAGAGCAAAGGCAGGCTCTGGAAGATCTCGATCGCGCGCTGGAGCAGCAGGTCGGTCCAGCCGCCGAAAAAGCCCTGCACCGCGCCCGCCGCGATGCCGATAACCGAGCTGAACAGGGTCAGCAGCAGGCCGAAGCTGACCGACAAGCGGAAGCCGTAGATGATGCGCGCCAGCACATCGCGCCCCTGGTCGTCCGTCCCGAGCCAGTGGCGTGATGTGGGGCCGTCCGGCAGTTCCGCGCCGATGTCATAATCGATCGTCTTGTAGCTGAACGGGATGATGGGCCAGATCGCCCAGCCATGATCGGCAATCATCCGGCGCACGGCCGGATCGCTATAGTCGGCCTCGGTCTCGAACTGGCCGCCGAACGCCGTCTCCGGATAGCCGACGAAGGCGGGCACATAGGCGCTGGCCCGGTGCCAGACGAACAGCGGCTTGTCGTTTGCCACCAGCTCCGCGCAGAGCGAGACCAGATAGAGCGCGAGGAAGATCCACAGGCTCCAGTAGCCGCGCTTGTGCGCCTTGAAGGTTGCCCAGCGGCGGCGGGTGAGCGGGCTCATGCGAAAGCGCGGGAGCGGCGCTTCGACGGCCAGATCGACCTTTGATGTCTCGACGTTCATCAGACGTCCCGCCGCTCGAAGTCGATCCGCGGATCGACGAGCACATAGCAGATGTCACCAATGAGATTGGCGAGAAGGCCCAGCAGCGAGAACATGAACAGCGAGCCCAGCATCACCGGATAATCCCGGTTCATCGCCGCCTCGAAACTGAGAAGCCCGATGCCGTCGAGCGAGAAGATGACCTCGATCAGCAGCGAGGACGCGAACAGCACCGTGATGAAGGCATGCGGAAAGCCCGCCACCACGATCATCATCGCGTTGCGAAAGACATGGCCATAAAGCACACGGTTCTCGGAGAGGCCCTTCGCCCGCGCGGTCGTCACATATTGCTTGTTGATCTCGTCGAGCGTCGAGTTCTTGCAGAGCATGGTGAGATTGGCGAACGAGCCGATGGCGATGGCCGCGACCGGCAGCGTGATGTGCCAGAAATAGTCGCCGATCTTACCGAAGGTGGAGAGCTCGTCCCAATTGTCCGACGTGAGCCCGCGCGCCGGGAAGATCGCCCAGAAATTACCGCCAGCGAAAAATACCACCAGCAGGATCGCGAAGAGGAAGGCGGGGATCGCATAGCCGATGATGATGAGGAAGCTTGTCCAGTTGTCGAACGCGGTGCCGACGCGGACGGCCTTGCGGATGCCGAGCGGGACCGAGATCAGATAGGTGAGCAGGATCGTCCAGAGGCCGAGCGAGATCGACACCGGCATCTTCGAGACGATGAGGTCGATGACCTTCTCGTCCTTGTAGTAGCTGTTGCCGAGATCGAAGGTCGCGAAGTCCCCGAGCATCTTGAAGTAGCGCTCGTGCACCGGCTTGTCGAAGCCGTAGAGCACCTCCAGTTCCTTCACGACCTCGGGCGGCAGGCCGCTCGCCGTTGCCCCGCCGCCATCGACGGGACCGGACGGGTTGGATCCGTCGAAGTTCGCCGTGGCGGATTGCCCCTCGCCGGACATGCGCGCGGCGATCTGGTCGATCGGCCCGCCCGGCACGAACTGGATGATGACGAAGGCCACCGTCATGATGCCGAGCAACGTGGGCAGCATGAACAGCAACCGGCGCAGGATATAGCCCCAGATGCCGCTCATATCTCCTTCCCCATGTGTTGTCGCAGCAGCCTCTGCCGGTCCTTGTCGACCCACCAGTGGTCGAGCGTGAAGAAGGGGAAGGTGTTGACCGGCTCCACCTTGGGCCGACCGAATTTATTCCAGTAGCTGAAGGCCTGGGTGCCGGTCGGTGCCGGATAGATGTGCTGCATGGGGATTGCGTAGACGCCCGCCACCAGCACGCGGTTCATCACCCGCATCGCGGCCACCGCAGTCTCGCGATCCGGGGCGCTTGCCAGCTTGTCGAGCATGTCGTCCACCACCGGATCGGCGACGCCGGAGAGATTGCGGGAGTCGATCCGGGTCCGCCCGTCAGACGCCCATTCGTTGCGGATCTCGTTGCCGGGCGAAATGAGCGTCGGGAAGTTCGGCACGGAGATGCGCAGGTCATAGTCGTAACGCGCAGTGAACTGACGGACGGTCGAATTGTCGTAGAGCTTGATGTTCACCTTGATTCCGAGCCGGTCGAGATTGCGGACGAACTGGGTGACGTAACGCTCCTGCGACACGCCGAAGCCCAGCATCAGGTCCAGCTCGATCGGCTTTCCCGTCCTGGGATCGACCAGCCGCAGATCCTCGATCCGGTAGCCCGCCGCCTTGAGCAGCCGTGCCGCCTCCAGCAGGTTCGCCCGCTGCCGCTCGCGCGTGCCCAGCACGGGCAAGGGTTTCGGCGCCGCGAAGACCTCCGCCGGTAGCCGACTGCGCCAGGGCGCCAGCAGCTTGAGTTCCGCTGCCGTTGGGGCCTGTCCTTTGACGTCGAAATCGCTGTTCTCGAAATAGTTGGAGACCCGGCCGTGATAGCCGTGGAGGATATATTTCTGGAACCACTCGTAATCGAAAGCGTGGAGCATCGCCTGCCGCACGCGCACGTCCTCCAGGAAGGGATTACGCGTGTTGAGGATCAAGCCCTGATAGGAAATCGGCGTGTGATAGGGGATGAAGGCGCGGACGAGATCGCCGCGCTTGAACGCCGGCAGTTGGTCCTCACGCTTCCAGCGCAGGGCTGACTGGTCCATGCGGAAATCATAGTCACCGGCCAGGAAGGCCTCGTTGAACACCGCGAGGTCGCGATAATAGTCGTAGCGGATGTCCATATTGTAGCGACCCCGCGCGATCGGCAGGTCCTTGCCCCAATAGTCGGCGCGCCGCTCCATATAGACCGAGCGGCCGGGAACGAAGCTCTTGATCCGATAAGGCCCGCTGCCGACCGGGATCTGCATCGTCGCCTTGGTGAAGTCAGTATGCTCGTAGAAATGCTTGGGCAGCACCGTCAACTCGTTGACCGCCGCGAAGGTGGTCGGGCTGTTCTTCTGGATGAGGATCATGCGCACGCTGCGCGGCCCGGTCTTGAACGCCTGTTTCACCGGCACGCCCGACCGCCGCACAAGCGGCCGTCCGGATTTCTGCGCGAGCCCGACCGAGAAGATCACGTCCTCCGGCGTCACCGGCTTGCCGTCGCTCCACCGCGCCCTGGGGTTCAGCGTATATTCGACCCAGGAGAGATCCTTGGGATAAGTGATGGTCTGCGCGAGGCGGCCATATTGCGAGGCGGGCTCGTCGAGACTGCGCGTCATCAGCTTCTCGAAGACCAGCGGCTCCAGCCCGAAGGGCGGGAAGCCCATCACAGAGATGATGTTGAAGCTGTCGTAATAGCCCTGCTGGCCATAGCGGAACACGCCGCCCTTGGGCGCGTTAGGGTTCACATAATCGAAGTTGCGGAAGCCGGCCGGATATTTGAGCGTGCCGAAGGCGGCGAAACCGTGGCTGGTGACGATGCCGGTGTCGGCGGCGGGAACCGATGCGCTCAGCGAGACCAGCGCCGCGACGCCAAGCAGGCCGCGAAGGCTGCGCGCCTTCAGCCAGCGGATCATGCATGCGCCCCGCGCGCCGCGCCGCGATGCGGCGTCGGGCAGGACGCAGGTCGACAGGTCAGCGTCGCCGCCGTGCTTCCCTCCATTTATCTCATTCTTTTCCGGCCTGTTTCCGCCGTTTTTGAGCTTAACCGTCCGATCCGGAATTAATTGCTCCTTCCGGAAGACTCCTTTGATGCGCGGGCAGCCCCGCTTCCGCTCAGCCGGGCATCTTCACGAGATAATATTGTCCGCGCTTGAAGAGCTTCAGATAACCCTTGCCGAGTTCCGAGCCGAGGAAGTCCTCCATCGCCTGATAGGCACCGTAGAGGCCCGGCGTGGAGGCGGGATCCTCGCAGATCATGATGCCGCCCGGCGCCATCAGCGGCGAGACCTTGTTCATGGCGTCCAGCGTCGGCTCGAACATGTCGACGTCGATATTGGCGACTGCGATCTTCCTGATTCCGGCGGGCAGCGCATCGGCGCAGATGTTGGATGCGACCAGCTCGAACGGGACCGAGGTGCCGGAGAGGGTCTCGGTGATGTAACCCATCGTCTTGTCGACGCCGCTCAGGGCATGCGTGCCGGCCCAGATCGCGTCGGGGCTGTTGAAGGCTTCGTCATAGTTGAACCCGTCGAACGTATCGAGCAGCCACGCCTTGCGCGCGGGTAGCGACGGATCGGCCGTCCGCGCTTCGTCGATATAATTGATCGCGGTCAGCGCCGATCCTCCGCGAAACACGCCGATCTCGACATAGTCGCCCTCGATATGCCGGGTGATCGACAGCGCCTCGCAGATATTCTCATGCACGATCGGGGTCAGGTGCGAGACGCGCTCCCGCTTCGCCCAGGTCCGCCGCATCGCATCGTGCGCCAGCCGGTCGATGAAACGATACTCGGTCTTGTCGAAGCTGAGGTGCGGCACATATTTGCCGCCCGCCGCCGTGATCCGCCGCAGCGAGGCAAGCGCGTCGCTGTCGCAGAGGAAATAGATGTAGAAGAGGCCCTGCGCGATCTCCGCGTCCGTCATCTCGTCGAGGGTCGCGATGATCGGCCCGAGCTTCTGCTGATGCTCCGGCGCGATCGGCTGGTCGGTCAGCACATAGGTCTTGAGCCCCGCGAACTGCTCCTTCGAGACGTCGCGCGAGCCGTGGAACAAGTCGCGGAAAATCTGGCCGGTATCGAAGCGTTTGAAGATGTCGCCCTGATAGCCGGCGTTCACGACACGGTTCAGCTTGATGATCGTCTCGGCGACCGCTTCCGACTGCAGAAGCCGCTTCGCCATGCTCTTCACATTCGCCATCGAGACCCCCCCATGAGATTCGATTGCGCCCGCTCTGTCCGCCTCTTGTCCTATCGATTGTGGCCGACCGCAATGGCCAACTTCTCCAGCCTACCGTAACGTAAAACTGGTCTCATGAGCAGCGCTACTCCCTGTCCGAATGGCCCCTTGCCACATCCGGAAAACGGCTCGACCCGCAGTCTCCCGCGGGCCGAGTTCCTGTCATGGCAATGTCGCCCTGCGCACGCCGGAGCGTAGCCGGCGTGGCTCAGGCCGCCAGCTTGCCCTTCATGCGCTTGCCGGCGATGCGGCACCCCTCGGCCATGGCTGCGAGCTTGGCCCAGACGATCTCCTCATGGCCGACGCGCGAACCGATGCCGCAGTCGGTGCCGGCATGGACATTCTCCATGCCCACCCGCTTGGCGAAGTTCACCAGCCGCTCGGCGACCAGCTCGGGATGCTCGACCAGATCGGTGTAATGGCCCACCACGCCCGGCACGATGATCTTGCCGTCGGGCAGCTTCACATCGTCGAACACCACATATTCATGGGCATGGCGCGGGTTCGAGGCCTCGAAGCTGTAGGCCTGCGCGTTGATCTTGAAGAGCTTGTCCGCGATGTGGCGGAACTCGATATCGTGGACATGCGGGCGATGGCCCGAGCCCCAGCACATGTGGAAGCGGATCTGTTCTTCCGGCAGGCCGCGCAGCGCGTGGTTGATGACCTCGACCGCGAAGTCGAGATAGCCGCGATACTGCTCCACCGTATAGTCGGGGTAGAACATCCAGCTCGTCGCGAATTCCGGCTCGTCGACCTGCACGATGAGGCCCGCGTCGGTGATCGCCTTATATTCCTCGCGCACCACGTCGGCGACGGCGAACATATAGTCGCGCTCGTCCTTGTAGTGCAGGTTGGTGACGTTCGCGCCGAGGCTGAGCGGGCCGAGCGCGGCGATGAAGCCGTCCACGCCGGACTTGCCCTTGAGCGCCACGTTGAGCGCGTCGATGTCCTTCTTGATCGCGTCATAGCCGGTATATTTCATCGGCTCGTTGCAGACGCGGACCTTGGCGGGAGGCTGGCCGCTGTCGCCGCGCCAGCCGCCGTTCGGCGGGGTGAAGCCGGGGCGCACCGGGCCGCCCGAGCCGGCAAGCCACAGACCCGACTGGTAGAAGCCGGGGAAATCGCGACGGTCGCGCTCGCCCACCCCCGCCCGCTTGGGCTTCCAGTCGGCCGGGCGGTCGATCATGTTGTAGCCGGTGATGCGGCCGTGGATGTAGCCGCCGTAATTGCCACCGTCGGCCGCCTTCACATATTCGCCGTCATTGATGATATCGACGCCGCACTCGATCTGCTTGTCGACCACCCATTGCACCGCGATCGGCAGCTCGACCTCGATCTCGGCCTGGTGCTCATCGAACTTGGCGAGCTTGGCGTCGAACGCCGCGGGCCGCGGCAGGTTGCCGCCATGGCTGCTCAGAAAATAGTCGGTCGAACGCCTCATGTGCCATCCTCTCAGTCTTGGCCGTCAATGCTGCCGGCCCGGAGGCAAGAAGGGCTGCGGCCCGAGGAGAGAGGCGACGGACCACAGCCCAAACTGGCAACATCATTTGCAGTTGCGAGGTTTATCGGATCGCCCGCGCCGAAAATTGTCCGCAACGGAACATTGTGTTAACCGCCGCCCCCCGCCCTTCTTGTCTTTTCCGGGCAGCGGCATAGGCCAGTCCCGGAAAGCGCCGGCAGCGGATCGACAGACCCGCCGAGCGATAGCGAAAGCGAGGGAGAGGCATGAAAATCACCGGTTGCGAGACCCATGCGGTCACCGTGAATTTCGAGGGCATGATGTCCGGCACGCATGTCGTGCTGCGCCTCAAGACCGACCAGGGGCTTGAGGGCATCGCCTATGTGAGCCGCGTCGGCCCGCGCAACATCCGCGCCATGGCGCTGGTGATGGACGCGATGGTCGAGAGCCTGAACGGCCTCGATCCTTCCAACACCGAGGAGATCTACCGCAAGCTGTTCGGTGCCGCGCTCGGCGCGCCCGTCTCCGGCCTCGAGCTGCGGGCCGCCAGCGCCATCGACGTCGCCTGCTGGGACCTGAAGGGCAAGGCCGTCGGCCAGCCGGTCCACAGGCTTATGGGCGGCTTCCGCGATCGCCTCCCCGTGTCGGCCAACTGGGCGCTCATGCCCGGCGGTCCCAGGGACAAGCTGCAGGCGCATCTGGAAAACCTGACGTCCCGCGGTTTCAAGGCGGTGAAGGCGCCCTGCGGTTTCGCCACCATCCCCGCCGCCATCGACCATGTACAGTTCATCCGCGACGTCGTCGGCCCCGACGTCAAGATCATCGTCGATCTCAACTTCCAGCACACGGTCAAGAGCGCCCTGCACTTCGCCCGCGAGACCGAGGAAGTCGACCTCTACTGGATCGAGGACCCCGTCCCCTTCCACGATTATGACGGCATGGCCGAGGTGCGCGCCGCGACGACGCAGAACATCACCTGCGGCGAGGTCTTCCAACACCAGCACGAGTTCAAATGGCTGCTGGAGCGGCGCGGCAGCGACAATGTCATGATCGACCAGGATCTCGGCCTCACCGGCTTCCTCAAGGTCGCCCACATGGCGCAGGCCTATGGCTGTCCGGTCATCAATCACCTCGCCCCGGAGGCGCTCGCTCACCCCATCGCCGCCGTGCCCAACGGCCTGATCGTCGGACTGGTCCCCTGGGGCCAGCCCCTCTTCACCGAGCCGATGAAGGTGGAGAACGGCGAACTGGTCATGTCGAATGCACCCGGTCTCGGCCTCACGCTTGACGAGGATGTGCTCAAGTCCTGCGCGATCTAGGTTGTGGATTCATAAGGCGGACTTTCGGGCCACGGCGACATTGCTGCCAAAGGCGATCCGTCACCCGGATCTGACCCGGGGGTCCGCTGCCTTTCTGCGTCCGGCCCGCTGTGGGCTGCAGAGGACAATGTGGGGCCCGGGGTCGAGTCCGGGGTGACGGCGTTCTTGTAGGCCCGCTTCCCAACGCAGACCGGCCCTTCCAGCGGCGAAAGGAGGTCTCGAAAGCCAACGCTCCTCCAACGCCCGACCACGCCCCGGCCGCATGTTTCCCTCTGTCCTACACCCAGGCAGTCATGGCAGGCCGGCTGCATGTCGCGCTATATGCCCCTCATCGCCCATATCCCGCCGGGCCACAGCCGGCCGTCGGCGCCCCAAGAACATGCGCGACAGTGTGACCTTAGGCCACCGACTCATTATGTCGCAGCCAGATGCGGATTGCGGCGAGTTGGACGGATGCGAGGAAGTTGTCGTCTCGCTTGTCGTATCGTGTGGCGACGGCTCGGAACTGTTT
>Ga0160472_100607_pt1 | contig 19798 bp, 22 predicted proteins | sample HID1973M_E11MG_FD_108267 | JGI IMG/M metagenome (GOLD analysis project Ga0160472, IMG submission 108267) | Enriched mosquito-associated microbial communities from UW Madison campus, WI, USA - HID1973M_E11 MG | ecosystem: Host-associated > Arthropoda: Insects > Digestive system > Unclassified ... | reverse complement strand
ACCGCCGCCTTCCCCGAGACCATGGTCCAGACCTGTTGGGGCGGACGGCCCCAAATCGGCATCGATGTGCCAGAATGAGGTCGTTACAGATCTCAAGCGAAGGAGACCGTCCGTGGAACACGGTTACCCGCATCGGAATGGACACCTCAAAGCACGTCATCCGCTCCGGCCCGGTCCCGTGATGGACGACGCGCTGACGGCCATCGGGCAGAAGATCATTGTTGAATTGGGCGACAAAGTTTGCAGCCTCGGCCTTCCGCGCGGCGGCCAGCGTCTGGCGTGCGCCCTCACGGGCAATCTCGGTCAGCGGGTCAAGGATCGAACCAGGCTGGTGAAGCAGGCTGACCGTGGTATCGTCGTTCATGGCGTATTGCTGCTTCGGGAGGTTCTGGCAGGCTTCGACACCTGCCACGATACGCCGCCTTCTCAGGCCTCATCACCCATTTTCAGCCATAGCCCGTAGCGAGGCAACCGTGATCACAGACCCCGGAAATTTGGGCGTAACAGCGTGTGCATGCCGTTTCCTCTCACCTTGATTGATGCGGTCTCACCCAGATTGTCGCGCCAGTCCGGCATCGTCGGACACCACCACCGTGTTGCCCATCGACCCATGAAGGTGCGCCGCGCCAACGCGTCGGAAAACGACCTGCGCGCCTGCTTCACCCAGCGCTGGATCTCAGGCGGCACGATGAGCGCCGATGGCCGCCAGGCACGCGACATCATGCTTGGGTCGATGAAAACCTGCCAAAAGCTCGGCATCTCCTTCTTCACCTATCTCGGCACCCGCTTCGGCTTCAACGGGATCGCCGAGTGCATCCCTCCGCTGCCCGATCTGGTGAGCGCGCAACCGACGTAAACTCACACCGCCCCGGAACCTGCCCCGTGACCCGGTTTGAGAATTGACCAATGTGACCCCTCCCCCAACACGGCAAGTGACGGGGGCCAAGGAGTGATCCACATGGGACTTTTGAACGTCATCCGGCGGATGGCACTGCGAGAAAAGCTGCCGATTCGCGAGATCGCGCGACGCACCGGTCTGTCGCGCAATACCTCCAAGAAGCACCCGAACTCCAGCACGATCGAGAAGTTCGGGGTGCCGGGAGCCCCGAGCAAGCTCGATCCCTATGCGGACAAACTTGCAGCATGGCTGAAGACCGAGATAGCGCGGTCGCGCAAACAGCGCCGTCCGCTGACGCGCCTGCACGCTGATCTCGTCGTCCTCGGATTCACCGGTTCCTATGGCCGGGTTGCTGCCTTTGCCCGCGCCCGGCTGACCATCAGCGCGAGCAGCAGGTGACAAGTCGCGGCACCTTCGTAGCATTGGCCTCCGGCCGGGCGGGGCCTTCCAGTTCGATTGGAGCAAGGATCATGCAGTTCTGAGCGGCGAGCACAAAGCTGCAGATGGCCCGTATAAAGCTGTCCCAAAGCCGCGTATTCCTCGTGCGGGCCAGTCTGCTGCAGGCCCATGAGTGCTGTCCGATGCCCAATGGCATGGGCTCCGCGTTCTCGGCGGCGTGCCAGACGCGATCCCGGGTGGTGACCTCGCGTGAATCCGATCGCCTCGGGCGCGCGTGCGGCTGCCATCCCCTCTCCGCATGGCTGGAATGCCCGGAATGGGTCTACTCATGCCGCGCTGCAGCATTCATGTTGATAGCGCAAACAGAAGGAACAGATCTATGGCAACCGCAGCAGTTTCCAGCCTTGGCCACAGCCGGGTCCCGGCGAACCTCCAGTTCGGCATCTCGCGCCGGATCAGGGCCTATTTCATCGCGCGCCGGATCCAGCGCCGCACGTTCGAAGAACTCGACATGACCAGCGACCGCGAATTGGCCGATATGGGCCTGAGCCGGTTCGATGTCGGCCCGCTCTCGCGTCTGGCCGGTCGTCAGGCAGCCGAGAAGTTCCTCGCCGCCTGATACGGGTCTTTGCCCCATCTCTCGGCCCCGGTGCCGGCGACCAGTTCGCCGAAGGCTCCCGGGGCCGCGCTCTGCTTCCCCTGCCGACGGCACGAAGCCGTCTCGCGCCTTCAAGGCGCGGCCTGCGCCTATCCCTCCGCACGGCCGAAACCCGGAAATGCCCATGTTCTGGGATCGATTCCGGCAGATGTCACCAAAATGGGCATCCATTCATAAAATCGAATTTTAGTGTCGAAAGTGATAGTTGTCATTTCAAGTAAAATGGCAGCGTGGCCCTGCGAACATCCTCGAGGGACATCATGGCCATCACACGTCGTCACTTTATGAGAACCACCGGCGCCGCTGCGGCGCTCTCACTCGCATCGCCGATGATCGCGCGCGCGGCCGCGGATACGATCAAGGTGGGCGGGCTCCATGACCTTTCCGGCGCGCTGGATCTGGTCGGAATCCCGATGAACCAGGTCTTCCAGATGGCCATCAAGGAAATCAACGAGGCCGGCGGCCTGCTCGGGAAAGAGGTCGAGGGTGTCGTCTACGACCCGCAATCGAACATGTCGCTCTACTCGCAATATGCGACGCAGATGGCGCTGAAGGATCGCGTGGCGGTCGTCATGGGCGGCATCACATCGGCCAGCCGCGAGACGATCCGCCCGATCTTCCACAAGTTCAAGACGCCCTATTTCTACAACACCCAATACGAGGGCGGGGTCTGTGACCGGAACGAGATCACCATCGGCACCACCCCGGCCCAGACCGTCGCGCGGATCATCCCCTATGCGATGAACCTTTACGGCAAGAAGGTCTATACCGTCGCCGCGGACTACAACTATGGCCACATCACCTCGGCATGGATCAAGCGCTTCGTCGAGGAACAGGGCGGCGAGGTCATCGCGACCGAGTTCTTCCCGCTGGACGTGGCACAGTTCGGCTCGACCATTTCCAAGATCCAGGCGGCAAAGCCGGATTTCGTCTGCTCGGCCATGGTCGGCAGCTCGCATCTGGGCTTCTACCGGCAATGGGCGGCGGCTGGAATGAAAGAGCAGATCCCGATGATCTCGACCGTGCTGGGCGCGGGGGGCAACGACCAGATCGTGCTGACCGCGGCCGAGGGCAACGGCATCCTGTCGTCCTTCGGCTATTTCGAGGCCGTCGACAACCCTGCGAACAAGGCCTTCCTGGAACGGGTCAAGGCCGAATACCCGACCAATACCCCGATCATGTCCGAAATCTCGGAATGCACCTATGAGGGCATGATGATCTGGGCCGATGCCGTGCGCGAGGCGGGATCGACCGACCGCGACGCCGTTCTGGAGGTCATCGCGCAGGGCAAGACCTATGACCTTCCGGCGGGCAAGGTGAAGATCGATCCCAAGACCCATCACGCGATCCGCGACGTCTATATCGCCGAACTGAGGGACCAGACCTTCGCCATCAGGGAAAGCTATCCCGAATCCCAGCCTGCCGACACGCAGATGGTCTGCGACCTGATCGCCGATCCGAACGCGAACAAGCATTACGAGATCAGCCTGTAACCGAGGGGGTTCGACGCATGGATTATGCGATCATCGTCGCGCTGGAGATGATCCGGGCCGTTGCCTGGCTTGTCCTGCTGGCTGCGGGACTTGCCATCATCTTCGGAATGATGCGGGTCATCAATTTCGCCCATGGTGAATTCCTGATGCTGGGGGGCTATACGGTCGTCGTCTCGACCGGGGCGGGCGTGAACGAATGGGTCGCGATCCTGCTGCTGGCGCCGCTGGTCGTGGGCATTTTCGGCGTCGTGGTCGAGAGGCTGGTGATCCGCCAACTTTACGGGCGGATGCTGGACAGCCTGCTTGCGACTTGGGGCCTGTCGATGCTGATGATCGGCGGCGTCACGCTGATCTTCGGCAATACCGTGCAGGGGGTCGCCACGCCCTTCGGCGGGGTCCGCATCGGCAGCTACCAGATGCCGGTCTACAATTTCGTCCTGATCTTCTTTGCAATCGCGATCCTGCTGGCGGTCTGGGCGATCCTGAAATTCACCCGTGCGGGGTTGATCGCGCGGGCCACCATGCAGAACCCCAACATGGCGGAAACGCTGGGGATCCGCACCGGCTGGGTCTACATGGCGACCTTCGGCATCGGCTCGGCCGTCACCGGGCTTGCGGGCGGGCTGCTCGCGCCCGTGACCGGCGTCGTTCCTGCGATGGGGGCAAGCCTTGTCGGGCAAAGCTTCATCACCGTCATCACCGGCGGGGCCGCGGTCATCACCGGCACGCTGTCATCGGCCACGATCCTCGGATCGATCAGTCAGGCCACGACCTTCTGGGCCGGCCCCGTCTATGGCGACGCCGCGTTGCTGGTCGTGGCGCTGATCCTGCTGCGGATCCTGCCGCAGGGCATCACCGGCCGCATCTTCAAACGCGCCCTGTAAGGAGCATTTCGGATGGAAAGATCCCTCACGCGCGATCCCGGATTCTGGATCATGGTCGTCATCGGGCTGGTCCTGATGATCATGGGTCCGATCCTGATCGACATGTTCACGATCATGCAGATCACCCAATATGTCGTCCTGTCGGTCTTTGCGCTGTCGCTGGCCTATATCTGGGGCTTTGGCGGCATCCTCAGCTTCGGTCAGGCGGCATTCTTCGGGCTTGGCGCCTATGCCTTCGCCGTGTCTTCGATCAGCATGGGCGACACCACGCTGCCCTTGGTCCTGTCCTTCGTGATACCCGCCGCATTCGGCGTGGCGCTTGGCTATTTCATGTTCTACGGCAAGCTGTCGGACGTGTATCTGGGCGTCGTCACCATGGTCGTGACGCTGATCTTCTGGAAACTTGCCAACCACACCGCGGGCCCGGAATACTCGATCGCCGGGGTGCGGCTCGGGGGGTTCAACGGCATCCCCTCGATCCCGACGATCAACATCCCCGGCCAGCCCGATGCGTGGCTGGACCCGGCGCAACTGTTCCGTTTCTTCATGGGCGTGCTGATCGTCGTCTATATCGCGCTGCGGATCCTGATCGCCTCGGACTTCGGCCGCATCTCGATCGGCATCCGCGAGAACGAGACCCGCGCAGCCCTGCTGGGCTATGACATCCGCCGCCACAAGGTGATCGTCTTCGCGATCGGCTCGGGGATCGCCGGCCTTTCGGGCGCGATGTGGGCGACCTACCAGTCCTTCATCGACCCGAACGCCTTCAGCATGGAGATGTCGGCCAAGGCGCTGATCTGGGTCATGGCGGGCGGCGTCGGCACGCTGCTGGGGCCGATCCTTGGCGTGATCGGGCTGCAATGGCTGACCCTGCAAATGGGCATGGTCGATTTCCTGAACAGCCTCGTCGTGCTGGGCGCGATCATGATGGTGCTGGTGCTGGCCTTGCCGAAAGGTCTGGTGCCGACGTTCAAATCCCTCGGCATCGCGGGCTGGACGCTGTGGCGTCGCGGTCGCGGCGTGTCCAGCGGCGTGAAGAAGGTGACCTCGGATGACTGATGCGGAAAAGGACAAGGGCTATCGCATCCTGCGCACGCGCGGCCTGACCATGCGCTTTGGCGGCGTGACGGCGGTGGACAATGTCGATTTCGACCTGCGCGATGGCGAGCTGCGCTGCCTGCTGGGTCCGAACGGCGCTGGGAAATCGACCTTTTTCAAATGCCTGACCGGGCAGCTTGTCCCCTCCGAGGGTCAGGTGATGCTGAAGGAACAGCCCATCACCGGCCTCAACACCCATGAGATCGTGAACATGGGTGTCGGCATCAAGACGCAGGTTCCCAACGTCTTTGACGGCATCACCGTCTATGAGAACGTGCGCCTCTCGGCCCGGCGCAAGAACACCGCAGGGATCGCCCGCGACATGGCCGAGGCCACGATCGAGAAATGCGGCATCAAGCACCTGATCAAGCGCGAGGTCGGCCAGCTTGCCCATGGCCAGCGCCAGCTTGTCGAGCTTGCGATGGTGCTGGCGGCCGCGCCCGACCTGATCCTGCTGGATGAACCGGCGGCCGGCATGACCGGGGACGAACGCGACCGTCTGGCGCAATTGGTGCTGGAGGCCGCGCGCTCGGCCGCGGTGATCGTGGTCGAGCATGACATGCAGTTCATCCGCCAGATCGCCAAGTTTGTGACCGTATTCAACCGGGGCGCGATCTTCCGCGAGGCGATGATCGACGACATCATGCGCGACCGCGCGGTTCAGGAAATCTATCTGGGGAAACAGGCCGATGCCGCTGCTTGAGGTCAAGGGGCTCTCTGCCGCCTATGGATTGGTGCCCGCCCTGCACCGCGTCGACTTCTATGCCGATCAGGGCGAGGTCGTCGGCATCCTGGGCCATAACGGCATGGGCAAGACGACCCTGATGCGCGCCATCATGGGCTTCGTGAAGGTCACGGGCGGCGAGATCGTCTTTGACGGCCATTCGGTTCTGGACCAGCCGGTGAATGCCCGCGCCCGCGCCGGGATCGGCCTTGTCCCGCAGGGCCGCGAGATATTCCCCAATCTCTCGGTTGAGGAAAACCTGCAGGTCGGCATCGCCGGAACGGGCGCAGACATCCCGGCGACGGTAGCCGAGGTGCTGGAACTTTTCCCGCGCCTCAAGCGCCTGCTGGACCGGCGCGGCGGCGCGCTCTCTGGGGGCGAGCAGCAATTGCTGGCTCTGGCGCGCTGCCTCTGCCGCAAACCCAAGCTGATGCTGCTGGACGAGCCGACCGAAGGGATTCAGCCCTCGATCAATGACGAGATCTCCGAGACGCTGCAGGAACTGACCCGCAGGCAGGACATCACCATTGTGCTGGTCGAGCAGAACCTCGATTTCATCACCGGTCTGGCGCAGCGGGTCTATGCGATCTCGAACGGGGTGCTGGATCGCCAGATCCCGCGCGAGCAGCTGACCGACAGCCGCGCCGTCAGCGAGTTCATGGGCTTCGTCACGGCCTGAACGCCCCCCACAAACAAAGACCGAACCGGTGTCAGCACGGCACCGGGCGGATGCCGGACGACCAACAAGGAGAACGGAATGTCTGTTGTGAAACTGCCCAACGACGCGCAACTGGCCGAGGTGGCCGAGGGTCTGGGCTTCCACCTGTCGCCCGATGACGTCGCCTCGTTCAAGGGGCTGATGGGCGGCTATGTCGATGCCTACAACCTCGTCGATGCGATGCCGGACAACCTGCCGCCGGTGGTCTGGCCGCGCACGCCCGGCACCCAGCCCGCGCCCGAGGAGAACCCCCTGAACGCATGGTATGTGAAAACCACGGTCAAAGGCGCCGAGACCGGCAAGCTGGCTGGCAAGACCGTGGCGCTCAAGGACAATGTCATGCTGGCGGGCGTGCCCTTGATGAACGGCTCCTCGACGTTGGAGGGCTATATCCCGAACGTGGACGCCACCATCGTCACGCGGCTTCTGGATGCGGGAGCGACGATCCTCGGCAAGTCGCATTGCGAATGCTTCTGCATGTCGGGCGGCAGCCATACCGGTGCCAAGGGGCCGGTCCGCAACCCGCATGATCCGTCGCGATCGGCGGGCGGGTCGTCCTCGGGCTCGGGCGTGCTGGTCGCGACGGGCGAGGTCGACATGGCCATCGGCGGCGATCAGGGCGGCTCGATCCGCATGCCCGCCTCGTTCTGCGGCATCGTCGGGATGAAGCCGACGCATGGGCTGGTGCCCTATACCGGCATCGTCCCGATCGAGATCTTTGTCGACCATACCGGCCCGATGACCGCGACCGTCGCCGACAATGCCCTGATGCTGGAGGTTCTGGCCGGTCCCGACGGCTATGACAGCCGCCAGATCGGCTGCACCACCGCCGCCTATACCGAGGCTCTGGGCAAGCCGGTCAAGGGCATGAAGATCGCCATCGTGACCGAGGGCTTCCAGCAACCCGGTGCCGAGGAGGCGGTGAACGTGAAGGTCCGCGAAGCCGCCGCGCGTCTGGCCGATCTCGGCGTGACGGTGGACGAGGTGTCGATCCCGATGCATCTTCAGGGTGCCGCGATCTGGACCCCGATCGGCCTGCAGGGCCTGACCCAGACCATGATGCTGGGCGACGGCTACGGCACCAGTCGGCAGGATCTTTACGTCACAAGCTTCATGGATTTCCACCGCGCATGGCGCGAACGCGCGGACGAGCTTTCCGAGACGCTGAAGCTTGCGATGCTGTTTGCGCAATATGCCGACGACACGCATGGCAAGCGCTATTACGGCAAGGCAATGAACCTCAGCTACAAGCTGCGCGCCGCCTATGACGCGGTGCTGGCCGATTACGACGCGATCATCATGCCGACGACGCCGATGACCGCAACGCCGATCCCCGCGCCCGATGCCAGCCGCGAGGAGATCGTCCGCCGCGCCTTCGAGATGATCACCAATACCTGCCCCTTCGACATCACCCATCATCCGGCGATCAGCCTGCCCTGCGGCAAGGTCGAGGGGCGGCCGGTCGGTCTGATGATGGTCGGCAGGATGTGGGACGAAACCACGCTCTATACCCTCGCCGACGCTTTCGAGAAGTCGGGTGACTGGCGTGAGTGGTGATCCCCTGATGCTGGTTTCGGTCCTCGGCAATGCCGGGGACCACGACTGGCACGACCGCCTGCACGCGATGGAGCATCAGGGCCGGGTCGAGACCGTCGCCATCCCCGAGGCCGAGGCAGCCCGCAAGCGCATCCGCCTGCGATCCGACCGGGGCCGGGACTGCGCCATCGCCCTGCCCCGTGACCAGTCGCTGGCCGATGGCGCGGTCCTTTACTGCGACGAAGCGCTCGCGATCGTCGCCCGCGTCGATGGCGCGGCCCGCCTGCGGCTGCGGCCTGCCAGCGTCGATGACGCGCTGCGGCTGGGGCATTGGTGCGGGAACCTGCACTGGAAGGTCGTGTTCCTGCCCGGCGCGATGGAGGTGGTGCTGGAAGGTCCGGTCCAGCGCTATCTGGACCGGCTGCGGGATCTGCACGAACTGGCCGATTTCGCGGTCCATGCCCCGCATGAACACTGACGCCCTGCCCCTGCTGACGGCCATGCATCTGGCCGACAGCGCCTTTCCGACCGGGCTTTTCGCCTTTTCATGGGGGCTGGAATCCGCGCTGGCCGAGGGTCAGGCCGATCCGCGCCACCTGACCCGCTGGATCGAGGCCGAGCTTCATGGCCGCTGGCATCCGTTCGATCGTGTCGCCCTCGCCGGTGGCTGGCGGCTGGATGGCGCGGCGCTGGGGGATTGGGACGCGCTGGTCGATGCCTCGATCCCGGCCGAGGCGCAGCGGCAGCAATCCTTGCAGGCGGGCGCCGCGCTCGTCGCATCGGCGCGGCGCATGGGCGTCGCGCTGGAGGAAGGCCACGCGCCGGTCGTTCACGGGCGCTTCCTGCGGCTTTCCGGTCTGGACCTTTCCGCCGCGCTGGCCGTGTCGGCGATCGGCATGGCGCGCGGACTGGCCTCGGCCGCCGTCCGGCTGGGGCGGATCGGCGCGGTGGGCATTCAGGGCGAGTTGCTGCGCCTTCTGCCGGTCATCTCGCCCCTGACCCAACCGCCGGACCCTGCCGAACTGCCCGGCGGCTTTTCACCCATCTCGGACATCGCGCTGATGCGGCCGATATCCGCGCGGCTGTTCATAAACTGAAAGGACGCCATGCACCTCACCCCCACGGAAATGGAGCGGCTGACCATCTTCACCGCAGCCGAGCTTGCGCGCCGCTATCTTCGCCTCGGCATCCCTCTGGCCCATCCCGAAGCGGTCGCCTACCTCGCCGACGAGTTGCTGACCGTCGCCCGGCAGGATTTCACCCACTCGCAGATCGTGGCGCACGCGGCGACGCTGCTCGGCGCCGAGCAGGTCCAGCCCGGCGTCGCGCATCTGCTGAAGACCTTCTCGGTCGAGGTCTCGATGGCCGAAGGGACGAAGCTGGTGACGGTCTTCGACCCGATCCAGCCATTGCCCGGCGACCCGGTCCCCGGCGAGGTCATTGCCGAGGACGGCGAGATCACCCTCAACGAGGGCCGCGAGAGCATCACCATCGAGGTGCTGAACACCGGCGACCGGACGATCCAGATCCGCAGCCACGCGCATTTCTTCGAGGTGAACCGCGCCCTGAAATTCGATCGCTCCGCGGCCTATGGGATGCGGCTGGACCGTCCCTCGGGCGGGGGGATGCGCTTCGATCCCGGCATCTCGAAACAGGTCGCTCTGGTGCCCTATGCGGGGGCGCGGCGCATCCACGGCTTTGCCGGGCTGGTCGAGGGGCAGGCGGACGAGATGCGGGACGCCGCCATGTCCAAGGCGGGTGAGCGGGGGTATCTATGAAGATCAGCAGAACGGCTTATGCGGCGCTTTACGGCCCGACGACGGGCGACCGGGTCAGGCTGGGCGACAGCACGCTTCTGGCGCGGGTCGAGGCCGACCACACCCATTACGGGGACGAGCTGACCACCGGCGCGGGCAAGGCCATGCGCGACGGCGAGGGCTTCTGCACCAGCGGCACCGCAGCCAGCGGCGCGCTGGACATGGTGATCCAGAACGCCGTGATCATCGACGCCGAACTCGGCATCATCAAGGTCGATATCGGCATCCGCGACGGGCTGATCACCGGGATCGGCAAGGCGGGAAACCCCGACATCATGGCCGGGGTCACGCCCGGCATGGTGACCGGACCCAACACGACCGTTGTTCACGGCGACAACCATTTCGTCACCGCCGGCGCGGTCGAGGCGCATGCCCATTTCCTGTCGCCCCAACAGGCCCATCACGCGCTGGCGGGTGGCACGACGACGATGATCGGCATGTCGCCGGGGCCGAATTTCGACGTCTCCTGCTCGGGTCCGCTGACGCTGGGGCGGCTGATCCTCGCGGCGGACGAATATCCCCTGAACTTCGGCTTTCTGGGGCGCGGCTGTTCCGACCCGGCGGCCGTGGCCGAAAGCGTCGCGGGCGGCGCGCTGGGGGTGAAGATCCATGAGGATTTCGGCGCCTCGCCCGCCGTCATGGATGGATCGCTGCGCGCGGCGGATGCGGCCGATTTCTCGGTCCACCTGCATACCGACACGATCAACGAGTTCGGGTTCTATCAGGACACCATGGCCGCGATCGCGGGCCGCACCATCCACATGTATCACACCGAGGGCGCGGGCGGCGGCCATGCCCCCGACATCCTCGCGGTGAACGGCTTTGCGAATGTGCTGCCCTCATCGACCAATCCCACCAACCCCTTCACCGCCCCCGCGCTGGAGGAGGGGGTGCCGATGACCATGCTGGCCCATATGATGAGCTTCGACCTTCTCGAAGACGTCGCCTTCGCCGAGGCCCGCATCCGCCCGCAATCCATGGCCGCCGAGGATCTGCTGCACGATATGGGCGCAATCTCGATCTTTGCCACCGACACGCAGGGCATGGGGCGGCTGGCCGAGAATGTCGCCAAATGCTGGCAACTGGCCAGCGTGATGAAGGACCGCGTCGGACCCCTCCCCGAGGAACCCTTCGCCGGCGCCGACAATGCCCGCATCCTGCGCTATATCGCGAAACTGACGATCAATCCGGCGATCGCCGCGGGCATCGACGCGCATGTGGGTTCCCTCGCGCCCGGCAAGATGGCGGATATCGTGCTTTGGCCATTCGCCTTTTTCGGGGCCAAGCCCTCGACGGTGATCAAGTCGGGCACCATCGTCTGGGCCACCATGGGCGACGGCAACGGCAGCTTCGTCGGGTCCGAGCCGATGATCCATCGCCCGATGTGGGGTTCGCTCGGCTCGGTCAGGCATCGGCTGGGGGTGACATTCGTGAGCAGGCTTGCGATCGAGGCTGGCACCCATGCCCGGCTTGGCTGCCTGAAGCCCTTCGTCCAGATTTCCTCGGTGCGCGCGCTGACCAAGGCCGACATGCGGCTGAACGACGCCCTGCCCCATGTCGAGGTCGATCCCCAGACCTTCGAGGTTCGCGCGGACGGACGCCTGTTGACCTGCGAGCCTGCGAGGGAGGTGCCGATGTCGCGTCGGTATTTCCTGCGATGACGGCGGCGCGTGTCGGCATCGGCGGGCCGGTCGGTTCGGGCAAGACCGCCCTGATCGAGGCGATCCTGCCGCATCTGGCCGGTGCCGGGATCGATACGGCGGTCATCACCAACGATCTTGTCACCGACGAGGATGCGGAACGACTTCGGCGTGGCGGGCAACTGCCGCCCGAACGGGTGCTGGCCGTGCAGGCGGGGGCCTGCCCCCATACCGTCATCCGCGAGGACCCGACGCTGAACATAGCCGCCGCCGACCGCCTCGAACGGGATTTCCCCGGCCTTGAGCTGATCCTGATCGAATCCGGCGGCGACAACCTCGCCTCGACCTTTTCGCCGGATCTGGTCGATTACTGGATGTTCGTGATCGACGTCGCGGGGGGCGACGACATCCCGCGCAAGAAGGGGCCGGGCATCCTGCAAGCCGACCTGCTGGTCATCAACAAGGTCGATCTGGCCCCGCATGTGGGCGTCGACCTGCCTATGATGCTGGACCAGGCGCATCAGGTGCGCGGCGGGCGGCCGGTCATCGGCACCGTCTGCCGCCGGGATCAGGGTGTGGCCGAGATCCTCGACCTGCTCCGGCGCGAGGTGCTGTTCCGGTGAGGGATCATGCGCATGACGAAACCTGCCAGTTCGACCTGCGCGTCGGCATCGGCCGGGACGGTGGCACCGCGATCCTTGCCCGCCACGTCGCCTGGCCGTGGTCGCTGCCCCGTGGGTTCCGCCTCGCGGGGCCGCAGGGCCCGCTGACGGTGCTGCCGCAGGCGGCGGGCGCGGCGCTGTTGCCGGGCGACCATTGGCGGCACCGGATCCTGCAGGAGGCCGGGGAGCTGCACCTGATTACCGCAGGGGCCGGCCTTGCCCATGCCGGCGGCCCCGCGCGCGTCGACTGGCAGGTGACGGTCGCAAGCGGCAGGCTGGCGATGCTGCCCGATCCTTGGGTCCTGTCCCCCGGCGCACAGATGCGGCAGCGGCAGGAGATCGACCTTGGCCCCGAGGCCGAACTGGCCCTGATCGACGGCTTCTGCCTGCGGGATGGCCCGGCCGAATGGGCCTCCGAAACGGTGATCCGGCGCGAGGGAAAGCTTTTGCTGCGCGACAGCCAGCGGGCCGACCCCGCCCAGCTTCGCCGGATCGCCGACCTGCCGGGCGCGTTCCGCGCCTTCGGGCAGGTCCTGCTGGTGATGGACCCCGACCGCCTGCATCGGCTGGGTATCGTCGCCGGACCGATCGAGGGGAGCGGGTTCTGGGGCGCAATCGCCCCCTTGCGGACCGGCGCCGGCATGATCGTCCGGCTTGCGGCGGTCTCGGGCGGGGCGCTCGCCTCCGCCCTCGACCAGTGGCGCATCCGGCTGCGGGCGGGGTCTTAGGCCGCCGCCCGTGCCGCAAGGCGCGCCAGCAGCGTCTCGGTGTCGATCACATCGGCGAACAGCGTCATCATGTTCGCCAGCGCGGCGTTATGCTCGAAATCCGTCAGCGTCGCATTCGCGTCCGAGACATAGATCACCTCATAGCCCGACTGCATCGCGTCCCGCGCCGTGCTTTCGCAGCAGCAGTTGGAGAGCGTGCCGGTGATGATCAGCGTCCTGATCCCGTTCGCCGCCAGCCAGTCCGGCAGGCCCGAGGTTCCGGGTGTAAAGGCGCTGTAGCGGGTCTTGTCGACGACCAGATCCGCCGGGGCCACGTCCATTTCCGGCCAAAGCGGCAGGTCTTCGCCCTCGGGCGCGAAGCTGCCGAGCTGCGTGGCGGATTTCTGCGGGTTCAGAAAGCGCTGGTAAAAGACCCGCCATTCCAGCGGGTCATCGGGCAGCCAGGCGAAGCGGGTGAACGCCACCCGGCCCCCGGCTTGCCGCAGCGTGGCCGAGATGCGGTTGACATTGCCCACGATCTCGCGCGCGACCGGAACCTCCAACAGCGCGCCGGGGCGCAGAAACCCCTGCTGCATGTCGATGACGACATGCGCGGTGGTCGCGGGGTCCAGTGCATCGGTGAAACTGCGCGGGCCGCGATTGGCGCGGGCGCGTGCGACGATTTCCGCCGGGACTTCGATCCTGTGCATGGCTCAGCCCTCCAGCAGCGGGCGGCGGGTATGCCAGCCGGTGACGGACTGAAAGGCGTGGCCGGCACGGAACAGCAGCGCCTCGGACAGGGGCTTGCCCATCAGTTGCAGCCCCATCGGCCCGCCCCGCAGGTCGAAACCGCCCGGCAGGGTCAGCGCCGGATAGCCGGTCAGGTCGGCCGGCGCGGTGAATTTCAGCAGGTCCCCCAGATCGGCATTGCCCGGATCGGTCGAGGGCGCGCCGATGGCATTGTCCAGATAGGGCAACGGCGCCCCCAGCACCGGCAGAAGCACCATGTCCACCGCCGCCATTGCCCTTTCGACCATGCCGTTGAAGTTCAGCCGCCATTGCATCGCGCGCCCGACCTGATCCGCGCTCAGCCCGTGGCCGAGCTTCAGCAGCCCATCAAGGCTGGGACCGTATTCGGCGGCGCGGGCGGGATAGGTGGCGGAATGGGCGATCGCGACCTCGATGGCGCAAAGCGCGGTCCAATGCTCGGTGGTGTCGGGCAGGAAGGGCAGCGTCACCGGCACGATCACCGCGCCCAGCGACTCCAGTGCGGCGACGGCCTCCTTCAGCATGGCCGAGGTCTCGGACGAGGTGCCGTCGATCACCGCCGGGTCCACGCCGACCCGCAGGCCCCGGATCGGGGCGGCAATACCGGCCAGATAATCCGGCACCTCGGCGTTGAGCGTCGTCGGATCGGCCGGGTCCGCGCCCGCGATCGCGCCCAGCATCGCCGCGCAGTCGGCTGCCGTTCGGGCCATCGGGCCGATATGGTCGAGGCTGTCGGCCAGCGCAAAAACGCCGTGGCGGCTGACCCGGCCCCATGTCGGCTTCATCCCGGTGATCCCATTTGCGCCCGACGGGAAACGGATGGATCCGCCCGTATCCGACCCGAGCGCGCCAAAGCACAGCCCCGCCGCAACCGCGACGCCCGAGCCGGAGGAGGAGCTGCCCGCCCAAAGCTGTTCGTTCCACGGGTTCTTGGGCGTCGGCATGTCCGGGTGATGGCCGGAATAGGCGCCCTCGGTCATCGCGAGCTTGCCCAGAACGATGGCGCCCGCCTGCTCCAGCCGTTCCGTTACGGTCGCGTTCCGGCCCGTCGCGTTCTCGCGATGCATCGCCATTCCGGCGGCGGTCGGGGCGAAGGAGGTCTCGCAAAGATCCTTCAGTGCGATCGGCACGCCATGCAGCGGCCCCCGGTCCAGCCCAGCCTGCCTTTCGCGCGTCGCGTCTGCCGCCTTCTCACGCGCGCGGTCGGCAAGCACGGCCTGAAAGCTGGTCAGCCGTTGATCGACGCGCACGATACGCGCCAGAACGGCCTCCGTCACCTCGGAGGGCGTGACCGCACCCGCCGCGATCAGGCCTGAGACCTGCATCAGCGAAAGATCGGCAATCTCGCCAGCGGTTTGCGGGATCGGGGTATGCGTGTTCATCGGGACCTCCTGTGATGACAGTTCTATTCGCGTATTCAATAATATCATTTTCAAGTAATTTTGCGGTCCTGCAAGCGGACCGGCGATGGCTGCCGGATATTCGACCCGCCTGCCTTCGCGTTGGGCATATCGGAAGTTTTCGGCGGGACGCGGGCCGCCGGCCGCGCTTGCGGGGCGGAACCCGCGTTACGATCCTGTCATGCGCGTTGGTGTGATTCTCTCTCATGGCGGACTGGCCGGGCTGTGGACACCCGGCTGTCAGGGCGCGGCGCTGATCGCGGCGGAAGAGATCAACGCCTCGGGCGGTGTTCTGGGACAGGAAGTGCGGATCATCCTGCGCGATTCCGGCGAAACCTCGGAAAGCGCCAAGGCCGCCGCCGAAGGGCTGCTGATGGATGACCGCGTCGATGCCGTCATCGGATTGCAGGCCTCGCATCTGCGCTCGGCGGTTCGCGACGGGCTGCATGGCCTCGCGCCCTATGTCTATACCCCGCAATACGAGGGGGGATATTGCGGCGCGGGCGTCGCCACCCTGGGCGTCACCGATCACGAGGTCCTGCGCCCCGCGATCGACTGGCTGGCCGAACATCGCGGCGCGAGGCGGGTGTTCTTTGTCGGCAATGACTATATCTGGCCGCGCGTCGCCTATGGCACCGCCGAAAGCGCCGTTCGCCGGGTCGGCGGGCAGATGATCGGCCATGTGCTGCTGCCGCTGAACACAAGGGAATACGGCGAAGTCATTCAGGCGCTGAAATCCGCCCGTCCGCATCTGGTCGTGATGGCGCTGCTGGGAGAGGACGCGGTCGCCTTCAACCGCGCCTTTGCCGAGGCCGGGCTGGCCGCCAGCGTGCTGCGCCTGACGCTGGCCTTCGAGGAGACCCAGCTTCTGGGCGTCGCGCCCGAGAATGCCGAGAACCTCTTCGCCGCCGCCAGCTATTTCAACGGCACCATCGACCATGACCGCGAGGCGCTGCTGGAGGGCTATACCCACGCCTTTGCCGGCAGGTTGCCGAATGTCACCACGAACTCGCTGAACTGCTACGATGCGATCCATCTGGTCGCCGGGCTCGCCCGCCATGTCGGCCATGTCGATGGCCACCTGATGGCGCGTTTCCTGCGCCAGAGGATGCCGCGCAACCTCGCCTATCAGATCATGGGCCGGTCCGAGATCAGCGCCCGCGTCGCCCTGGCCGAGGCCGATGGCACCGAATTTCTTGTCCGCCAACGCTGGGACGCCTGAACCGGCCCCTTTTCGATGGCGGAGATAGTTCATTTTACGATAGTCTGATTTGCAGGCACTTTACGGTAATCCTGATGAACGACACCGATCTGACCCAGCAACTGAGCTACCTCGTCGCGCGCGTGAACCGCATGATCGAGGACGATCTGGCGCGGCGCCTGCAACCGGGCGGGCTGGCGATCGAGCATTTCCGCATCCTCAAGGTTCTGGAACAGCAACGCCCCCTGCCGATGGGAGAGCTGGCGGCGCGGGTTCTGGTCGAACCGGCCACCCTGACCAAGATCATCGACCGCATGACGGCGGATGGTCTGGTCTTCCGCCTGCCCGATCCCAAGGACCGCCGCAAGGTGCTGATCTCGCTTACCCCTGCCGGCGAGGCGACCAGCCGCGAACTGCTCGAGATCGGCAAGGACCACGAGGACCACATCGTTCAGGCGCTGGAGGGCGGGGACGCGCAGCATCTCAGGCGGATCTTCTCCGACCTGAAGCTGGGCTGAGGTCGCCGCAACAGGCCCCTACGCTAGGCCGGTTTGGCGAAGCAGTCGGCAGGCGCGCCCAGTCGCAGGGACAGGTTGATCGCCACCCGGCGGATCGAAAGCTCCAGCCTGTCCAACGCCGCGTCATCCATGCGCGAGCGCGGGCCGGAAATCGACAGCGCCCCGATGAATTTTCCGCCGATCCCGAAAACGGGCGCGGCCAGCGCCGCCATGTCCGGCTGCCGCTCTCCGACCGAGCGGGCGACGAAATCGCCCGATTGCAGCGCCGGCAGAAACTCGGTCGCGGCATGGTCGGAATAGAGCCGAAACACCTTGCCCGATGCCCCGACATCCAGGGGCAGCGTATCACCCTCCTGGATGTGGTCGCGCAGGACCTGCTTCGATTCCACCCGGAAGAGGCATAGCTGCTGGTCGGCAACCCGGACATAAAGCGAGGCGCTTTCATTCACCTCACTGACCAGTTCGTTCAGGGCCGGGACCACATAGTCGCGCAGGTTGAACGACCTTTGATAGACCGCGCTCAGCTCGGCCGGCTTCGGTCCGATCTGATAGCGCCCCTCGTCAAGGCGATGGACATAGCCGAACCGCTCGAGCGAGGCCAGCAGCCGCAGCGAGGTGCTTTTGTAAAGCCCCGTCGCCTCGGCAATGTCCTTGAGGCTGAGGCAGCCGTCGCTGTCGCGAAACGCCTCGAGAATGCTGAGGGCGCGGTCGACCGCGGCAACGCCTTGTGATTGGCTCAATCTTCACCTGCTGAAAATCATGGAAATCCATCGGACGGCCCGCGGATGTTATCTGCTCCGCGAGCCAAACAGAACTCGGTTCTTCCAGACAGTATCAGAGCGTCACAACCTCGCCGGGCGCGAGAACATGCACCTGCCCGCGCCGAACCAGCGCCCGGAAGCTGTCGGGCTGGCCGCTGAGGAAGGGGAAGGTGCCGTAATGGCAGGGCAGCGCATGATCAAGCGGCCACCCCGAGAGGGGCGCGCATTCAGATGCCCGCCATGCTGCGGAGCCGCCGCCTCGATGAAATCGCGGCGCTGGAGGCGCACAGAGCGCGGCAATCCCACAAGGCAGCAGCGGTCGCGGTGTGACCTGCCCGACCCCTGCCCCGCGCTGACGCGGGGGCTTGCCTCCCTCCGCCCACAGGCCCCCGCGCGCGCCCCGCATCGCGGGGTCGCGCCGCATCTCGCGACCGGACCTTGACGAAACCCGCCCTGCGACGTTCCATGCCCGCACCACGACCGGCCGGAACGGGCGCGAGCCCGGCGGCGTTGGTCCCCGCGTATGAAACGGAGTGCCCATGAAACCGATCCTGATCGTGATGACCTCGCATGGCGACAAGGCCGGGCACGGCCCGACCGGCTATTTCCTCTCCGAAGTGACCCACCCCCTCGCCGTGTTCGAGCGCGAGGGGCTGCCGGTCGCCTTCGCCTCGATCCAAGGTGGCGATCCGCCGGTGGACGGGCTGGACCTCGACGATCCGACCAATGCCCGCTACTGGAACGACCCGGATTTCCGCGCCCGCATCGCCGCGAGCCTGAAGCTCTCGGAGGTGAACCCCGCCGATTATTCGGCGATCTTCTTTGCCGGCGGCCATGGCGCGGTCTGGGATTTCCCGACCACGCAGGCGGTCAATGACAAGACCCGCGCGATCTGGGAACAGGGCGGCGTCGTCTCGGCGGTCTGCCACGGGCCTGCCGCGCTGACCAATGTGACGCTGCCCGATGGCAAGCCGCTGGTCGCCGGGCGCGAGGTTGCGGCCTTCACCGATGCCGAGGAGCGCGCGGTCGGCCTCGAGAAGGTCGTGCCCTTCCTGCTCTCGACCCGGCTTGCGGAGCTGGGCGCGAAGATGCAGCCCGCCCCCGACTGGACCAGCAAGGTCGCGGTCGACGGACGCCTTGTCACCGGGCAGAACCCGCAATCGGCCACGGCCGTGGGCGAGGCTGTCGCGAAACTCCTCAAATCCTGAAGGGATCGGCTGATGAAGACCGGAAGACTTGCCCTTGCCGCCATCCTGCTGGCCAGCCAGCCCGCGCTGGCGCAAATCCCCGCCGGGGCGGAGGAGGTGATCCGCATGCTGGGCCTGACGAATGTTCGCCTGCATCCCGACGCGCGCGGCCCGGATGCGACCGGCACCCTGCCCGGCGGCGCTCTGGTGGAGCTGGATTTCCACCGCGACGGCACGCTGGAGGAGATCGAGGCCGACGGGCGCGACCTTGCGCCGTTCGCCGCCCTCGCCCCCGTCCTGCCCGAGGCCCTGCAAAAGGACGAGAAGCTGGCCGGAAGCACCATCGAACAGCTCGAATTCGACAATGACGGCATCGAGATCGAGGGCCGCGACCGCGACGGCAACCGCTTCAAGGCCGAATACACGGCCTCGGGGCAGTTGCGCGAGTGGAAGCGGGATTAGGCCCGCCCCCTGCGGATCAGTCCAGCGATTTCACGCTGGCATCCGCCTCGCCCTTGACCCAATAGCCCGCGGCCTTCAGCCATTCGGGCGGATGGCCGCGCCCCTCGAAATGGTCGCGCAGGGCGCGTGCCACCCCGGCTTCGGCCGCGATCCAAATGAAGCCGCGACCCTCGGGCAGGTCGATCCCGCCCGCCGCCGCGACCACCGGGGCCGGATCGGCCGGGTCGGCGCGGTGCAGCCATTCCGCCCGATGCGCGGCGCGGCTTT
>Ga0160472_100605_pt1 | contig 19948 bp, 13 predicted proteins | sample HID1973M_E11MG_FD_108267 | JGI IMG/M metagenome (GOLD analysis project Ga0160472, IMG submission 108267) | Enriched mosquito-associated microbial communities from UW Madison campus, WI, USA - HID1973M_E11 MG | ecosystem: Host-associated > Arthropoda: Insects > Digestive system > Unclassified ... | reverse complement strand
TCCAAGATGCTGCGCCTGACGGTGCGCCGCGAAGGCAAGGTGCACGTGCTCGAGTTCAGCCGCGGCTTCCTCCAGAACCGGATCATCGAGACCGTCAACGGCGTGGAAGTCTCGCCGATGAAGATCACCGGCGAGACCGAGAAGCGCGGCACCGAGGTGCACTTCCTGCCGGACACCGAGATCTTCAAGGAGAACAACGATTTCCACTACGAGATCCTCTCCAAGCGCCTGCGCGAGCTGAGCTTCCTGAACAACGGCGTGCGCATCCGCCTCATCGACGAGCGCAGCGGCAAGGAAGACGACTTCTCCGGCGCCGGCGGCGTGCAGGGCTTCGTCGAGTTCATCAACAAGGGCAAGCAGGTGCTGCACCCCACGCCGTTCTACGCGGCAGGCGAGAAGCCGGCGGAAACCTACGGCGGCATTCCCGGTACGCACATCGGCGTCGAGGTGGCGATGCAGTGGAACAGCGGCTACAACGAGCAGGTGCTGTGCTTCACCAACAACATCCCGCAGCGTGACGGCGGAACCCACCTGACGGGTCTTCGCGCCGCCATGACGCGCGTGATCAACAAGTACATCGAAGAGAACGACTTCGCCAAGAAGGCGAAGGTCGAGGTCACCGGCGACGACATGCGCGAAGGCCTGTGCTGCGTGCTCAGCGTGAAGGTGCCCGAGCCCAAGTTCTCCAGCCAGACCAAGGACAAGCTGGTGTCCAGCGAAGTGCGCGCGCCGGTCGAAGACATCGTCGGGCGCCTGCTGTCGGACTACCTGCAGGAACGCCCGGCCGACGCCAAGATCATCTGCGGCAAGATCGTCGAGGCTGCACGGGCCCGCGAAGCGGCGCGCAAGGCACGCGAGATGACGCGCCGCAAGGGCGTGCTCGACGGCATGGGCCTGCCGGGCAAGCTGGCCGACTGCCAGGAAAAGGACCCGGCGCTGTGCGAGGTCTACCTGGTGGAGGGCGACTCCGCCGGCGGTTCCGCCAAGCAGGGCCGCGACCGGAAGTTCCAGGCCATCCTGCCGCTGCGCGGCAAGATCCTGAACGTGGAAAAGGCGCGCTACGAGAAGCTGCTGACCAGCAACGAAATCCTGACCATGATCACCGCGCTGGGCACCGGCATCGGCCGCGCCGGCGCCACCACGGCCGGCGGCGGCGCCGACGACTTCGACGTCAGCAAGCTGCGCTACCACCGCATCATCATCATGACCGACGCCGACGTCGACGGCGCCCACATCCGCACGCTGCTGCTCACCTTCTTCTACCGCCAGATGCCCGAGCTGGTCGAGCGCGGCCACATCTACATCGCGCAACCGCCGCTGTACAAGGTGAAGGTCGGCAAGGAAGAGCAGTACCTCAAGGACGGCCCGGCGCTCGACGCCTTCCTGCTGAAGGTCGCGCTCAAGGACGCCAGCATCGGCACCGGCGGCACGACGCCCACCGTCATCACCGGCGACACGCTGGCCGAACTGGCGCGCAAGCACCAGCTGGCCGAAGCCGTCATTGCGCGCCTGGGCAACTTCATGGACGCCGAGGCGCTGCGCGCCATCGCCGACGGCGTGGCGCTCGACCTCGACACCACGCCCGCCGCGGAGGCGAGCGCCGTAGCGCTGCAAACCAAGCTGCGCGAGCTCAACACCACCGGCGTGCCGGCCGAAGTGGCCAGCGAGTTCGATGCACGCACCGACAAGCCGGTGCTGCGCATCAGCCGCCGCCACCACGGCAACATCAAGAGCAGCGTGCTGACGCAGGACTTCGTGCACGGCGCCGACTACGCCGCGCTGGCCGAAGCCGCCAACACCTTCCGCAACCTGCTGGGCGAGGGCGCCACCGTCAAGCGCGGCGAGGGCGACAAGGCCAAGGAAGAAAAGGTCGCCGACTTCCGCATCGCCATGGCCTGGCTGATCGCGCAAGCCGAACACGCCACCGCGCGGCAGCGCTACAAGGGCCTGGGCGAAATGAACCCCGAGCAGCTGTGGGAAACCACCATGGACCCGAACGTGCGCCGCCTGCTGCGCGTGCAGATCGACGACGCCATCGAAGCCGACCGCGTGTTCACCATGCTGATGGGCGACGAGGTGGAACCGCGTCGCGAGTTCATCGAACAGAATGCGTTGCGGGCGGCGAATATCGACGTGTGAGGTGCTTGTCGACGCGCGCAAAGTATTGCCGAAGCGCATGGAAAGTTCTGCCGCCTCGATGGGCTTGGCTTAATTAATTGAGCGACTCCGGCGAGAGTGAGGGCATACATATTTTTCTTCGGGGCGAGCTACTTGCCCGAGGATCGGCGCAAATTCTCGCAATTTGCCCGCCGGCGCAGGATGGATGGACGCTCGCGCGAGCACGACGCAACGCCACGGATTGCCACGCATTGACCTGCTTAGAGGCGCTGGCGCGCAGGGCCCCTATTCGCATGTACGACGATGTCGCTGCGTGGAGGGAGTTCTTCCAGACCAACGCTCATCCCAGGGAACAACGCGAGATTGCGGCGCCACTGTAGGGCCACTCATAAGGTGAGAATCTGAGACCCATAAGATGAGAAACCTATGGGCTCGCCCTCAGCGATGAGATGCAACGAATTTCCGCGGATTCGCGCTATTTGCCTGGACAGATGCAGTCGATTTCGCCGGATTTCGGCGCCATTGGGATCATCGCGTCGCGAAGGTGCCCGGCCCGGCCCGATGCAGTCGCCCTGCCTGATCGTACTTGCTCCCTTTGGGAGCAGAGAAGTCCTCTGCCGTCCGTGTAGTTAGGCGCGCAAGGAAAGCGCGCGGCCGCCTCAGACTGCAATCCGCCGGCGAAAGCCCGCCTGTTGCATCACATGCGAGGTCGGCTCGCCTGCGATGCGAGCGTGAGAGGGAACGCACGCTGGCTTTCACACGACCTGAAGGTCAACCTTCGCGGAAAGTAGATCTCTGACCGACTGCGTTGGGCCCGTTGCAGTCTTTCAGGATCAAAGGAAGCTGACCCTCCTCAAAGTTGCTGAACGGCCATCACCTGCCGTTCGTGAACGACAGGTCCGGGGCACCTCAGGGCGCTGAACGTTTAGGCAGCCGGGCCGCCGCGCTGCTCACCGCACTGCCGCAAACGCGCGCCGCTCTCGAACTGTTCGGTGAAGGTCGATTCGCAAGGCCGAGTCCAGATGCTCTGCCCACGGATCGAGCGCACCGATCTCGCCGCGGTTGGGTCCGACATAATTGGTTAAAAAAAGTAATCGCCCCGTCAATTCTTGAAGATGACGCGGATGAGGCTTCGCAACCTACAACATTTAGCGAGAAACCGACATATGGCAAAGACGACGTTCGACACCAATCCGGTGTTGCTCCAGACACTGCTCAAGACCTGCGAAGACGGCAAGCTGCAGCTTCCAGACTTCCAACGCAGCTGGGTTTGGGAAGAGGAGCGGATCATGAGCCTGATAGCTTCTGTCTCGCGCGGCTTCCCGATGGGCGCGCTGATGTCGCTCAAGTCAAAGATCGACACTGGCGTGGTCTTCGCCTATCGCTCCATTGAGGGCGCTCCGGTCACAGATCAGACCAAACCCGAACAACTGCTGCTCGATGGGCAGCAGCGCATGACATCGCTGTACCAAAGTTGCATGCGCCGCCAAGTGGTGGCCACCATCACCGCCAAGAAACGGCTGGTCAAACGGTGGTTTTACATCGACATCACAAAGGCGCTGACCAACGAGGCGGACCGCGAGGCAGCGATATTCGCGATGCCCGAAGATCGCAAGCTGAAGGAGAATTTCGACAAGGATGTCGTGCTCGACCTGTCCACGCCGGCCTTGGAGTTCGAGCACCTGATGTTCCCGCTGAACCAGGTCTTCAGTACGGACGAGTGGATGCAAGGGTTCTGGAAATACTGGAGCGCGAAGGGCGAGGACAAGATCGGCCTCTTCTTCCGATTCCAGAACGAGGTTCTCAAGAACTTCTCCGAGTACCAAGTCCCGGTCATTGCCCTCGGTGCCGACACGTCCCACGAAGCCGTTTGCCTTGTCTTCGAGAAGGTCAACACCGGCGGCAAGGCGCTGGATGCCTTCGAACTGCTGACCGCCATGTACGCGGCCCAAGGTCACAAGTTGCGCGACGACTGGCTGGGTGATGAGAAGTCCGATAACCTTGATCGAAAACTCGGCACACAGAAGCGACTCGCCGCTTACGGTCGAGCTGCCGGCCAAGTGCAGGGCGTGCTGGCCAATGTCGCCGCCACCGATTTCTTGCAAGCCATTGCGTTACTGCACACCAAGGAAGTACGCCTAGCGGCCATGGCCGACCCCAGCAAGACGGAAAACGACTGGCCGGCGGTTCGTGCCACCCGGCAATCGTTGCTGGACCTGCCGCTGGCTGCCTACAAGAAACATCGGGACGCAGTGCACCTTGGCTTTGAGCGCGCCGCGAGGTTTTTGCGTCAGCAGCAGATTCACCGCATCAAAGACCTTCCGTACCAAACGCAGCTCGTGCCGCTGGCCGCCATCTTTGCTGAAATCGGCGACAAGGCTGATCACACCACCAACAACGAGAAGATCGCCCGTTGGTACTGGTGCGGTGTGTTTGGCGAGCTGTATGGCTCGGCAGTGGAGAGCCGATTTGCCAAAGACATTGTTGAGGTCCCGGCCTGGCTGGATGGAGGCCAAATTCCATCAACTGTGCTTGACGGCGTCTTGCGCCCCGACCGCCTGCTCACCATGCGCACCCGCCTTTCTGCTGCCTACAAGGGCCTGCAGGCGCTGTTGCTGCGGCAAGGGGCCATTGATTTCAGAAGTGGCCAAGCCTTTGACCAAACGGTGTTCTTCGACGAAGACGTCGATATCCACCACATCTTTCCCCAAGATTGGTGCGGCAAGCAAAGCCCGAAGATCCCCCCGAGCATTTACGACTCCGTCATCAACAAGACGCCGCTCGGCTACCGCACCAACCGCATCATCGGCGGCGTGGCGCCTTCTATTTATCTGAGCAAGCTGGAAGCTGGCAAGCTTGGCCCCAAGGGTCAGATCGTAGAGCCGCCCATCACCAAGGGCACCCTTGCCACATATCTCCAAACGCACTGCATCCCAGTGTCTGAGCTTTATGCCGATAACTTCGCTGCCTTCATGAGCGCGCGACAGAAACTGCTTCTGGACCTGGTGGTCAGCGTCACCAAGAACGCCACACCGGCAAGCACCATTGCCGCCGACGAAGGCGAAGAACTCTCCCTGGCCATTGCCCACGACAGTGGTCTTGACCTATCAGAATCCGAATAAACAGCCATGCAATGGATCGCGCCCTCAGAAAAAGACAGCGCCACCACCACGCTTGAAAAGCGCCTGTGGGATGCTGCTGACCAGTTCCGCGCCAATTCCGGCCTCAAGCCGCAGGAGTACTCCGGCCCCATTCTTGGCCTGATCTTTTTGCGCTTTGCTGAGGTACGGTTTGCCGCATTGCGGTCCAAGCTGGAAGCCGCAGGCGCTTCCGCCCGCCGTGGCAGCCGTGTGGATGACCCGACCGCCTACCAGGCGGAAAGCGTGCTCTACCTCAGCCCCGAAGCGCGGTTTGACTATCTGCTGACCCTGCCCGAGTCTGCCGACATCGGCGCCAAGGTCAACGCCGCCATGCGCGAGATCGAGCAGCACAACCCCACCCTGGCCGGCGTGCTGCCCAAGACCTTCAACCTGTTCACCAGCACCCTGCTCAAAGAGCTGCTCAAGAAGGTGTCCGAGATTCCGGCCACGCTGGACTACGACGCTTTCGGGCGCATCTACGAATACTTCCTGGGCGAGTTCGCGATGACCGAGGGCCAGGGCGGCGGCGAGTTTTATACGCCGTCGAGCATCGTGCGCCTGCTGACCGAAGTCATCGAACCCTTCCACGGCCGCATTCTTGACCCCGCCTGTGGCTCGGGCGGCATGTTTGTGCAGTCGGCCCGCTTTGTGGCCGAACACCAGAAGAACCCCGCAGCCGAGCTGGCCATCTGCGGTGTCGAGAAGACTGACGAAACCGGCCGCCTGTGCCGCCTCAACTTGGCGGTGCATGGGCTGGAAGGCCAGATTCGCCACGGTGGCAACGTCAACAGCTATTACGACGACCCGCACAACGCCACCGGCCAGTTCGACTTTGTGCTGGCAAACCCGCCGTTCAACGTCAACGCGGTGGACAAAGAACGCTTGACCGACATGGTGGGCGCGGGCCGTCGCTACCCCTTCGGGATGCCGCGTACAGACAACGCCAATTACCTCTGGATTCAGCTCTTCTACTCATCGCTGAACGCCGAAGGCCGCGCCGGGTTCGTCATGGCCAATTCGGCGTCCGACGCCCGCAGTTCCGAGCAGGCTCTGCGCCAGCAACTACTGGAAGCCAAAGCGGTGGACGTGATGGTGGCCGTAGGCCCCAATATGTTCTACACCGTCACCTTGCCGGTGACGCTGTGGTTCCTGGACAAGGGCAAGGCCAATACGGCCCGCGCCGACTCGGTGCTGTTCATCGACGCCCGCCATATCTACCGCCAAGTGGACCGCGCCCACCGCAGCTGGACGGATGCGCAGATTGGCTTCATTGCCAATCTGGTGCGCCTCTACCGGGGCGAGGCCCTGGATACCACGTTTGGCGGCGAAGCGGCTGCAGCCAAGATCCAGGAGGTATTTGGCAGCGAACCCGCCTATGCCGACGTGGCGGGGCTGTGCAAGGTGGCGACGCTACAAGAAATAGAGGCGCAGGGCTGGTCACTGAACCCTGGGCGTTATGTGGGCGTTGCAGCCGGCGAGCATGTCAGTGATGAAGATTTCAACGAACAGCTTGTTGCCTTGAATGAAGAGTTGGAAGTGCTGAATTCGCAAGCGCGGGAGCTGGAGCGGATCATCTCCACGAATGTGGCTGAGATTCTGGGGGCTTGACGAATGGCCTTCGAATTCCATGAAACACCGATTGAGGAACTTTGCATAAAGGTCACGTCCGGATTAACTCCATTGAGAAGTCGTTCGGATTTTTATGAAAATGGGGCCATCCATTGGTACAAAACAGGTGAATTGAACGATTGGTATTTGGATCCCGCCCAAGAGAGAATCTCTGAAAAAGCGCTTCAGCAAACATCGATCAAGCTATTCCCTGCCGACACTGTTTTGATGGCCATGTACGGTGATGGGAAGACGATCACAAGCATGGGAATGCTGCGTTCCGCCGCAGCAACCAATCAAGCCTGTGCGGCGATGATTGTGAACCCGGAGAAATGTCATCCAAGGTACTTTTTCTACGCACTTAAAAGCCGCCGTGACCTGTTGTTGAAGGTTGCATCAGGCGGCGCTCAGAGGAATTTGAGTGGAAAGCTGATGAAGGAATTTCGACTTCCAGTGCCGCCGCTCCCCGTCCAACAACGCATCGCCGGCATCCTTTCCACCTACGACGAACTGATCGAAAACAGCCAGCGGCGCATCAAGATTCTGGAGGCTATGGCCCGTGGCCTCTACCGCGAGTGGTTCGTTCACTTCCGCTTTCCCGGCCATGAAAACCATCCGTTTGTGCCCTCCGCGTTGGGGGAGATTCCGGAAGGGTGGGAGATTAGAAAGTTTGGCGATGTTGCTGTCCTGAACTATGGCAAGGCACTCAAGAAAGAAGACCGTCGCGACGGCGACTTCCCCGTGTTCGGCTCCAGCGGCATCGTTGGCACTCATGACACTTCGTTGGTAAAGGGCCCTGGCATCATCGTAGGTAGAAAAGGAAATGTCGGCAGCGTCTTCTGGTGCGATGACGACTACTTCGTGATTGACACTGCCTATTTCGTGACTTCGTCCTTGCCATTGCGTTTCTTGTTCTACGTACTGCCGACAATGAACTTCATCAATAGCGATGCTGCCGTGCCTGGCTTGAGCCGCAATCAAGCCTACACATTGGAAATACTTGCGCCGCCTAATACTCTTGTGGATAGGTTTTGCGAGTTGGCAGACACATTTGAACGGCAAGCCGCCACCCTTCAGCGTCTGGTTCGCAACCTCCGCCGCACTCGCGACTTGCTGCTGCCGCGCTTGCTCTCCGGCCAGATCGAGGTCGAGGCCGCCTAAACCATGAGCGCGCACGCCTACACCGAAGACCAACTAGTCGAGCAACCGGCCATTGGTCTATTTGCCGACCTGGGCTGGCAGACGGTGTCGGCCATGGAAGAAACCTTTGGTGCGGGCGGCACGCTGGGGCGCGAGACCAAGGGCGAGGTGGTGTTGGCCGCCCGGCTGCGCGCTGCCTTGGTTCGGCTGAACCCGGCGCTGCCGGCGGAGGCCATCAACAACGCCATCGACGCCATTGCCCGCGACCGCTCGGCCATGTTGGCGGAAGCGGCCAATCGCGAGGTGTATCGCCTGCTCAAAGAAGGCATCACGGTGTCGGTGCCCGACCTTGCGCATGGTGGGCAAAAGACCAAGCGCCTGCGCATCGTCGATTGGGAACACCCCGAGGACAATGACTTCTTGCTGGTGAGCCAGTTCAGCGTGACCGGTGCGCTCTACACATGCCGCCCTGATCTGGTTGGGTTCATCAACGGCTTGCCCTGGGTGGTGATTGAACTCAAAAAGCCCGGCGTGCCGGCCCGCGCTGCGTTTGACGAAAACCTGACGCACTACAAGCAGCAGATTCCCAATCTGTTCTGGTTCAACGCGCTGATGATTGCATCCAACGGCACCGACAGCCGCCTGGGCTCACTCACCGCCGACTGGGGCCGCTGGGTGGAATGGAAGCGCATTGCCCGTGAAGACGAGCCACGCCGTGTGTCGCTGGAGGTGATGCTGCGCGGCACCTGTGACCGCACCCGCTTGCTGGACTTGGTGGAGAACTTCACGCTGTTCTCGGAACACAAGGCGGGGCTGGTCAAGATCATTGCGCAGAACCACCAGTTCCTGGGCGTCAACAACGCCATTGCCTCCATGCTGGAAGCCCGAAAAATGGGCCACGGACGCGGTGGGGTGTTCTGGCAGACGCAGGGCAGCGGCAAGAGCTTTTCCATGGTGTTCTACGCCCAGAAGGTGCTGCGCAAGTTGACCGGCAACTGGACCTTTGTGGTGGTGACCGACCGCACGGAACTGGACGAGCAGATTGCCAAGACCTTCAAGGCCGTGGGCGCGGTGAGCGAGGCCGAAGGCGATGAATGCCATGCCGCAAGCAGCGCGCACCTGCGCGAACTGCTGCGCGGCAACCATCGCTATGTGTTCACGCTGGTGCACAAATTCCAAACGCCGGAACTGCTTTGCGACCGCTCGGACGTGATCGTGCTGACGGATGAGGCGCACCGCAGCCAGTACGACACCTTGGCGCTGAATATGCGCTCTGCCTTGCCCAAAGCCATGTTCATGGCCTTCACCGGCACGCCGCTGATTGCTGGCGAAGAGCGCACCAAGGAAGTGTTTGGCGACTATGTGTCGATCTACGACTTTCAGCAGTCCATTGAAGACGGTGCCACGGTGCCGCTGTTTTACGAGAACCGCACGCCGGAGCTGCAACTGGTCAACCCCGATCTGAACGACGACATCTACCAACTGATTGAGGATGCCGACCTTGACCCCGAGCAGGAAGCCAAGCTGGAGCGCGAGCTGGGGCGGCAGTACCACCTGATCACCCGCGACGACCGGCTGGACACGGTGGCCAAAGACATCGTGCGGCATTTCTTGGGCCGGGGCTTTGTGGGCAAGGCCATGGTGGTGTCCATCGACAAAGCCACCGCGCTGCGCATGTACGACAAGGTCAAGCTGCACTGGGCGGCAGACTTGGCCAAGACGCAGAAGGAACTGGGTGAGCTGATCTATGCGTCAGGGGCGGGCGGCATGAGCGCCGAGCAAGCGCGGCGTGACGTGCGTGTGGCCGAGCTGAAGCAGCGGCTTAGCGTGCTGACCAGCACCGACATGGCGGTGATCGTGTCGCCTGGGCAGAACGAGATTCAGCAGATGCAGAAGCTGGGGCTCGATATTGAGCCGCACCGCAAGCGCATGAACGAGTCCAACCCTGGACTGGATGAACGGTTCAAGGACACGCAAGACCCATTGCGATTGGCCTTCGTCTGCGCCATGTGGCTGACAGGGTTTGACGCACCGAGCTGCTCCACGGTTTACCTGGACAAGCCCATGCGCAATCACACGCTGATGCAGACGATTGCCCGGGCCAATCGCGTGTTCCCCGGCAAGCACAGTGGCCTGATCGTGGATTACGCCAATGTGTTCGTCTCGCTAGAAAAAGCCTTGGCGATTTACGGTGCGGGCAAGGATGGCAAGAGCCCCGTCAATAACAAAGACCAGTTGGTGGCGGAACTTCGCCGCGCCGTGGTGGATGCGACGGCCTTTTGCGCCGCCCATGGCGTGATGCTGGCCGAGATTGAGCAATTGAATGGCGGTGGGCTTGAGCGCTTGCATGCTATTTCGGACGCACTCGATGCCTTGATTTCGCCCGACCCTTTGCGGCGTGAGTTTTTTGGTCACGAGCGCCTGGTGTCCACCCTCTACAAAGCGGTGAAGCCCGACCCGGTGGCCTTGGAGTTCGCCAGCCGTGTGGCCTGCCTCGCGACGATTGCCGAGGCCATCCGCGCCAAGCTGAACCCGAACCCGCCGGATATTTCTGCGGTACTGGGGGGCATCAACACGCTGCTGGACAACTCCATCACCGGCCATGCCATACGAGAGGAAGGTCCACCGGCACTGGACCTGTCGAAGATCAACTTTGAGGCTTTGGCCAACCGCTTTGAGAAGTCAAAGCACAAGAACACCGACCTGGAAGTGCTGAAAGCCGCGATACGCGCCAAGCTGGAAAAGATGATCGAGTTGAACCGCACCCGCGCCGATTTCTCGGAGAAGTTTGAAGAACTGATTGAAAGCTATAACGCCGGCAGCCGCACCATCGAGGCGCTGTATCAAGAGCTGCTGGACCTGAGCAACAGCCTGAGCGTTGAAGAGCAGCGCCATGTGCGCGAGAACATCAGCGAAGAGGAGTTGGTGATCTTCGACATCCTGACCCGACCATCGCCCGAGCTGGGGGCCGAGGAGCGGGCGGAAGTGAAGAAGGTTGCCCGGGAGTTGCTGGCCCGGCTCAATGAACTGCTGGTGCTGAACTGGCGGCAGAAATCTACCGCACGGTCGCAGTTGAAGCTGACGATTGAAGACACGCTGGATTCGGGCCTGCCTCGGGCTTACACGCCGGAGCTATACAAGCAGAAGTGTTCAGCGGTGTTCGAGCATGTGTTTGAGAGCTACCCGGAGCGGAATGCGGGGGTGTATGTGCAGTAAGCCCGGTAGTGGCAGCTCTGTCGAGTTCGCTCAGTTCGGCGTGCCGTTGATTGAGAACGCCGCCTGACACCAAACCTCAAGCAGAGCCTGTTTGCCACGCATATGCCAAGCGACGAAGAACAGGCGCTGGGGCCATATTTCCCCTCGTCCACCTACATCAGCAAAACAGACTTCGAACAGGCGAAGGCCTTCAGGCGCTAGATGTCCCAGACTGCGCGCATGACATAGAACTTTGGACGACAGCTCTCTGGCGCCGACATCATTGATGCGAACGTCTTCTTAGGGTCGAGCGGCGTCGAGCGGCCGCTTTCTGGTGTCCCCAATGAACGGCTGGTGATGGCCGCCTCCTGCCGCAAGCCTAGCTCTCTGCGGTCCTCACCGGATGTCCCTCCAATGGGCGGCCATTCACGCGATCGACGAGTGCTCGTGCTTGGTGCTTCATCAGCGTGTAGTGCGTAGATTTCTCGCGGCATTTTGCGTCTGCATTCGGGCTGGAGCACTTGACGCTACCGGCCCCTCGGCCGGTGAACTCGAACCATCGCGAGGCGGGGTCCGCAATGAATCGCTTGCCGTCGTAGTGCAACGAAACCTCTGGGTGCAGCGAGCGAATGGACTCATCAGTGAGACGCGCCCTTGCGTCGTCGGCTGGAAGTTCAATCTGAGAGCGCGCCACGGTTCCGTGTGGGCCCCAACTAGCGCCCTCAACACCGCCCAGTCCTTCCTCTAGCAATGCGTATTCTTCAGTCGCAAGATAGCTTCTATGGATGCGTAGCACCTTGAGATTGCGCAATCCCACCGCGGGGAGCATGGCTGGGTAGGGGGCCCGGCACTTGACCTGCCACAGTGCTAGTACCTCCAACTCACCTAGCCCACGAAGAAATTCGAGATCACTTATTGGTTGCTCTCGATCCGACGTGCCATAGATGGCCAGGTACCTGAGTCTTTCAGCGCCGGCCAACCCGCCAAAGTCTGAAACGCCGCGGAGATTCTCCATGTGCAAGGCTCGCAAGGCCGGGAGTGCGCTCAACGGCGCCAGATCGGTGAAGCCAGAAACGTACTCAAGGACAAGCTCTTCTATGCCGCTCATCGTCCCAATGAACTCGATGGTCCTTGGTCGTGCATGCGTTATGCGCATGCGTTTGACGGACTTGAGCGATCCGGCCCATGCGAGCTGTTCTGTCGACGGCTCGTGGAGGGTCAACTCTTCCAAGCTCGGGAAGGCACGAGCGCGCGACCAGGTTTCGTCGTGCTTGCCTACCGTAAGGACGGTTACTTCAGAATCCGCCGCAGGCTGATCGTCAAGGCGATGGGCATATCGCTCGCGATTGGAGGCCATCGTCCAATGGCTTCCATCGCGATCAAGAAATTCGGCAAAGTGATGCTTCACGTGAGGTCATTTCTACGCTTCGCCCGCAGCATTGGGCGCAGCAGGTGGCTGATTGTTGTCGACACGTCAGTCAGTGCGCACGCGCTCACGAATGGCTTGTTGCGAGGCGGCGACGGAGGTCCGCTGTTGGCCGACAGTGTGAGCCCGAGGTCGCGCCAGGGAGCTGACCTACAAGGTATGGGCGCGGACGATCAATGTCAGATGCCAGGCGCGGCGGCGAACTGGTACTCGCGCTGCGAAGCCGTCGCCCGCCCTGCTCGCCTGGACCTGCCGCTAGTGCCCGGCCTCGGGGACTTCCGCAACGTGGCCGGCGTTGCTGCTCGCCCGCGGACCACCCATCGCCATGACTAGGCCCGCCGACAGTGCGGCAGGCGCCGCCAGCACCAGAAAGATGGTGCTGCCCGGCAGACCCATGCGGATGAACTCCGCGCCGACGATCGAGCCGAGCATGGACCCGAGGCGGCCGATGCTCAGCCCCCAGCCGATGCCGGTCGAACCATCGCGGTCGGGTAGTAGCTGGCAGCCAGCGCGTTGATGGCCGACTGGCCACCGACGATGCAGAAGCCCGTCACCACAATGGCCGTGAATCGCGGATCATTCCACCGGCATGTGTTCCTTGAAGAAGGCCATCCAAAGGGGCACCGCCACGTTCGGGTCACCAATGTTGCCGCTGGTGAATCCCCAGGCCGTGCCGCACTTCGCAATCGCAAGCGGAAGGGCTGTGTTGTTGTCGACGCCGGGAGTCAGGTCTCCATTTTTGAGGTTGGTGATCCCCTTCTCGTCCACCATCAAGTCGCACTTTCCGGTGTGCTGGATGTTGCCCATCCACTTGGCGCTCTCGCGAGCATCGAAGGTGTGGTACGCCCCCTTAATCATGACGAACTTCGCCTTGCCGCCGCGTTCGTTTGCCCACGGCGCAAAGCGCTCGCAGTATTCGGCCGGATCGATCTCGTCCTTCTCTCCACTGATGAACAGAATCGGAGCGCCATTGAATTTGTCCCGCAGCTTATTGCGGTAGCCGCAGAATCCATACAAGCTGACCTGTGCGTCAAGGGGCCGCACGACAAAGGGGCGCTTGTAGTGGTACTCGTAGGTTTTCTCCATGACGCTCTTGGCCCAATCTTGCTGGGCGGTGATCTGCGCGCCACCACCAAACGACGCGCCGATGGCTCCTACCTTGTCGAAGTCGCGTTGCTTGCGCAACATCGATGCAGCCGTGTAGATGTCGAACGCGATGTTGAGTTCGCTGGCCCCCTTGGATGGCGCGCCTTTGAGGTCGGTGAGTACCTCGCCGAGGCCACGAGAGCCCCAGTGGTCGATGACGAAGGCTGCGTAGCCCTCTCGCTGCAGATGGTCGACGCGGTCGAACACTCGATAGTCAACACCGACCGAGCCGTGAGAGACGATGACCACGTTGGTTTGGCCTGGCTTGGCGAAGAGCCAACCCTTAGCCTTAATCGGCTCGCACCTCGGGCCCCGACAAACGATGCTGTCCCAGGTGAGCGCTTCGCCGTTCCCTTTGCTTGACGTTTGGGCGTGAACTGATGCCGCCGCCCACACGAGCACCAGCGTGGTGGCCTTTAATACTTTGAAGAACTGCACGTCGTCTTCCGCTTGGTTGTTTTTCTGGATCGCGTGGAATAGGCCGAGTCAACGTACTTCCCCTCCCAACTCACGCTTGGCGCTCAGTCTAGATGGGCAGGCAGCGCTGACAAAACTAAACGTTGCAGAAGCGTGAATAGTTGGCTTTGAATTGAAAGAGATTGGGATCACGGCCAACCGGAAAACGCGACCTGTCGCATTGCAGTCATAAGTACGGCGCCGGTTGCTCTTGCTCGTTGACCGCTCATGGTCAAGCAGTCACCGTCATCTGCACAAAAGCTAGGCCGAAGCAGTCAAACGACTACTGTCTCCGTTAGAAATCCAGCTTTACCGGCCCGATCCAGATCCAGATGCCGAGCGAAAGCAGTCAGAGTTGGCTATTGACAGCCGAATCTTTGATCTTCAGCAACTCTGCACGGACCTTCTCGGCATCGGCGAACGAGTCAATGCCGCTGACATCGCGGGTCACGAGGTCCAGCGAAATGTGGCCTCGGGTGGGCGAGTTTGTCCAGTAGTAGCCCTCCAGCCGCTTATCGCCCGACATGAGCCGAAGGTCCCCATAGCCCGTGGTGAGCTTGTCCTCGGCGTCCTGCAGTCGCCGCATTTCGAAGACGTACTGAAGCTGTGCAATCGAGCTCCGTGGTTCGACCACCATGATCTCTTGCGTGGACCGGGCTGGCAGGCTGGATGTGTAAGACTGGATTGTTAGGAAGAAGTAGCTCTGCTGAACCACGAACGCGATCTGGATGGGCGGCAACGGATCGGCGCCCTCGGTCGGTTTGAACTCGGTCTTCAACTTGCCCCACCACAGCCCGTGAACCATGCGCTTTCCCATGAGCCAGGCAAGTTTCGGGTGCTTCCATTCCAGCTTGGACAGCCCCCAGATCAGCAGCGGCGGCACGGCCAGCGCAGTAGAAGCGCTCTGCCAGATGACCTTCACCGGGTGCGCCTGGAGTTCTGGAAGGCGGAATAAGAGGATGCCGCCGGCCACTGCCAGCACGACATAGCCGCAGTACTTGAACAGCCGCAGGAGGTCGTCGTAGGTCAGGCTAACGGGCAGCATCAGAGGATTTCGCTCGCGGTCAGTCGTCCGGCTTCGTAGATCGAGGCCGCTCGTTCGTGGGTCAGCAGCCCTATGGCCGCGATGCCCGCCACTTTCGATGCCAGCAACGCCGTCATGTGTCGTGCACCGCTCGCCCGCGGGGCGGCGTCGGTCACCCCCGGCAGCGGTGGCGCGATGAACTGGCACAGGTGGGTCAGCGTCGTAGTCCCCACGCACACGAAATGGAAGCCGTCGTGCCACGCCGATGACTGACGCGCCGTTCGGGCAAACACTTCGCAGATCGGTTTCAGCCCCAAAACCGGCAGAACGAAACGCTCGTCGCCGCCGACTTCAAGCTGCAGGTGCGGCAGCGCCGCCAGCGAGTCGTAGAAAACAATGCCCAGCCCGGCGAAATCGCTGGCGACCCTGGGGGCGGTGTTCCGCAGTAGCTGCAAAGCGCTGAATGCTTGAAGGGAGGGCAAGGGCAAGGGCAAGGTCTCCACGGGCTACAACCTGATTATCGACCGATCAGAGGTGGGGCCATGTTCAGTGAATGGCAGAATTGATTGATGTACGTCGTCAGCGCCATATAGGTGGTACCCCTACAAGAGACGGTGCGGCTATTGAGAATCCTAACGCCGTCGCCATTTGTGTCCGAGTCGAGAGCCTCGGCACGCTTTTGAGCAGAAGCCGGTTTGCCGGTCGATGGGTGAAACGTGTTGCTCCGCGCCTGCAAGCGACGCGTCTCGGGGCACGTCGTGCCATCCACCTCAAACTCATCTTCCAATGCTGAACCTGAGCGCCCTTTTTTACACAGAAGTCGAATTAGAGCCCTGCCTTTTCGGCAACCTGAATCTGCGCGATGACGACCGCAAGGACATCGCCGAGGCCAAGAACGAGGTCCGGATGGCGCTGCGTGACGGCATCCCCCGTGTCTATGCGGCGGAAGGTCATCCCGGCACAGTGCCGCAGCCGCGTTTTTTCACCCAGGGATCCTGGGCGTACAAGACGTTGAACGCCCCAGCGAAGCGGCCCCAGCAGGCCGACATCGACGACGGCTGCTATCTGCCACTCAGCTTCCTGAACCAGACCGATAGCCCCAGCGTTGCGGCTGACGTCTTCTTCGGTGTGGCAGAGAAGGCGATGGCTGATCTCGTCAAGAAGAAGGGCTGGAAACTCTCTGGTAAGCCCACCTGTATTCGCGTGGAGATTAGCGACCTCGCGCACATCGACATCCCGCTGTACGCGATCCCGGACAACGATTTCGATACCCTTGTCAAGGCGGAGAACGCTCGGCGCGCTTCCCTCGATGGCATCCGCGACTTCGCCGAAGCGGCGATGGATAGCTGGGAAGATCTGCCCAAGACGAAGGTGCTGCTGGCCCACCGCGAGGAAGGCTGGATGCACTCTGATCCTCGCCCAGTGAAGGAGTGGTTCGTCGACCAGGTCGAGACGAGGGGCGAACAGCTTCGCCGCGTCGTGCGCTACATCAAGGCGTACCGCGACTGGACCTGGAAGTCGGGTGGCCCTAGCTCGATCCTGTTGATGGCGGCGGCGGCACCGCTGTTCGTGAAGCAGGATCGTCGTGATGACCAGGCGCTGGTCGATGTCGTCAAACAGCTACCGGCGGCGTTGCGCAAGGGCGTCAGCAACCCGATCAATTCGAAGGAGTCGCTGACCGACCGACTGCGTTCGGTCAGCGATGAGGTGGACTGCGTCGAACAGGCGGCGCTGCAGTTCGAGGATTTGGGCCGTCGACTTCAGGCGGCCCTGGATGCCGGCAGCGCCGAGCAGGCGTGCACCTGGCTGCAGGGCCTTTTCGGGCCGCGCTTTCCTGATCTCCCCGACCGCGTAAAAGTGGGCGCAGTGGCTTCGGGCGTGGCCGCCGCCATCGCTTCATTCCCGGCAATCGCCGGCCCGAACGAACTGGTTGGGCGGACACGCGCCGGATGAAATTCGAGAAGGTCGCTATCCCGGACCTGACAGCCGCGCTACACCAGCGCGGCTTTTCGTATTTGAAGCGCGACGGGCGCGGCTGGATGATGTTCACCGGCCAGCTGCGTCTGAAGGCGAACAACTATCCCTGTGAGCTGGCTGTCTCTCCCGCGCTCGATGAATTTCCTCGTGTTTGGCTGACGCCGGTTCCGCCGGGGCGTCCTGAACTGCAGCCACACCTCAGCGCGAGCGGGTATTTGTGCTATTTGGCGTTGGGCTCTGTCATCTTCGACTTCTTCGACCCAATCCGCCAGACAATGGCCTGCCTCGACCGTGCCGAGCACGTCTTGGAAGATATCCTGGCCGGCAGCATGGTCGAGGACCTAGCGGAGGAATTCCACATCACCTGGGGCGGCAACTGGTGCATGCTGGACGTCAACGAGCGACGGTCTGGCGGTCTGGACGCCTACCCGTTAGGGGAGAAGATCAGCATCGCCACGGACGACGCGTCGCGGACCCATGCCAAGCTGGAAGCCTTCGGCCTGGGAATGCCCAAGGATCAGTTGCCTGCCTTCCGCGTGCTCACCAAGGCACGGCCGATGCCATTGCAAGATTGCTGGCCGCCCAAGACCGTCCAGGCGTTCCTCAAGTGGCAGAACACGTTGGATCCGAGGTGCAGCAAGAAGATCGAGCAGCGCCTCATGGAGATGTTTCGGGCGAAGGCGACGCGCGTGCTGGTACTGATCGACTCGCCGCAGGTCCAGTACGGAATCGAAGTGGAGCTCAAACGCAAGCCCGCTGGCGCAGGTAGCACGCCGTCGCTGCGCGAACTCCTGTACCGCCTGCCGGTCCACCGAATCTCGGTCTACCGCGTCAACGACCAGTACCTTGCGGAGCGCAACATCCCCGGCTCCAAGACCCTCGCCGGGCTCAGGATCGGGCTTGTTGGCTGCGGGACCGTTGGAGGCTATCTCGCCGAGATGCTTGCGAAGGCCGGTGCTGGCACGATTGGCGGGAAGCTGACGTTGGTGGACATGGGCTCGCTCGAGCCCGGCAACCTCGGACGCCATCGACTCGGTTTCAGCGCCCTGTTCAAGAGAAAAGCGCAGGCGATGTGCGAGGAACTCAAGCGCGTCGCGCCAGGTATCGACGCGGTGGCCGTGGTCGGGGATGTCAAGAATGCGAACTTGGGGCCCTTGGACCTGTTGATCGACGCCACGGGAGAACAAGCCCTAACCGACTGGCTCACGTGGCAGTATGCCGAAAAGGTACCGTTCCTGTCGACTTGGGTGGAGGGGGCTGGCGATGCCGTCCGAGCCTTGATGAAGGCCAAGCCCGAGCACGCCTGTGCGCGATGCGTGTCACAGCCACCCCTGAAAGACCAGTACCGCGTCTTCGACGTTCCGCCGGAAGTCATCATGAAGGGACATGGTTGCGAGGGCCTGTACGTCCCCTTCCCTGCAGCGGTGTCAATGCAGGCGGCCGCGCTTGCGATGGAGATGGTGCAGGCCTGGTTGGACGGCGCAGAGTCGCCCAGTTTCAGGACCCGCGTGCTCGATCAGCAACGCGAGGCCCGCTTCAAGGATTCGTCTCCTCAACGGTACGCAGGATGCCCCGCATGCGCCACGTGAGTGACTGGACGCTGGCCGACGGCAACCTGCTACTGAACTTCTCTGACGAAGTCCGCGGAGTGTTCGAGAGGAACGTGCAGGTGGATGACCTGCCGGAGAGCGGTGGCGTGCTGCTGGGGACTGTCCACGAGCGCGGCCTGCTCGTCACCATGGCAACAACACCCACGCGCTTGGACCGTCAGCTTCGCTATCTCTTTGAAAGGTTGCCGTTCGGCCACCGCGCAGTGGCGAAACGCCAGTGGCGTCTAAGCGCTGGTACCACCCGCTACATCGGCGAGTGGCACACGCACCCGCAAGACATTCCTGTCCCCTCGGGCGTCGATCTGATCGAGTGGCAGAAGCTGGCCAAGACGCGGGCCGACAAGCGCCCCCTGCTGGCCGTCATCGTAGGTCGCCATGACCTTCACGTGGAGCTGGCCCACGGAAACGGCCATCGGCAACTGCTCACGCCTTACATTGACTGAGCATGTAGGGTGCAGCGCCCGCGCTTCATGTAGCCGCATCTCCACTCAAGCCAGTCGTTGCGGATCATCGTCGACGCTTCATGCGCAGCCGCGTATACGACGGCTTCGCGGGGGCCTGAACATGGTGCTGAACATCGCGAATGGTGACTGGCATCCGTCGCGCGGCGTAGACCTGGCCGTTAACGCGCACGATGCAATCCATGTGATGCGTGCCGAGGTAGCGCGTGCGCTCTTCCGACTGCAGCAGCCGCATTCCCATCGTGCGATGGCCGAGGTCGCTGAAGGCGTCGGCATCCAGACCCTTGTTGCGCACCGTCCATTCGACGGTGGCGAACTGCGGGACGATGTGAGGGTTGGCGATCGTGAAGACCAGCGTGCAGTCCTTGGCGACACCGGCCACTTGGTTGCGATGGGTGGACACAAAGCGGCGATTCGTGCCGGTGCCCGCGTAGACCATGATGTCGATTTCGGGCAGTTGCATGAGCGCGCGTGAGGTGCGCTCGTCCACCAGTTCGACCTCATCCACGTCCGGCAGCGGCATCAGGAAAGAAAACGCTTCGCTCCAGATCAGCGCCGCCGAGCCTTCATCGGCCGCCTCAGCGGCGCGGTCGGCGATGTCCAGGAGCGCATCGAGCCTCGGAAGAAACGCGGCCCAGGCCTCGTTG
>Ga0160472_100603_pt1 | contig 20068 bp, 15 predicted proteins | sample HID1973M_E11MG_FD_108267 | JGI IMG/M metagenome (GOLD analysis project Ga0160472, IMG submission 108267) | Enriched mosquito-associated microbial communities from UW Madison campus, WI, USA - HID1973M_E11 MG | ecosystem: Host-associated > Arthropoda: Insects > Digestive system > Unclassified ... | reverse complement strand
TGCGCATCGACGCCGGCGTGCGCGAGGGCGACACCATCAGCCCGTTCTACGACCCGATGATCGCCAAGCTGATCGTCTGGGGCAAGGACCGCGACGAGGCGCTTGCGCGCATGCGGCAGGCGCTCGCTGCCTATCACGTGGTTGGCCTGTCCACCAACGTCGCGTTCCTGCAGCGGCTGGTGAAGTCCGAAGCCTTCCGCACGGCCGACCTCGACACCGGCCTGATCGAGCGTAATCAGGCAGCGCTTTTCCCACCGCCCGCGCCGACGGGTATGGAAGTCATCGGCCTGGCCGTTGCCGCGCTGCTCGATCGCGAAGCGCGTGAACGTCGTGTCGACGCGGCGGACCGGCATTCGCCCTGGACAACCGGGGGTGCCTGGCGGCTGAATGCCACCGCCTCGCGCACGCTGCAGTTCGACTGCGGCGGCGACAGGCTGGACGTCACGCTGGCGTCCGACGCAAAGGGCAGCAAGCTCGCCCATGCCGGCCAGTCCGTGCCGTTCACCACCGTCTGCAAGACCGATGACATCCGCGTCGATCTCGGCACGCAACGTGTGCATGGACAGGTGCACGCGGACGCCGACGAATTCCACGTCTTCCACGCCGGCGGCCACGCCGTGCTGGCCTGGATCGACCCGCTCGCCCATGCCGGCGAGGCCGAGGGCGAGGGCGGCAAGCTGACTGCGCCGATGCCCGGCAAGGTCATCGCCGTGATGGTCGAGGCGGGCAGCGCCGTCACGCGCGGCACGCCGCTGCTCGTGATGGAGGCGATGAAGATGGAACACACCATCTGCGCGCCCGCCGACGGGACCGTCAGCGAGGTGCTGTATGGCATCGGCGAGCAGGTGACAGAGGGAGCGCAGCTCCTCGCATTCGCGGCCTGAGCGGCCGGCAAGGAGAGGCAGGATGCTTGCAGACAAGGTAAAGGTCGTCGAGGTCGGTCCGCGCGACGGCTTGCAGAACGAAAAGGTCCTCGTGCCGACGGCGACCAAGGTGGCGCTGATCGACCAGCTTTCCGACGCGGGATTCCCGAACATCGAGGCGGCGTCGTTCGTGTCGCCGAGGTGGGTGCCGCAGATGGCCGACGGGGCGCAGGTCATGGCCGCCATCCGTCGCCGGCCCGGGACGCTGTACTCGGCGCTGACGCCGAACATGAAGGGACTGGAAGCAGCGCTGGCAGCGGGCGCCGACGAGGTCGTGATCTTCGGCGCGGCGAGCGAGGCGTTCTCGCAGAAGAACATCAACTGCTCGATCGCCGAGTCGATGGACCGCTTCGCGCCGGTCGCCGCCGCTGCGAAGGCGCATGGCGTGCGCCTGCGCGCCAGCGTGTCGTGCGCGCTCGGTTGCCCCTACCAGGGCGAGGTCACGGTCAGCGCGGTGGTGGACGTGGTGCGCCGCATGCGTGAGCTGGGGTGCGACGAGATCGATATCGCCGACACGATCGGCGTCGGCACGCCGGACAAGGTTCGGGATGTCATGCGGGCAGCATCGGCGGAATTCCCGCTCGCGGGCCTGTCCGGCCATTTCCACGACACCTACGGGCACGCGCTCGCCAATGTGGCGGCGAGTCTCGAGGCGGGGATCCGGATCTTCCACTCGTCCGTCGCCGGCCTCGGCGGCTGCCCGTATGCCAAAGGGGCAACCGGGAACGTGGCGACGGAATCGCTTCTGCGCTTGCTGGAGGAACTGGGTCTGGATACCGGCGTCGATCTGGACAAGGTCGCCCTTGCCGCGGAACTGGTGTCGAAGGCGGTGGGCCAGCGAGGGGGCTGAAGGGCAGAGATTCGCCCTGGCGGTGCGGCCCTGGCGGTGTGCGCCCTGACCCTAGATGATCGTGTAGGTTGTGCGCGCGCCCGCGGTGTACATCTCTTCCGCCATCTTCAGGATCTGGTCGCGATGGTGGTCGAACGCCGCCAGCAAGCCGGCCTCTTCCGAGGTCACCTGTTGATTCAGTTGCGACAGGACGCTGTCGGAGACCTGGAACGCGACTTCGCGTGCGCCGTCGTAGCCCCAGAAGCATACGCAGTGCCGCGATGCATCGTAGCTGCGGCTGGGATTGGGGAAGTTCAGGCTCATCGTGGACTCCCTGGTCCGCATGCGTGCCCGCATCAGGACTTCTTCTTCGCGGCTCCGTCGTTTCCGACCCGCGACTGCACGGCGCCGAACGGTGTCGCCGGCAGCGCCGGCTTCTTGGGTTGCTTGGGTTTCTTGGCTTCGCGGTTGCCGCGTAGTTGACTCTTGGCCATGACTGGACTCCTGCACGATTGCTTGCCGGGTGGCCCACCCAGCATACGCCCATATGCCCTGGCCAAGGGAATTATCTTCCGCACCGTGCCGCCCAAGGGGCTAGCCGGCCTCCCCCGGATGCCGCCGGGCGCCAAAGCCGAGGCCGGGTGACACCACGGTCGCATCGTCGCCGTGCAGCGCGACGGTTTGCAGCTGGCCATGCTCCAGCGCCTGCGCCGCGAACTCGCCCAGCTTGCGCACCTTCGCCGCCGGCACACCGCGCGCCGCCAGCCGTTCCTCGAGTTCATCGGCGCGCAGGGCCTGCAAGCGCTGCGCGAGCGCCGACTTGAGTGCAACCGGATCGCGCGAGCGCACGAAGGCGACAGGGGAATCCCCATTCAGCGGTTCGGCGAAATACGCCGGATCGGTGGCGAGGTGCGACAGGTCGAGCACGTCGAGCAGCCGCAGCAACTGGCCTGGCGTATTGGCCCCGAGCGAGATCCAGCCGTCACTGGTCGCAAAGAAATCCGCCGTCGGGCTGCCCGAATAGCCCTGGTTGCCGACCCGCGCGGGCGAGGTGCCGTGGGTCAGCGCTTCGCAGGCGAAGGAATACATCAATTGCAGGGCCGCGCCGGTCATCGAGACATCGAGCTGGATCGCACTGTTACAGCGATCGCGTTCGCGCAGGCCGGCCAGGATTGCCAGCGCGGCCTGCATGCCGGTGGCGGCGTCGACCACCGGGAAGCCAGTCTTGATCGGGGGATCGCTTTCGGTGCCGGCCAGGAACGCCATGCCGGTGGCGGCCTGGATCACGTGGTCGTAGGCTGGCCGGCCGGACCAGTCGCCCCCTGCGCGGCCATAGCCCGAGATGGTGCAGTACACCACGCGCGGATTCACCGCCCGGACCGCCTCGAAGCCGAGCCCGAAGCGTTCGAGCACGCCGGGGCGCAGGTTGTCGACCACCACGTCGCAGGTGGCGGCCAGTTCCAGTGCGGCGGCCCGGCCCTCCGCGCTGCCGAGGTCGACCTCGCGGCAGTCCTTGCCGGCGTTGAGGGCGAGAAAGCCCTGCCGGCCTTTCTCGGTCCGGCGCATCACGTCGCCGCCGTTGGCGTTTTCCATCTTGAGCACGTCGGCGCCGAGTTGCGACAGGTAGAACGTCGCCAGGGGCCCGGCAATGACATGCGAGAAGTCGAGCACGCGCACGCCGGCGAGGGGAGAGAACGAGAGATCTGCGGCAGTCATGGGTGCCTCACTGGATCGAAATGTGATTGCGTTCGACGATCTGGCGATACTTGCCCATCTCGTCGGCGACGAAGCGGTCGAAGGCTTCCGGCGTCGGCGTCGGGTCGATCACCGAACCCGCGCGCTGGTAGAAGTCGCGCACGCCCGGATCGTTCAGCGCCTTGAGGATCGCGGCATGGAGGCGCGCGACCACCGGCTTCGGCACCCCGGCGGGCGCCCAGATGCCGCTCCACGAATCCAGTGCGAGGTCGTTGCGGCCGAGCGCCTCGTTCAGCGTCGGCACCTGCGGCAGGCCCGGCAGCCGATGCGTGGAGGTGACCGCCAGCGCCCGCACCTTGCCGGTCTCGATCTGCGGAAAGGCGGTGGAGGCCACCGGGAAGCCGAACGCCGTGTCGCCACGGATCAGCGCCGGCACGATCTCGACCGATCCCTTGTAAGGCACATGGAGCACGTCGATGGCGGTGGCATTGGCGAGCGCGGCGCCCGACAGGTGGGCGGCGCTGCCGATGCCGCCCGACGCGTAGTTGAGCGTGCCCGGCGCCTTGCGGGCCGCCGCCACCAGTTCCGCCACAGTGTGGTAGGGGGACGAGGCCTTCACCAGCATCACCTGCGGGCTGTAGCCGGTACGGATGACATGGGTGAAGCTGGTGACGGGGTCGAACCTGACCGAGGGCTGCAGCAGTTTCTGCGTGACATGCGTGGAGGCGCCGAGCATCAGCGTGTAGCCGTCGGCCGGTTGCTGCGCGACCACTTCGGCGGCGAGGATGCCGCCGGCGCCGACCTTGTTCTCCACCACCACCGGCTGCCCCAGTTCGCGCGAGACGGCTTCGGCCAGCTTGCGTGCTTGGACATCGGGGCCGCCGCCGGCGGCGTACGGGACGATAAGGCGTACCGGGCGGTCGGGAAAGCCGGCCGCCGCCGCTCCCATCGCGATGCCCAGCCCGGGCAGGCATGCCAGAAGTTTGCCGATCAGGCGCATTGACTGTCTCCTCGATCCTGAATGGATTCGCATGCCAGCATTGTGGGAGCCCGGGAATTGCCTGTAAATTATCAGTTCATGATCCAGTCATCACGATTTGTTATGAGCAAGATATCGCCCGCCGCCAGGCCGTCCCGACAACAATCGGCGCGCGCGCAGCGGCTGGATCGCCTGCGCATCCGCCATCTGCGCTTCCTCGAACTGGTGGCGGAGCATGGGTCCCTGTCGGCGGCGGCGGAGCAGCTGTCCATCAGCCAGCCGGCGGCCACCAAGATGCTGCATGAGCTGGAGGCCGCCTTCGGCGCGGAACTGGTCGCGCGCAATACCCGCGGCGCTGCCCTTGCCCCGGCCGGACTGGTGGCGCTGGATCGCCTGCGCGTCGCGCTCGGTGCGCTGGCGGCAGCCGCGCAGTCGATGGAAGACGCGCCGCCGGTCCCGGTGGTACGGTTGGGCATGTTGCCGCTGGTCGGTGTGGTGGTCCTGCCGAACTTGCTGGCGGCGATTGCCGCGCAGCCCGCCTCCCCGCGGCTCATCGTGCACGAGTCCACCGTGGCCGGCCTGCTGGCGATGCTGGCCAGCGGCGACCTCGACTGCGTGGTCGGTCGCGTGGGGCCCGACCTGGACGAGCCCGCCGCGAAGGCCTTGCAGGTGACGCCGCTATGGGAGGAGCGCCTTGCCATCGCCTGCGCCACGGACCACCCGGTGGGGCGCAAGCGCATGGTCGGGCTGGCCGAGCTCCGCGAACTGGACTGGATCGCGGCGCCGCGTGGCGCATATACGCGCCGGGTGTTCGAGGAGCCGTTCCTGCTGGCGGGCATGGCGCCGCCACGTCCGAAGGTCGAATCGTTTTCCTTCCACACCAACCTGAGCGTCGTGGCGCGAAGCCGGTTGCTGACCGTGGCCCCGGAAAGCGCGGTACGGCACTACGCGGCACTGGGCATGGTGCGCCAGGTGCGCCACGGCCTCCCGTTCCCGGCGGGCCATACGGTGTTCATCGTCCGGGAGGACATGGCGGATTCGCCCGGCGTGATGCGGATCAGGGAAGCGTTGTTCGGCCTGATGGCGGAATCGGCAGCCAAAGGTCGGTGACGGCAGGCATCAGCTTCAGAGCATGCCGACCGCATGCTGCATCACCAGGCTGCTGACGGCCACGCTGACCCAGACAATCAGGCCGAGCAGCAGCGGCCGCGCGCCCGCCCGCTTCAACCGTGCGAAATCGGTGCTCAGGCCGATGGCGGTCAGCGCGCCGACGACGAGGAACGGGGCCAGCAGGCGGATCGCGTTCGTCAGCGCGGCCGGCAGCCACTCGTTCACGGCCGACGCCAGGATGAAGAGGACGATGAACCAGGGAATCACGCGGCGCATCGAGCCGCCCGGCTGGTTGCGATGGCAGATCAGGGCGATGACCAGCGTCACCGGCACGATCATCATGGCGCGCGTCAGCTTGACGATGGTGGCGTAGTCTCCCGCGACCGAACTCCAGGCATAGCCGGCGGCGACGACCGAGGACGTGTCGTTGATTGCCGTACCCGCCCACAGCCCGAAGCCGGTGTCGGACATGCCGAACAGCTTGCCGAGGATCGGGAAGATGATCACGGCCACGACATTGAACATGAAGATGGTCGACAGCGCATACGTCATGTCGTGGTCGTCCGGTTGCAGCACGGGCGTAATGGCTGCGATGGCCGAGCCGCCGCAGATGGCCGTGCCGGCGCCGATCAGGATCTTCAGCTTCTCCGGAATCCGCAGCAGGCGCCCGACGACGATCGCCACGACGAAGGCCACGGCGAGCGTGACCAGCGAGATCGGCAGCGACGTCAGCCCGGTCCGGACCACTTCATGCAGCGGCAGGCTGAAGCCCAGGCCGACGATCGAGTACTGGAGCATCTGCTTCGAAGCGAACTGGATGCCCTCCTTGTACTGCGGCCCCGGCTTGATGAAGGCGCGGCACAGCAGTCCCAGCAGCATGCCCATGACGGCGCCGCCGAGCAGGGGGACCATCCTGCCGAGCAGGGCGGCGGGCACGGAGACGGCCACGACGAGGCATAGCCCCGGCAGCGTGGTGTTGAGGGAAAGCTTGCTGTGCGCCATAGGTCGGGTCCGGAAAATGAACTTTGCATAACCTTATTTCCGGACGTCATATCGGCGCCAACGCTAATTTTACGTATGTCTAATCGATTTCACTGGTAGATGATGGTGCCAGAGCCCCTTCCTGTCGCGGGCTAGCTGTTTTCCGGGGGATGGTGCAGCCGCGCCTTGGCCTCCGCCTCGCTCTCGTAGACGTAGGGCGAGAGTCCGCGGCGGGCGAGGGTGTCGCCGAGCTTGGCGCGCATGAAGGCGCTGGTGGTGAAGCGGGTCGCGCCGATATAGAAGCGGCTCACCATCTCCTCGACCATTTCGAGGTAGGCATCCTCCACGCTCCGCTCGAGGACGAACCCTTCGTAGTTGATGACGGCGTAGACCTTGTGGCCGAGCGGCTCGCAGATGCGGCAGACCTGCGTGCGAATGGCCGCGACGTCCTCCAGCCGCTTGACCTCGAGCTTCTCGAAGTTCAGGAAGAGGATGTTCTTCTCGCCGTCGTAGTTGAAGCGCGCTTCCAGCGGCAGGCGCAGCACGTCGGCGCGCAGGCCCATCAGTTCGGGGCGGAAGATCCGCTCGTCCATCCGGATCGGCGCGCGCACGATCGGCGCGAAGTCCATGCGGGCGAGGATGTCGCGCTCGAGGTCGATGCCGGGCGCGATCTCGATGAGTTCCATGCCCTGCGCGGTCAGCTCGAACACGCAGCGCTCGGTAATGTAGAGGACCTGCTTGCCGGCCGCCGCCGCATAGGGTCCGGAGAACGTGCGGTGTTCCACTTCCTGCACGAACTTCCTTGCATGGCCGTCGCGGTGGATCTCGAGCTTGCCGTCCGCCACCGCGATCTCGCTGCCGCCGGCCATGAAGGTGCCGACGAAGACGACCTTCTTCGCGTTCTGGCTGATGTTGATGAACCCGCCCGCGCCCGCCAGCCGCGGGCCGAACTTCGAGACATTGAGGTTGCCCATGCGGTCCGCCTGCGCGAGGCCGAGGAAGGCCACGTCGAGGCCGCCGCCGTCGTAGAAGTCGAACTGGTAGGGCTGGTCGATGATCGCGTGCGGATTGACGGCCGCGCCGAAGTCCAGGCCGCCGGCGGGAATGCCGCCGATCACGCCGGGCTCGGCGGTGAGCGTCACGAGGTCGAGGATCTTCTCCTCGTTGGCGACATTCGAAATGCCCTCGGGCATGCCGATGCCGAGGTTGACCACGCTGTTCGGCTGCAACTCCATCGCCGCGCGCCGGGCGATCACCTTGCGTTCGCTCATCGCCATCGGCGCCACGCTGCCGGCCGGCACCCGGATCTCGCCGGCGTACGCGGGGCTGTAGGCGGTGGCAAAGGTCTGCTGGTGGTTTTCGGGCTGTGCCTGCACCACGCAGTCGACCAGCACGCCGGGGATCTTCACCTGGCGCGGATTCAGCGAGCCCTTCTCGGCGATGCGCTCCACCTGCGCGATGACGAGGCCGCCGCAGTTGTGCGCGGCCATGGCGATGGCCAGCGCCTCCAGCGTCAGGGCCTCGCGTTCCATCGTGATATTGCCGTCCGGATCGGCGGTCGTGCCACGGACGATCGCCACATTGATCGGGAAGGCCTTGTAGAAGAGGTATTCCTGATCGCCCACGCGCATCAGCTCGACCAGGTCATCGGTGGTGCGCGCGTTGAGCTTGCCGCCGCCGAAGCGCGGGTCGACAAAGGTGCCGAGGCCGACCCGCGACAGGTGGCCGGGCTTGCCGGCCGCGATATCGCGGAACAGGTGCGTGATGACGCCCTGTGGCAGGTTGTAGGCCTCGATCTGGTTGCCGACCGCGAGTTGCTGGAGCTTGGGCACGAGGCCCCAGTGGCCGCCTACCACGCGCTTGACGAGGCCGGGCAGGGCGAAATGGTTCAGGCCCCGCTCCTTGCCGTCGCCTTGTCCCGCCGCGTAGACGAGCGTCAGGTTGCCGGGCTTCGTCAGGGTGACCGGCGCGTCGTCGTCGGGCTCGAGGCACATGTCCCGGATCGCGATGGCGATCTCTTCCGCGAAGCCGATGCCGACGAAGCCGCTGGTCGCCACCGTATCGCCATCGCGGATCAGGCGCACGGCCTCGCGCGCCGAGACAAGCTTGCCGTTCTCGCGGGACAGGACAGCGGGCAACGGGTCATTCGGGCTGGCTTGCGAGCGCATCGTCTTACCTCCGGGGGAAGGTTCCGGCCCGCGATCCCGTGCGATGGTCTTGGAGACGCATCACAGGATGCCCACTGTTTGCTCCCCTCTCCCATTGGGAGAGGGGCCGGGGGTGAGGGGCAGCGCCACGTCGAACGATATCGGTCATTCGACCGCCTGCCCTCACCCCCAACCCCTCTCCCGCAAGCGGGAGAGGGGAGCAAACAGTCGGGGGCCGCGATGACAGTATAGCGACGGCCCGCGCCGCCCCTCAGCCGAACTTGCGCACCGCGTCCAGCGCCAGCCCCGAGCCGATGCCGCCGAACAGGTCGCCCTCCACGCGGCGCGCGCCCGGCAGCAGCCGGGCCAGTTGCTCGCGCAGCAGGGGCACGCTGCTGGAGCCGCCGGTGAAGAGGATGGTGTCGACCGCATCGGCGCCGACGCCGGCGGTCTTCAGCATGTCCTGCACCGTCGAGGCCGTCTTGCCGACCAGCTTGTCGATGGACTGGTCGAAGTCCTCGCGGGTGATGGCGAGCGTGGTGTCGGGCGCGATGCGGTCCAGGTCGACCACGGTCTGCATGTCGGCAGAGAGCGCGATCTTCGCGGCTTCCACCTGGATCGCCAGCCAGTGGCCGGCGCGCTCGCGGATCAGGCGGATCAGGCGGTCGAGCTTTTCGGTGTCGGCGGCGTCGCGGTAGTTGTCCATGACGATGGCCCACGCCTTGCGCGTGTAGACCAGGTTGATCGTGTGCCAGCTCGCCAGGTCGAAATACTGGCCCGACGGCATGGCCTTGCCGTTGCGGAGCTGGCTGCCGAGGCCCAGCATCGGCATCACGCTGGCGAGGCTGAGCGCGCGGTCGAAATCGGTGCCGCCGATATGCACGCCGCCGTTGGCGAGGATGTCGTCGCGCCGGTCGGTGTGGCGGGCGCGCTCGGGCGACAGGCGCACGAGCGAGAAGTCGGAAGTGCCGCCGCCGATGTCGGCCACCAGCACGAGTTCCTCGCCACTGATGCCGGACTCGTAGTCGAACGCGGCGGCGATCGGTTCGTACTGGAAGGCGATGTCGCGGAAGCCCGCGTCGCGGGCGATTTCGGCGAGGGTATCTTCCGCGAGCTGGTCGGCGGCGGCGTCCTCGTCGATGAAATGCACCGGGCGGCCGAGCACCGCCGACGTGAATTCGCGGCCGGCGGCGCGCTCGGCGCGGCCCTTGAGCTCGCCGATGAAATGGGCCAGCAGCTTGCGGAACGGCATGGCCTGTCCCATCACCTCCGTGCTGTCGTCCATCATCGAGGTGCCCAGCAGGCTCTTCAGCGAGCGCATCATGCGGCCCTCGTAGCCGGCCAGGTAGTCGGCCAGCGCCGCGCGGCCGTAGCTGACCAGCGGGTCCTCGGCGTGGAAGAAGATCACGGACGGCAGGGTCGTCTTGCCGTCTTCGAGCGGCAACAGCGTCGGCGCGCCCGGACGGACCCATCCGACGGTGGAGTTGGATGTGCCGAAGTCGAGGCCGCAAGCATTTGACGTCATGGAATTACGGTTTCAGGTGCTGCAAGAGGCAGGCGGCGCCCGGGGCGGGCCGCTTGCGCGGGGGCGCTATTGTATGAGGTTTCGGGGGAAAGGGCGTCCGGGCCGCCTCGACCCCTCCGGGGTGCCTACACCTCAGGGGTGGGGGGCAACACTCCGCTGCCTTGGTGAACTGGGGGCACAGACAACTCTACCCGCCAATCTCCCGGATTCCCCATGGACAAGTCCACCCTGCTGCAGCAATTGCGCCTGCCGGTCGTCGCCGCCCCCATGTTCATCGCCAGCGGCGTCGATCTCGTGATCGCGCAGTGCAAGGCGGGCGTCGTCGGCGCCTTTCCCGCCCTCAATGCCCGGCCGGCCGAAGCGCTCGACCAATGGCTGGCGCGCATCGGGTATGCCCTGCGCGACCACGATGCCGCCCACCCGCGGGAGCGGGCTGCGCCGTATGCCGTGAACCTGATCCTCCACAGGTCGAATGCCCGCCTGCAGGCGGACCTCGAAACGTGCGTCCGGCACAGGGTGCCCATCGTCATCACGTCGGTCGGCGATCCTTCGCTGATCGTCGAGACCGTGCATGGCTATGGCGGACTGGTGTTCCACGACGTGACCAACCAGCGGCATGCGCGCAAGGCGGCGCGCGCCGGGGTGGACGGATTGATCCTCGTCTGCGCCGGCGCCGGCGGGCATGCCGGGCGCATGTCGCCGTTCGCGCTCGTGGGCGAGACGCGGCGCTGGTTCGACGGCATCGTGGTCCTCGGCGGGGCCATCGGCAGCGGGCAGGACGTCCTGGCCGCGCGCGCCATGGGAGCAGACCTCGCCTACGTCGGTACGCGCTTCCTGGCAACGGACGAGGCCAATGTGCAGGCGGACTACAAGCAGTCCATCCTCGATGCGTCCGCCGACGAGATCCTCTACACCGACCTGTTCTCGGGCGTGCACGCGAACTTCCTGCGCGGCAGCGTCGCGCGTGCCGGCTACGATCCGGACCACCTGCCCCCGAGGGGCGAGGGGGGCGAGGACTTCGGCGAGGCCATGCACACCAGCAAGGTGTGGCGCGATATCTGGTCGGCGGGGCAGGGCGTGGGCAGCATCGATGCCGTCGAGCCGACGGCCGACATCGTGGCCCGGATGCAGCGCGAGTACGAGGCCGCCCGCGTTCGGCTCTGAGGTACTGGCGCTGACGTACGGGCCCCGCGCCCATCAGGGAAGACCCTGCCCACGGAACCCGTTCGGCGCGCCGCGGGCGCACTGTACCGCTCTGCGGATATTCCCGGTCTTGACCCTGGACCCGCCCATCCCGGATATTGATTTCTTTGCCCGCGCAGCGCAGACCGCCCCCGGAGGCGGCTTGCCGCGTGGGCGGTTGCCTTATCCAGGGAAGCGATGCAGACGAAAGAAGCTTCCGGGCCTGCCCTGCAGTCCCGGGGCCCCATGATCGCGCGCCCGCGCCTGCTCGAACGCCTGGCGCATGCGAGGGGCCGGCGTTGCGTGGTGCTGGAGGGACCGGCGGGCTGCGGCAAGACCAGCCTGCTGACAGTCTGGCGGCGCGAACTCGTGGCGGCGGACGTCGACGTGGCGTGGCTGGCTCTCGACGCCGCGGACGACGACCCGGCCCGCTTTGCGGAAGCCCTGCTGGCCGGCCTGGTCAGGGTCGACCCCGCACTGGTGCGCGAGGCCGCGGTGCTCGCCGGCCGGGGCAGCGCCGACGAGGCGATCGAGGGCCTGGTGATCTCCCTCGTCCGCGCCATTGCCGCGCACCGCCGCGAACTGGTCATCGTGTTCGACGACGCGCACCACCTGCGCGACGCCCAGGTGGTCAAGGTCCTGCAGCTGATGCTCGACTATGGCCCGGAGAACCTGCAGTGCGCCCTCGCTACGCGCGGCGCGCTGGCCGTGGCGCTTGGCCGCCTGCGCGCGCAGCAGCAACTGGCCGAGCTGGGGGTGGAAGACCTCCGCTTCACGCCGGCGGAATCGGCGCAACTCGCCGCCGGCATCCTCGGCAAGATCGACGAGCGCGAGGCGCATGCCCTGCACCGGCGCACCGACGGCTGGGCCGCCGGCATCCGGCTGCTCTGCCTCGACCTGCGCCGCGGTGCCGCGCGCCGGCCAGCGGCGGACACGCCGGTGCACGACGGGCAGACCTTCACCCGCTACTTCGAGGAGGTCCTCGGGAAACTGCCGCCGGCGTCGGTCGAATTCCTCACGCGCATCGCCTTGCCGGAGCACTTCAGCCCGGAACTCTGCGCCGCGCTGACCGGCCAGTCCGCCGACGCGCCGGCCTGCGAGCAGCACCTCGCCGGGCTGGAGCGGCAGGGCCTGTTCATCGTCCCCGCCGGGCCGCGCTATCCCGATGGCTGGTCCCGCCTGCATCCGCTGCAGCGCAGCGTGCTGGCGGCCCGGCTCGATGCGTGGCCGCCCGGGCGGCGCCAGTCGCTGCACGCGACGGCGTGGCATTTCTTCGCCGCGCGCGGCATGACGTACGACGCCGTCCGCCACGCCCTGCTGGCGGGCGCCATGGACGAGGCCGCCGCGCTCGTGGAGTCGCGCGGCACCGACCTGTTCGTGCACGGCGAGCTGCGCCGGCTGGTCGGGCTGGTGCGGCTCCTGCCGCCGGAGGCCGTGCAGCGGCGCCCGGGTTTGCGCCTGTGGCTGGCGTGGGTCGAGCTGTTCGAGCAGCGCCTGCCGGAGTGCGGGCGCAGCATCGCGCAACTCGAATATGACCTCGCCGACGCCCCGCCGGCGGTCCGCTATCGTCTCGCCCTGCTGCGCGGCCTGCACGCGGTCCAGTGCGAGGACATGGCCGCAGCCGTGGCCGCCGCACCGGAACTGTCGACGCCGCCCCCGGATGCCGACGTGATCGCATTGTCCGGTTGCAGCCACTTCCTGACCTGGCTGCACCTGTACCGGGGCGAATACGAGCAGGCCCGGCGCATCCAGCTCGAACAGGACCCGCCCACGGTCGACGGGCAGGTGCTGTACGGGACGACCATCGGCCTGCTGGCCGGCCGCTGCATGGTCGGCCTGGCCCATGCCGTGGAAGGCCAGATGATCCGGGCGGAGCGGATCTACCGCGACGTGCTGTTCGAGGCGGAGCGGCGGGGACCGGGTTGTGCCGACGCCGGCGCACTGGCCGCCGCGCTGCTCGGCGAAGTCCTCTACGAACTGAACGACGCCGCCGGCGCGCTCGACCTGCTCGAGCCGAGGCTGGAGGTGCTGGAGCGCGTCTCCATCCCGGATTCGCGCGTGCGGCTGATGCTGGTGCTGGCCCGCGCGCGCTGGCTGGCGGGCCGGCCGCTCGATGCCTTCGACTATCTCGAACAGGTGCAGGCCCACGGCGAGCGCACCGGGCTCGACCGCATGCAGGCCTATGCGCTGCACGAGCAGATCCACTTCCGCGTGCGGCTGGGCGAGCTCGACCGCGCGCGGGCCCTGATGGCGGAACTGGATGTGCTCGACACCCGCCACGCGGGGGCGGAGACCGGGGCGGTCAGCGAGATTCGCGTGACAGCGGAGCGCGCACGCATCCATATCTGGTTGCGGGAAGGCGAGCTCGACCTCGCGCTCGCCCGGCTCGACGCGCTCGCCGGACTGTGCCGCCGGCGCGGCCGGGTGCGCCGGCTGCCTTACCTGCATCTGCAATCGGCCGCCGCGCTGCGCCAGCTTGGCCGTCACGAGGAAGCCCGCGCGCATGTGCGCGAGGCGTTGCGGCAAGGGCATGGACTGGGCCTGGTGCGCACCTTGCTCGACGCGCATGACGATGTCCGTGTCATGGTGCAGGAGGCCATCCGCGACCACACGCTGGACCCCGTCCTGCTGTTCTACGCCGAGCGGCTGGAGGCCGCCGCGCGCGAGCCGGACGGCGGCGCTTCGCCCCTGGCCCGGCCCGCCCGGCCGGGACTCGAAGTGCTGAGTCCGCGCGAGGCGGAGATCGTCCGCTTGCTGCTGCAGAACCTGCCCAACAAGAAGATCGCGCGCTCGCTCGACCTCTCGCTCGACACGGTCAAGTGGCACCTGAAGAACGTCTACAGCAAGCTGGGCGCGGACGGGCGCGACGACGTGGTGGCGCGGTTGCAGCACTGACGCCGCCTCTCCGGGTTTGCGATAGGGCCCCCGCCCCTCAGGGGTGGGGGGCGCGGTCCCCCGAAGACGCGAGGATGTCCCGACGACAACGGGAGACAACCCATGCGTGCTTCACACCGTTCGCTGCTTCGCGGCCTCTGCGCCTGCGCCGTGCTGGCCGCCTCCGCTCTGCCGGGCATTGCCCGCGCCGGCAATGCGGACCACTACCCCGACCGCCCCGTGCGCGTCGTGGTCGGCGTGCAGGCCGGCGCCAGCACCGATACGCTGGTCCGCCTGCTCGGCAAGAAGCTGGGCGAGCGGCTCGGCCAGCAGTTCGTCGTCGAGAACCGGCCCGGCGCCGCCACCCGCATCGCCATGGACAGCGTGTCGCGGGCGAAGGCCGACGGCTACACCCTCGGCGCCGCCAATGCCGTATCGGCCAGCTTCCCGCTGATGTTCGACGACTTCGCCTTCGTGCCCGGCAAGGACTTCGTGCCGGTGTCCATCATCGGCCGCGCGCCCTCCTATCTGGCCGTGCGCGCCACGCTGCCGGTGAAGAACGTGAAGGAATTCATCGCCTATGCGAAGCAGCACGACGGCAAGCTGAGCTACGGGCAGGGCGGCAACGGCAGCAACCCGCACCTGGCGGCGGCGACGCTGGTGCGCTCGCTCGGCGTGCGGGCCGTGGAGGTTGGCTACAAGGGCAACGCGCCGACCGCGCTGGCGGTGGCGTCCGGCGAGGTCGACTTCGCGGTGCTCGACTACGCGTCCGTGCGTCCGCTGGTGGAGCACGGCAACGTGCGCCTGCTGGCGGTGACCGAACCCGCCCGCGTCGCGCTGACGCCCGACATCCCCACCAGCGGCGAGCAGGGTCTCACGCGCGAACTCGACGGCATGACCCCGTGGTTCATGCTGGTCGCGCCGCCCGGTACGCCGGCCGCGGTCGTCGACGTGCTGAACCGGCAGGTCGGCGACGCCCTGAAGGCGCCCGACGTGCGCCAGTTGCTGCGCGAAGCCGGCATCGAACCGGAGAGCAGCAGCGTGGCCGGGGCGCGCACCTATTTCCTGCAACAGCGCGAGCGCGTGGCGCGCGTCGCGCACGACCTGAACATTTCACTGAAGAACTGAGGAAAGAGTGCCATGACGGAAGTCATCCGCTTTGAAGAGTCGGAACTGCGCATCGACGGACCGGTCGCGGAGTTTTCGCACCAGCGTCCAAAATCGCGCAATGCGTTTTCCATGGTGCTGCGCGAGGACTATGCGCAGATGGTCGCGCGGGTGCAGCGCGACGTGTCCCTGCGCGTGCTGATCCTCACCGGCTCCGGGGGCAGCTTCTGCTCGGGCGGCGACATCAAGGGCATGCAGGACCGCCTCGCCAACCCTGACCCGGCAGTCAATTCGCCCGACGCGACCCGGCGGCGCCTGGAGGACGCGCACCGCTGGCTCACGGCGTTGCGCGACCTCGACATCCCGGTGATCGCGGCGGTCGACGGCGCCGCCTATGGCGCGGGCTTCTCGATCGCCCTGCAGGCCGATTTCATCCTTGCATCGACACGGGCGGCGTTTGCCATGTCCTTCACGCGCATGGGCGCCGTGCCGGACCTCGGGGCGTTCCATACGCTGCCGCGCCTCATCGGGCTGGCCAATGCGAAGGACCTGATGCTGACCGGCCGCCGCGTCGGTGCGGAAGAGGGCAAGGCCCTCGGGTTCGTCCATGCCATCCACGCACCGGAAGCGCTGCTGCCGGCGGCGCATGCGTTCGCCCGCAAGCTGTCGCGCGGACCACGCGAGGCCGCGGCCATGACGAGGAAACTGCTGAACCGGAGCTTCGAGACCGACTACGCCGGCATGGCCACCCTCGAGGCCAGCGCCCAGGGCGTCGCCATGGCCTCGCGCTATCACGCCGAGGCCGCCGCGCGCTTCGCCGCCGGCCAGCCCTCCGCCTTTGACTGGGATGCCCTCGGGGACGACCCCGCCGCGCACGCCTGAACGCCGCCCGGAACCCGTCATGTCACATCCCAATCCATCCGTCGACCTCGAGGCCTTCCGCACGGAAGTGCGCCAGTACCTCGAACAATCCCTGCCGGCCGACATCCGTGCCGCCGTGCAGGCCCACTGCCTGGTCACGCGCGAGCAGGCACAGCGCTGGCAGGGCATCCTGCACGCACGCGGCTGGGCCGCACCCGGATGGCCGCGCGAGCACGGCGGGCCGGGCTGGTCGCTGGCGCGGCAGGCGGTGTTCCGCGAGGAACTCGCCGCCGTCGACGCGCCGCGCTTCGAGAACCTCGGCATCGACACCATCGGGCCCACCATCATGCGTCACGGCACGCCCGAGCAATGCGCGCGCTTCCTGCCGCGCATCCTGTCGTTCGACGATTTCTGGGCGCAGGGCTACTCCGAGCCGGACGCGGGCTCCGACCTCGCCTCGCTGCGCACCACGGCCCGCCGCGAGGGCGACGCCTTCGTCGTCAACGGCAGCAAGATCTGGCAGAGCTACGGCCACTGGGCCAACTGGGCGCTCGTGCTGGTGCGCTCGGACGTCTCCGCGCACCGCAAGCAGGACGGCATCAGCGTGCTGCTCGTGGACCTCGCCACGCCCGGCGTGACGGTGCGCCCGATCCGCTTCATGCACGGCGGCGTGCTGCACGTGCAGATGTTCTTCGACGAAGTGCGCGTGCCGGCGGCCAACCTGCTGGGCGCGGAGCACGCCGGCTGGTCCGTCGCCAAGGGCCTGCTCGTGACCGAGCGGCTGTTCGTGGCACGCGTGGCCGAATGCAAGGCCGATCTCGAGGCCACACGGAAACTGCTGGCGAGCAAGCGGGCGCTGCCGGTGTACGACGTCCACGCCCGCCGCCTGGCCGGACTCGAGATCCGCGCCCGCGCGCTGGAGGCGGCATGGTGGCCGGCCATCCGCGCCGTGGAAGCGGGACAGGAGCCGGCGCTGGAGTCGTCGCTGCTGAAGATGCAGGGCAACGAAGTCCTGCAGGACCTGCAGCAGCTCCAGCTCGACCTGCTGGGCGCCGACGCGCTGGTGTTCGACCCACGCGCCGTCGAGGGCGTGCCGGCCAGCCCGCCGCTGTCGCCGGGGCATGCCGGCAACCTCGCCATGCACGTCTGGCGCTACCGCGGCATCACGCTCGGCGGCGGCACGACGGAAGTCCAGCGCGGCATCGTCGCCAAGGCCATCTTCGGCGGCCAGAGCGAGCTGGAGCGCCCCGCGCCGGACGAACTCGACGAACAGCAGGCCATGCTCGACGACGGCCTGCGCCGCCTGCTGGCCGGGCGCTACGACTTCGACCACCGGCGCGACATCCTCGCCGCGGGCGGCACCGACGCTGGCTTCTGGGGCGCCCTCGGCGACATGGGCCTGCGCGCACTGATGGTGCCCGAGCGCGACGGCGGCTTCGGCGGCAAGCTTCCCGACCTCGTGCCGGTGATGGCCGCGCTGGGCGAGGCACTGGTGGTGGACCCGGTGCTGTGGGCCTGCGTGCTGCCGACCCAGTTGCTGCTCGACGCCCCCGGCTTCGACGGCCGCGCCGCCGCCCTCGGCGCGCTGATGGACGGTGCGCGCATCGCCTTTGCCCACACCGACGGGGCAGAGCCGGTACTGGCCGTCCGCGATGGCGACGGCTGGCGGCTGAGCGGCCGCAAGCGCCTCGTCATGGGTGGCGACAGTGCCGCCCGCGTGCTGGTCAGCGCGCGCCTCGAAGGTGGCGGCACTGCGCTGTTCGATTGCGGCACCGATGCGGCCGGACTCGAAGCGATCCGCTACCGCCTGCACGATGGCCGCGGCGCTGCCGACCTCGCGTTCGACGCCGTGCGCCTGCCCGCCCATGCGCGGGTGGCCGGGCCCGAGCGCGCGGGGAGCATCGTCGAGGAAGCACAGGCCTTCGCCACCATCGCGCTCTGCGCCGAAAGCGTCGGCGCCATGCGCCGGGCGCTGGCGCTCACGGTCGAGTACATGCGTGTGCGCAAGCAGTTCGGCCGCAGCCTGGCCGACTACCAGGCGCTGCAGCACCGCGTGGTGGAGCACTATCGCGAGTGGAGCCATGCCCGCGTGCTGGTGCGCGAAGCGGCGGCGGGCTGGACCACGGCGTCGCCGGTGGAGCGCGCGAAGCGCATCAGCGCCGCCAAGTGGATGAGCGGCCAGGCCGGCCGCGCCATCGCGCTCGATACCCTGCAGCTGCACGGCGCCGTCGGGCTGCAGGACGAGACGGCGATCAGCCACTACGCCCGTCGCCTCGTCGCCAACAATGTCCTGCTGGGCGACGCGACGGATCAGCTCGCCCGCTTCGTCGAACTCGGCAACCTGCCCGCATGAAGGAGCCCCACATGGAAGCAACCCAGGCACGCGGCCCGCTGGCCGGACTGCGCGTTCTCGACATCGCCACCATCGTTGCCGCGCCGGCGGCGGCTGCCCTGCTGGCCGACTACGGCGCGGAAGTGCTGAAGGTGGAACTGCCCAGCGGCGACGGCGCACGCGGCTTTCCGCCGCTGAAGGACGGCAAGGCGCTCTGGTGGAAGGTCACCAACCGCAACAAGCGGATGATCTCGCTCGACCTGCGCAAGCCCGAGGGCCTGGCGCTGCTGAAGCGTCTGCTGCCGCGTTTCGACGTGCTCATCGAGAACTTCCGTCCCGGCACGCTCGACAACTGGGGACTCGACCGCGACACGCTGTGGGCCCTCCAGCCGAAGCTGGTGATCCTGCGCGCCACGGCGTTCGGACAGGACGGGCCGTACCGCGACCGTCCCGGCTTCGCGCGCATCTTCGAGGCCATGGGCGGCCTGACCTACATCTCGGGCGAAGCGGACGGCCAGCCCATGCACACCGGCTATCCGATCGGCGATGCCATCGGCGGCCTGTTCGGTGCGGCCGGCGTGATGGCAGCCCTGCTTCGGCGCGCCCGCGACCCGGAGGCGCCGGGCGAGGAGATCGACCTGTCGCTGACCGAGGCCATGCTCAAGCTCATCGAGTTCCTGCCGATCAAGCAGGACCTGCTCGGCGAAAGCCACGAGCGCTCGGGCAACACGAGCCAGTATGCGGCGCCGACCGGCGTGTACCGGACGCGTGACGGCGAGTGGGTTTCGTTGTCGGGCAGCACCGACGGGCTGTACGCCGCCAACTGCCGCTCCATCGGCCGGGAGGACCTCATCGGCGATCCGCGCTTTGCCTCCAACGCCCGGCGCTGCGCCAATGCGGCGGAACTCAATGCCCTGTTCAAGGCATGGTTCGCGGAGCACGACCAGGCCGAGATACTGGAGCGCTTCGCCCGGCACCACGGCACGCTCGCGCCGATCTATTCGGCGCGGCAGATCGTCGAGGACCCGCAGGTGGTCGCGCGCGGCTTCCTGCGCACGGTGCCCGATGCCGACTTCGGGTCGGTGCGGTTGCAGGATGTGGTGCCGCGCTTCCGCAACGATCCCGGCAACGTCTATCGGACCGGTGGGGCCATCGGGCAGGACAACGACGAGGTGTATGGGGACTGGCTCGGGCTCTCGGAAGCGGAGCGGGGGGCGTTGCGGGAAGGGAGCGTGATCTGAATGAAGGAAGGCTCTTCGGTCGTCTGCGTGGAGCGGCTGTCGTGACGAGATGCGCTGGGGGTTGCCACTCCCCCTGCGGGGGAGCGGCGTCCTTCTTTTGTGTCGCCAAAAGACGGACCAAGAAAAGGCGACCCGATGATCGGCGACACCCCCTCGCGCTTGCATCAAAACACGGCTGCCGGCCCAAACTCGCCCCTGAACGGGGCTCAGACAGTGGGCCGACGCGGCTGGCTTGCGCCAGCCGAACCGCGTTTTGACGCAAGCGCGAGGCGCCGCTCAACG
>Ga0160472_100602_pt1 | contig 20098 bp, 19 predicted proteins | sample HID1973M_E11MG_FD_108267 | JGI IMG/M metagenome (GOLD analysis project Ga0160472, IMG submission 108267) | Enriched mosquito-associated microbial communities from UW Madison campus, WI, USA - HID1973M_E11 MG | ecosystem: Host-associated > Arthropoda: Insects > Digestive system > Unclassified ... | reverse complement strand
TTGACGGCGGAGCCCGCCTGGGCAACCATCCATCAGGCATCCGGTCGCTCGGATGCCCCGTGATCTGACGCCTCAAGCGGCAAATCCTTCCCGACATAGGACGTTGTCGACCCTGATCGTCTGCGGATAGCCAGTCTGCCGACAGACCCGTTCCAAGGTCTGGACCACATCCTCGCCCCGGTAGGCGAACCGGGGATCTGCCGCCGGGCAGTAGCGCGAATGGATGTCGACGATGGTCAAGATTCGCAGCTTCTTTCCCAAGGCAAGCTGGTCCTGAACATTCGGCGGGAAAACAGTCCCCCGGACTGTTTTCTGATCCGCCTCATTCCATCGCCCAGACCTCGTTCGGCCCGGCCGCCTCCTGGCGGTCCTCGCGCAGCTTGGCCTTCACCCAGCGCTTAGGGCGCTTGTTGCGCAATTGCAGGCCCAACTCATTGTAAATCCTGTGCGTCTTCTTGATATTCACCTGCCAGCCCTCCCGCCGCAGCAGCACATGAATGCGCCGGTAACCATAGCGCACACGCGTCTCGCAGATCTCGCGGATCCGCAATTCAAGGCCGGCCTGTCCGGATCACTTCCCGATACTTTACGTACTGGTAGATTCCCCGACGGTGATCGTCGTGGCTCGACAGGCAAGACTTGACCTCGACAACAGCGAACTCCTCCCCTCTTGTGAAAAGGACGTCGATCCGGTCGCCGGATAGCAGGTCACCCTCCACCTCCCGTCGAATCCTCGCGGAAGTCCGATCGCAATCGAATTATCGCGCGCCCACTCCTTGAGCCGTCGGTGCTGTTCGCTCTCGCCCTTGCCCCTCAGAAACAAAGCCTCGGGCGGCTCAGCGCCGCGCAGGTCGAGAGAGTAGGAATTAGCGCCCAAGATTATGACCTGGCTCAAGAGTGACCTTTCTCCGACCGTTGCCTTGCAGCTGCACGGGTGCAGAGCTTTCTGAGAAATCAGTCCGGGGGATGGAGGCGGCGATTTCGACCAGTCCATTCCGGATCGTGACGCCGCTCCACCCACGGGGCAATCTGCACGTTTTGGAAGTCGCTGCAGGAGTACCCATGCGCCTTCCAGTCACCCATTACCTCCTCCGGCGAGCGGTGACTACGATAGGTCAGCCGATCGGCGATCCAGACCGCGGTTTTTGATTCGGTAGGCGTGAGGATCGCGTTTTCGATTCCTCTACGTATAGGCGGGCTAAGGTGATAGGACGGCCCAAACGTGATCGAGATGCGCAGGCCCAATTTACCTGCCTTCATGACGTGTGAAATCCGCTGCCCGATGTCCGTACGAACTGACTTGTCATATCAACGCCTCGTCGCCGGATGTACTCCGCTTACGGCAACCTTCGCAGCAGACAGGGCTTCGATGAAGGCAATCCGCGCTACATCCGCAGGGACCGCTCCGGCTAGAAAGCTGAGGAGGTGATGAGCCGCCGCTCTGAAACTCGCGGACGTGGGATCGCAATGCCTGACCAGCGCCTCACCCATCGCCCCTACATCAGAAACAATGCGATAGATGCCATCCCCTTCCTGAAAGTACACCGGGCGGATATATGGTTGACACATATAAGGCTCCACTACGAGGAGATGAAGGATGCTGAATGGACGACCACGGGCTTGGCCTATCCTTCAAGGATACAAACTGCTAAACCCTCGGTTGCCTGAACTGTTCCCATGAATAACATACCGGCAGTAAGTCTCCGGATTCCCTCCGTGCCGGCTCATTTCGTATGTCCTTCCGACACCTCCCTATCCGACATTCATGCTAGAAAAGCTTTGAAAGAACACTTATGAGCCGAGAACTTTCTGCCCGCCATAGAGCGCAGTCCGGATGTATAGAGAGGGGCGAGGCCCCTGCAGCGAATGAGGCTAGCGAGGAAAGTCTCCGCCATCCCCGCCCTCCGGATTACCCGTCTCTCAATCGCTCGTACGATGCTTCATTCAGGCCGGGTGACAACTACCGCGCGAGCCTGCCCGATTTGCAGAATGGTCCCGCCTCCCTGATCGTTGGTGCGCGCGCTCGCCTGGAACATGTCGGCATATCCAATTTCCGAATACCGATCCGATATCTACTTCGGGCTGGCGGGGAAATTGTCCTTGAGACCTCCATCACAGGGACCGTCAGCCTAGAGGCGAATCAGAAGGGCATCAACATGTCCCGGATCATGAGGTCGTTCTACCACCACGCAGAGGAACGGTTTTCGTTCGAGGTCATGGCGGCGGCGATCGATACGTACAAGAAAGACCTTGGTAGCTTCGACGCGCGGCTGCTGATGCGCTTTCGATTTCCTGTCGAGGTAACGAGCCTGCGTTCCGGGCTGCGCGGCTGGCAATACTACGATATCGCACTTGAACTCGCGGAAAACGACGGAAATCGCCGCTGCACCATGCATCTGGACTACGTCTATTCGTCGACCTGTCCATGCTCGCTAGAGTTGTCGGAACACGCCCGCCGCGAGAGAAACCAATTGGCGACGCCCCACTCCCAGCGATCCGTCGCGCGCGTCTCGGCAGTGCTCGCCGACGGTGTGCCCGGGCCGCTCTGGTTCGAGGACCTGATCGAAATGGCCCGCATCGCCGTGCCGACCGAAACGCAGGTGATGGTCAAGCGCGAGGACGAGCAGGCTTTCGCCGAACTGAATGCCGCGAATCCGATCTTTGTCGAGGACGCAGTTCGAGCCTTCGCCGCGCCACTCATTGCCGATCCTCGGGTGGGAGATTTCCGCGTAGTTGCCAACCATCAGGAGAGCCTTCACAGCCACGATGCTGTAGCGATTCTGTCCGTAGGGCCAACTTTCGCAAATCAGAGCCTCGAACCGACGCTGTTCTCGTCGTCACTGCTTGGAAAATAAGCGACGGACAGGGCTGGCTGCGCCCTACATACGTCCACCCGTCTGTCCCGAAACCAGATTACATGTGAGGTTCGCAGACATGGTTTCCCTGCTTCGATGACGTAACCTCCCCCAGAGCCTGCAAACGGGAGGGGGTGCCATGACGCCGGCAGCGCGGTTGATCTGGGTAAGGACTTATCAACGGACCGGGGACGCAGGGCTGACATGCCGGCGCTGTGGTGTCTCGCGTCCGACGCTTCGAAAGTGGTGGCGACGTTTCCAGGCCGAGGGTGAACTCGGCTTGATCGACCGCAGCCGCCGGCCGCGATGCTCGCCGGCCAGGAAAGTCGGCAAAGCTGAGGAGGAGCGCATCATTTCGCTCCGACGAAGCCGGCAGCTGGGGATCAAACGCCTCCGGAACGAGCTCCGCCGGCTGGACGGCCTTCACCTGGCGCTCGACACGATCCACAAAGTGCTGTGCCGGCATGGGCTCAACCACCTCAAGCGGCCAAAGCTGAACAGGAAGATTCATGGCAGGCGTTACTCGCGTCCGCTCCCTGGCGATCGCGTGCAAATGGATGTCTGCAAGATCGCGCCAAGGCTTTACCAATACACGGCAATCGATGATTGCTCGCGCTACTAGGTTGTGGCGATCTTTCCTCGGAAGTCGGCCGTGTCCACGCTCGCATTCCTCGATCAGGTGGTCGAGGAAATGCCGTTCTCGATCCAGCGGATCCAGACCGACCGCGGGCAGGAATTCTTCGCCTACAGGGTTCAGGAGAAGCTCCGCGACTGGCGGATCAAGTTCCGCCCGATCCGGCCGCGATCACCGCATCTCAACGGCAAGGTCGAACGGGTGCAGAAGACCGCGCTCGAGGAATTCTGGCCGACGGTGGACCTCGATGATCCCGAGATGGACAGGCTCCTTGCCGAGTGGCAGCACTTCTACAACTGGGAGCGGCCCCACGACAGTCTGGGTGGTCTGGCGCCCATAGATCGTGTCTGCGAGCGGATACACGACGTGCCGCTCGGCGAGGAGGTTGAGGCGGCCTACAACCTCGAGAGGGAGTTCATAGCGCCGAGACAAGGCTGGCCATGGCGGCGACCGAATTGAAACGGTCTCTGCAGATCACACAGGTTACATCGGCTCCGGGCAGTACTCTCGGTCACTGCCGTCATCTCGCGTGAAGAGCACGCAAGGGCCCGAAGATCCTCGCGGATCGTAGCTAAGGCCATGATCGTTCATTGCGCGAAATATATCGCGCACACCTTGGAGGCCGTAGAGATGGTCATGCAGTTCGAGGAATACTTTTTCCACGCCATCGAGCTTAGCCCCTGCCAATAACTCCCGCTCGGCCCCTTCGATGTCCATGACCAGCACGTTTATATTGTTCGCAGCGATAAATGCGTCGATATTGCGGGAGGGAATCGAGATAATTTCGTCATAGGGGCCCTGCCCTTCCATCATCGACGACATCCAGAAATCGGCCCTCACGTAGAATGGATGCTCGCCGGGTTCGCCCGAAATCATCAGGCCGTGGTTGACGGTCGCGTTCTCGACTCCATTCGCCTCGAGAACGCGCTGCGCCAGATCTACGATCCCAGGGTTTGCGTCAAACGCCCAAACTCGCACATTCGAAGTTCTTGCCATGACAGTGGTAATAACCCCGATTCCGGCCCCCAGTTCTAGCACCCGATCCCCGGCACTCATAACGCGCGCTGCGAGGCGTGCTTCCTTTGCCTCATAGGACCCCGAGATCAGCGCCTCCAAGATAACGGGAGAAACTTCGTTGGCAGAAATCGGGACCCGAACGCCATGAATAAAAATCTCCGGTGTCATATCGCTCCTCGAAACGCGTTACCAATATGCCCTTCGGATCCACCAAATGTCCGAGGGCGCGATCAATCAGAGAAATCGTCGATAAGATCCACGTGATGATCGGTGTCGTGAAGAAAATCCAGTCCGGACGCACGCACTGGACGTGCAAACAGGAAGCCTTGGCTCAGCAGGCCCCCGATCTCGCGGATCTTTTCGTGCTGAGCTCGGGTTTCCACGCCTTCGATGATCACCGTCTTGCCCAGACTGTGGCCCACATCGACAACCAGCCTGACAAGAGACGCTGCCTTAGGGTTCTCCGCGATGTCCCTGACAAAGGATTTGTCCAGTTTGATCGTATCGAACGGAATGTCGCGCAGGATGGCTAACGAGGAAAAACCTGTTCCGAAATCATCCATCGCCACGGACACGCCGTGTGTCCGCAATTGCTCCAAGATCACCACGACACCCTCGCGATCATCCAGCAGCACTGTTTCAGTTACCTCAAGTTCCAGCCTCTCAGCAGGTAGGCCCGTACGGTTCAACACCGCAATGACCGAGTCGACGAAATTGGGGGATTGCAGTTGCAGCGGCGAGAGATTGACAGCGATCTTCAGCGGCCGCTTCCAAGTGGCGGCCTCGATGCATGATCTTTCGAGAATAAGCTCGCCTAACTCGCAGATCAGGCCCAACTCCTCCGCAAGGGGGATGAACACATTGGGAGGTATCTGACCGCGCGTTGGGTGGTTCCAGCGGGCCAATGCCTCCAGCCCCCGGATCTCGATTGTCATGACATCGACCTGAGCCTGATAGAGAAGTTCAAATTCGTTTCGCTCGAGTGCACCCCTCAGGTCATTTTCAAGAGATTTTCGCTCGTCGAATTCTTCCTGCATGAATTCTTCGAAGCGGCATATATTCTCGGATGTGGATACCTTGGCCCGGTATAGTGCGATGTCCGCCTGCTTGAACAACGTCCTGGCGTCGTTGCTGTTTGGAATGTCGGATGTCGATATTCCGATCGAGCACCCGATCTCTATCTTTCGGTTCGAAATATAATAGGGATCAGCAATACTTGCAGCAATATCCGAGGCGATCTTTTCACTTTCTTCACTGCTTTTCCCGACGATGAGACACGCAAATTCGTCCCCGCCCAAGCGGCAGACAATGTCGACTGTCTCGTCGAGTCCCCGCAACCGCTCGCTGACCCCGCTCAGCAGCGTATCCCCGAAGTCATGTCCGAGCGTGTCGTTTACGGATTTGAAGTCGTCCAGATCGATGAGCAAAAGACTGATAGAGCCGTCTTCCTCGCGAAGAGCCTTCTCGAGCGTATTCCAGAACAACACCCTATTCGGAAGTTGGGTAAGCGAGTCGTGGTGTGCGAAGTGTTGCAGGCTGCGGTTTTTCTGCTGTAGTTCGACGCTCGCCTTCAAAAGGCTTTCATTCAGACCCTTGGCCTTTTCCTGAGATTTTCGCAGAAGCCTGTTTTGACGAACCTGCTGCAGTGCAAGAACGCACCAGGCGATGATCAGGATAGCAACCACCACCCCATATATTCGGTGCAGATGCTCCAGGGAGGTAAGGTTGACTTCTATATCAGCCCATCCCTGCTGAACACTTTGCGAGGAAAGTTGAGTTAAAGGGCCATTCAGCGAGCGCATGCGATTGAGCACTTCGATCGCATCTTCGCGGGTCATTACTTCGAGCGTGGCATCGAGTTCCGTCGCCACGACTGTAAGTTCCTGCATCATTTTCTGACGCCCAGGGGTTGCGTCAAGGAACTGCTTCAGCGTCCCCTGCCTGAAGGAGTCCAACCGGCTAAGGAGAATGTCGAGACGAAGGCGCAACTCCTTCAATGAGCTACCTTCGCTCGGCAGGAAGTGTGAGGCGATCAGGGCTTCCAGCCGCATATACTCGGCGACAGACTGGCTGAACGCCCAAGCATCATTGTGGTGCGCCACGTGCCGAAGAACCTCCTGGCGCTTCGAGACGGTGGTTGTCATGTAGCCTGTCGCCAGAACAAAGGCGCAGATCAGAATGCCGAGCAGACGGGTCAACTTCCTTCTACTCGACTACCAGTTTTGTGACCTGCCAGGCGGAACGACCGTAATATGTCTGAGTCTGGAACTCGGGCGAAGAATCGTAAGGATAGATCACGAAGATCGGCCCCTTGTCTCGCACGTCCATGACCTCCCCGTCGCGTTTCATTGCTAGGATGACCTCGGTGTTCTGGACGTCGTCCATGGGGATTTCAGTCTCGTAATCGTTCAGGGCCACGGCCCGTATCCTGGTTCCGCTGGCGCCGACATAGTCCATCACCTTCTTGAACGGCACACCGTCAAAGGTCGACACCGCGTCGTACCACGGAGATTTTGTCTTTATTTCCGTCTCTCCCAGGGCGACCAGCATCTCGCGGTCGAACGTGGCTTCCGAAGGTCCGTTGGTATTCTGGATATTGCCCGTCACGGTCAGGATCACTTCGCCCTTTGGCAAGGGCAGTGTGCCCGCGAGGCTGGCGGTCGCGAAGCAGAGGCAGGTAGCTATGGCAGCTATTGAGCGGATCATGGTGGACCTGTCTTTGAAATGGAGAGCCATTGACGAAGGTGTGGTGAGCACTCGGTGGGTCCTACGCTTCCGCCCATAATTGTGTCTAGAAGAAAGTTAATCGGCATAGTTGTCGCAGCGTGGATGCAACGGTTGGCGCAACATTCCGGAAAAGGGGCTCTGCGTCGATCATGGGTCGTCCAGCACTCCGTTTGCCCTCCACGGCAACGCTGCCGCGGCGCGGGCGGTCAACTTGGTTGTTGACCAAGCCCCGAGCTTTCACCTTCATGGCTGGCGAGAGGTTGATTAACGCAAGGAAAATAATGGCGTTTCATGAGGTGATATGGGAGCCTGCTAACGGCTTCGTTGGTGAAGTGATTTGACGGCCCTGGTGACGGGCGGAGCGCAGCGCATCGGACGGCAGATCGTTTTGGCGCTCGCGCGGCTGGGCTTTGATGTCGCGATACACTGCCATCGCTCAGTCTCACAGGCGGAGGCCACTGCAAATGAAGTACGGGCGCTGGGTGTTCAAGCTTGGGTATTCGAGGCCGATCTGCTCGATCACGGTAGCGTCGAGACACTGATTCCCCGGATCAACGAAACAGCAGGGCCCTTATCCGTTCTGGTGAACAATGCATCGATATTCGAGGAGGACAGCATTCACACCGCCACGCGGGAGTCCTGGGACAGGCATCTTGACTCGAATCTGCGCGCACCGTTCACGCTCATCCAGCACTTCGCGGCGCAGCACACCGCCTCCGCTTCACTTCGAAGATCGGATCTTTGGGGACTTCCCCTCGTCGTCAACATAATCGACCAACGGGTGATGAAGCCGCGCCCGGACTATCTTACCTATTCTCTCGCAAAAGCTGGGCTTTGGTGGCTGACTCGCACCTCGGCGCAAGCGCTCGCGCCAGACATTCGCGTGAACGCAATAGCTCCTGGCCCAACGTTGAAGGGCGCGCGGCAAGCTGAGGCGGACTTCGCTCGGCAATCACAGGCGACCCTTCTTCAACGTGGCCCCGATCCCGAAGAAATTTCGGACGCAGTTTCCTACCTGCTCAGGGCGCGATCTGTGACGGGGCAAATGATCTGCGTCGACGGGGGGCAGCACCTTGCATGGCAGACGCCCGATGCTGTCGTCCCGGAATAAGCCGACGACCTTTCGACAGGTGTGAAGGCCACGGGAGTAGGAGCGCAGACGTGATCGCGCCTCTGCTGCGGCCCCTGTTGGCGTCGGTTGACGTTCACCCGGTACATTTCGCTGCAATCGTCGCGACCTCGGTGGTGATTGGCACAAACACTCCGCCAAGGGCTCCGGTGTTGTATATGGCCTGTCGGATCGGGAAGGTGTCGGCGAAGCACAGCGTCGGTTCGGCGTTGCGCATGGTGGCCTTTGTTGCATTGCCGGTGATGCTGCTGACCACCTTTGTTCCGGCGCATTTGCTCCCCCCGCCGAGGTGGCCAGGGTTGCTATAGACGTACCGTCTCCCTGCACAGCTTTGCTGCGCTGAGTATGAACGGCGGCAATGGAGAAGCCGTCCCGCAACGCGCTCCGGAGGCAACCGGCAGCTATGGGCCGTATCTCTGCGGTCACATCGCCACCAACGACTTCGGAATGCTAGACTAAGCGATGACCGAAGTTGGGCCCTCGGTGCTCGGGTGCGGGTCCTCTTGCCTCATATGTTCGAGATCCTGCCAAGGGCTTAGCGCACAACGAGGCGGGCGCAGTTTCGCGCCCGGAGCCGTAATCCTATCGAGTTGCTCCGCCGCCACAGCGTGTGGCGGCGGAACTGGGGGTCAATGTGCGAGCGCGGAAAGCTTCTCGAGGTCGATGCGCAGCACGGAATCTGTCGCATTCTCGCGATATTCCGGATGGGTCTTTTCCATTGGCGCTTTCACGGTCACGAGAAGTGCCTTGCCATGATCGCCAATGGCAAGGCTGTTCGGATGAGCGGCCAGGGGAATTCTAGTCAACTCGGCATAATGTTCGCCGCCGAGCATCACGATCCCACCGGTACCATGGGGATTTTCCCGGTCGGCACCGCGATAGGTGACGAAGATCTGGTCGAAAGCCTCCGCATAGATCACATCCAACGTCCCCTTGCCAATGGGAACGACCTTGAGCACGTTTCCGCTCTGCGTGCCGAAGACGTAGAGTTGCCCGCTATTGGCGTCTGCCGCGAAGAGTCTGCGGCCCTTGCCGTCGAGCGCGAGGTTGACGAAGAAATGCCGGGAAGCGTCCGGTTCCTCGTTGGTCGTATCACCTGTCGAAAAGTTGCCGATGCGCTCGCCCGAGCTGCCGTCAACGATGAGGATCTCCTTCGTCCCTCCTCCGCTGACATAGACGCGGCCACTCGCCGGATCATGGGCCAGTCCTGCGGCCCATAGCCCGGCATTGTCGATGCGTTGAACCGCATTGCCCTTGTCTGCATCGACGATCCAGAGCGTGCCCGCGGTCGACGGGCTGGAGACGAACACCTTTCCGCTTTCCTCGTCCACCTCGATCATGCGGGTATGCTCGAAACCATCGTCGTCTTTCCGGCCAAGCTGAACCGTGTCCTGCAATGCCCCGGTTTTCGCGTCAAGAATACTGAGCGAGCCGTCAAGCGTGCTCCCGACAAAGAGTTTGCCGCGCTTGTGATCCAACCCCAGCGCAAAGGCTCGACGCGGCAATTCTATGCGACCTTTTAACTCCAGGTCCTTGGCGGAAAGCAGATCGACAAAACCGGGGGTTCCATCGTCGAAACTTGGGGTGGATGCCACGAAGACAGTGTCGAGATCGGGTGCTTCGATCACTTCGTAAACGCCCCGGATCGCGTCCTGGCGAAGCATTGCCGCGGCAATGTCTGACGGTGCAAGCTCCCCTGCCGCAGCAAGGGGCGGGGTCGTTGCCAGCATGCAGATTGCAGTAAAGATGCCGGCCGAGCGGCTGCGTAGATTGATGCGGGCCATGTCGCAATGGTCTCCTATCTTCAGGATCAGGTTTTTCGCCTGGGAGGACGCAAACGCCCCCTGGGTGCTATGGGTGATGAGGTTGGCAAAGACGCCCGCCGCTTGCGCGACGGGCAGATCATTCGGAGCGTCAGGACCGGTCGCAACCGGGTTTCGCCGAAGGGGTAAAACCCGCCCGGCCGCGACCGCGTCTGTGGAGCTGATCACAAGGTCACCTTGCCGGGCGATTGCACAGACTCCGCTTCAGAACGTGGCCTTGACGCTCAGCATCATGCTGCGCGGCTCACCATAGAAATTGCCCCAGCCGGGCGCACCGACTGTCTGGTAGTATCTCTTGTCGAAGAGGTTATCGACATTCAGCGCCGCCGAGAAATTCTCGTTGATGTCATAGGCGATCCGGGCATCCCAAACGGCGTAGGAGGGCTGCGCCAGCGTCACGTCTCCAGATTTGCGGCTGCTTTCCGACTGGAAGCGCACGCCTGCGCCGAGGCTCAATCCTTCGGCCTGACCGGTGAACTGATAGTCTCCCCACAGCTTCAGCATGTGCTCGGGATTGTAGGTCGAGAATGATTGGCTCACCGTGCTTTCGCCATCAAGGAATTCCGCATGGGCATAGGTATAGCTGGCCGCGATCTGCAGATTTGGCAGGACTTCGCCGCTGGCCTCGATCTCGAAGCCCTCGGTGCGGACGCGGCCGCTTGCGACATAGCATTCACCCCACATCCCAGCGCTGCAAGGATAGTTGACGGAGTCGAACTCGGCCCGGTTCTCGTTGTCGGTGCGGAAGATCGCCATCGAGGTGTTCACGCGGCCGTCCATCAGGCTGCCCTTCAGGCCGATCTCATAGTTGGTGCCCCTGATCGGCTCCAGCACATTGCCGTCAATCGAAACCTCGCTTTGCGGTTTGAAGATTTCGGCATAGCTGGCATAGGCGCTCCAGTCCTTGCCGAGATCATAGACGATGCCGCCATAGGGGGTGAAAACGCCATTCTCGCTATAGGGGCTTGCGTAATCCTCGCCCGTCTCCCGATAGACCGACGTGCTTTTGTACCAGCTTAGCCGCCCGCCGATGATCACGGTCAAAGGGTCGGTAACGCTCAGCCGGGTAACGCCATAGACGCCCGTCTGCCGCACCTTGGTCCTGACATTCGCACTGCGATAGGCGTTTTCAGAAATCCACGCATCCGCGACCTCGGGCAGCCTGACCGGGTCGAAGACATTCTGGCTGACATCGAGACGGGCCAGCGAAAAGTCGTTGTCGCTGACTAGATCATTGATGCTGGCCCCGAAAGTGACGGAATGGGTGCGGCCAAGAAGCTCATATTTGCCGTCGACATAGGTGTCGAGCGCGATATTCGACGATTTCATGTCGAATATACCGGCATACATGCTGGAGCCGGTCAGCGTCACCGGATCAATGGCGCCCTCGGAAAACGAATATTTGACGTCATGGGTTTCGCGCCAGTAGTCCAGCGAGGTTTTCCACGTCCAGTCGTCGTTGAATTGATGCGTCACCTCGCCAAACAGCGACAATTGGTCTGTATCCCAGCTGTTCCAGCTTTGCCCAAGGCAGGTGTCGCGCGGCAGGCCAATATCCGTTCCGTCCGCATAGGTCGGCAGGCCATGGAAGCAGGGCGTCGAAGTCCGGTGCTTGTAGCTGCCGCCGAACATCAGGCTGGTGTTGGTGTCCAGATCGGCCTCGATCACGCCATAGAGGAACAGATTGCGGCTCTCGGCCAGGTCGATGCTGTATTCCCGGTCATTGAATGAGCCGACGATCCGACCCCGCACCCGGCCATCGGAGGTCAACGGGCGGCTCGCGTCGATTTCGGTGTTGAAGTTCTGGTTCGAGCCCACCTGCTGCGTCACGGTCAGCCGCTCTTCCTTGAGCGGACGTTTCCGGACCAGGTTCACCGCGGCACCGGGATTGCCGGCGCCTTGCAGAAGGCCGGTTGCACCGCGCAGGATCTCGACCCGGTCAAAGGCGGCCATGTCTTCGGAGAAACTGTTCGCCTGGGGATAATAGAGCGAGCGGTTCACGCCATCATATTGATAGGTATCGACCATGAAACCGCGCGAATAGACGTAGCGCGCGCCCATCGGGCTATCATACAGCGCGACGCCGGGGGCGTCCTCCAGCGCGTCGTCGATGGTGATGACATTCTGGTCATCCATCTGTTTGCGCGTGACGACCGAGACCGATTGCGGGATCTGGCGGATGTCCTGCTCTCCCTTCCCGATCGTCACCACGTCCGAGGTATAGGACCCGCTGCCTTCGGTCGTGGCCCGCTGACCCTGCAGGACCACGGTATTGAGCACGACCGAGCCATCCGGGCCGATTTGCGTCGTGTCCGCCCCGCTGCGGGTGATGATCACATTGCGGGGACCGTCAAACGAATAGGTCAGCCCCGATCCTGCAAGGATGCGGCCGAGTGCTGCTTCGCGACTCAGCGCACCCTGCGCTCCCGGCGACGAGAGACCGCCCGCAATCGACGCCTCATAGGACAGCTGAGTGCCCGATTGCTGTCCGAATGCCGCCAATGCGCGGCTCAGCGGTCCGGCGGGAATGTTGAAACTCGTCACCTGCCCGGTCTGCGCCATGGCAGGGCTGGCAAGAATGCCGGAGCCGGTCAGGACCGCCGCAGTCGCGAGCAATGTCGCAAACGCCGCGCGACGGCCAGATGTGAATAGTAGTCCAGAACGAGAGGCACGCCCCATGTCAAACCCACTTCAGATTATATGGTTGAAGGGCTCGCGTGCCTGATGATGGGTAGAGCAGCCCCTGTTTAGCTTTACGAACGAGGCTCGCGATTTTTCGGATTTTTTTCTGCTGTGATCAGATTGCGGAAATGACCGTCAGGAATGGCGCGAGTTGTCTCACCTTGGCCCCGAACGGTTTGACCACCGCCTGCAGGGCGCTGAACGAGTCGTTCAGGTCGAATACACCGCTGACCTCGCGCGAACCAAGCCACGGGTCGGCAATCATGACCCGCCCTTCATGCCAACGCCCGATGCGTGCAACCAGCGCCGCAACGGTTTCGCTGTCAGCGATGATCATGCCGCGACGCCATGAGGCGATCTCGTCGGATTGGCGGTGGCCCCGACTGGCGACATCTGCCTCCGGGTCCAGGGTCAGCCAGTCGCCGGCTTCAAGCACCCGAGCTTCGCCAACCTGCACGCGACCATGATCGACCGCGACCGACACATAGCTCGCATCGATGCTGACGTCGAACGCCGTGCCAAGCGCTGTGACCGACACCCGCCCCCCGGTAACTGTGAAGGGCCGCGTCGGGTCCGGGGCAACCTCGAAGAACCCCATGCCTTGCAGCAAATCGATCCGACGGGCCTCATCTGTCATGTGGATCGCAATTGCGCTTTCTGGCCCGAGGGTGACGACGCTTCCATCGGACAGCACGATACGCTGCTGCCGGCCGGTCGTCGTCCGGTAATCGACCCGCGCGGACAACAGCATGTCGGGCAGATAGGACAGCCCCGCCGCACCGCCAATCGCCAGAACTCCCGCGATCATCAGGTTGCGACGGGACATGAGGCTGTCCGCTCTCTGCCGATCGGACAGCACCTTGCCCGTCATGCCATGAATGGACGATACCCTTGTCCAGGCTGCCCGATGCTCGGTCCCACTTGCGATGAACGCGCGAACCGCCTCAAGCTCCGCCGGATTGGCCGGGTCATTCTGCAACCGGATGGCCAGATCTGCCGCCTGACGAAACAATGACGGCGCATCTGCGGATCGGGTCATCGCCAGCACCCGGTCATTTCCCGGCCAACCGCAGATCAAGATGTTCATAGGCATCCCGGATCAGCGCCCATGCCGTGGTCGTCGAGATTCCAAGTTCCGCGCCAACCTGAGCAAGGGTCATCTCCCCGACGCGATGCAACTCGAAGCTTTTCCTCTGCCGTTCCGGCAGTTCTGACAAGGCGGCCTCAACCAGCGCCAGACGCTCGCGGGCGTAAACGATCGCCTCGGCCGAGGGCGCAGGATCGGCGATATTCGCGAAATCCACATAGGACAGATTGGCCCGGTTGGCCAACCGCTCGCGCCGCTGGTAATCAATCCGCAGGTTCTTTGAGATGCGATGCAGATAGGCAACCGGATTGTGGTTGGCAGTCCCCATCGCAGGCGGAGAGGCCAGAACCCGCACGAAGGTATCCTGGGTCAGATCAGCGGCGGTCTCGGGTGACAGGCCGCCACGGCGCAGTGACCGCGCGATACCGTGGGCGTGGCGCCGAAAAATACTCTGGATATCCCAACTCAACAAACCGCCTCGACCTGACAAAACTCTCAACTGGCGCAGCGGCATCGGGCTATACACACGGCGATACCGTCCATGCCGCTGACGACCAACCAAAACAGTAGGCTTTATCTACCGTCGTCGCTGGGGTTAGCGCAAGGCTGTGTTGCTGTCACGCATCAGGCTGAAGAATTCGTCATAGGACCAGGTCAACCGCACGGCTTGAAGCTTGCCCGACCTGCTGAAGATCAGCGTCGCATCGGCGTCAATAAAGACATGCGGATGGGCGCCATGAGGGAAGCGAATGAAGGCCTCGGCGCCCCCGAGTTGACTTTCCTGACGGAGGTGCTGTGCTTCCCCCGTTCGGACCGAGGACGGGTGGGCCACAGGACACGCTGGCACCATCTTCCGCACAGTGAAGGTCCGATCCGATCGTCGACGCTGAATTGCATCTCCTTTCCGCACCCACACCGCGCAGTGGACGCCGCAGATCTCATGTCGCTTCAAGCAATCTGAGAGCCGAGCATGACCTGCCGGCGGTTGACGGGAAGATTGCGATGCGGCCGTGCGCTTTTCCCGATAGCAGCGTGTTTTTTTGTTTTCGAGCAGGCCGACAACTTACGGAACGGCAGGGTCAAAGGGCTGTGCTCGATGCGGATAACTGCCACTCGGCCTGCTGTAATTGAGCTAACCGACGTCATGCCTCGACATGGATGCGCATCGAGGTGCGGCCGATATGAACGAACTCGGCGTAAAGCGAGACCTCGTCGCCGACCTTGATGGTGCGGTGGAATTTCATTCCCTCGACCGCGATGGTCGCGCTGCGGCCGCGGGCGGTCAGCCCGACCATCGATCCCGGGGCAATTTCCATCTGCCTCATCAGCCAGCCGCCGAAGATATCCCCGGCCGGATTGGTATAGGCGGGCATGGCTATTGTGCGGATGGTGGGTAGGCCTTGAGACTGGGAATTGGGTATGGTTCTTTGCTTTTCTGACTGTTGCCCGAAGATTGCGCAGATGATGGCGCGGCAAGGCCATAGTGCTTGCTCGATTGGCCCGGACGGCTGAAGCTTGCGCAAGCAGCAGGCAAAGGGAATCGAGACATGGCAGATGGCAGTTTCACGACCGCGCAACGCAGCATCGTGGTGTACGGGTTTACCAACAGCGTCCTTGACCCCCAGGTCCCGATGTTAGGTCCGCTGGCCAGTGGGGGCACGATCATCGCCAATACTGCGCCAGGATGCTGGGGGCCGATGATCACGCCGAGCTTGCGCGGCGGGCATGAGGTCACGCATCCGGTTGCCGTCGAAGGCGCGGAGCCCGGCGACGGCATCATCATCCGCATCCGTGATATTTCGGTGACCTCGATGGCAACGGCCTCGGGGCATGACAGTTCGCCCGAGGGGTTTTGCCTCGGCGATCCCTATGTCGCGGCGCGCTGCCCGACCTGTGACGCGCTCTGGCCCGAAAGCCATGTCGAGGGCATCGGTCAGCAGGCTGTGAAATGCGATACGTGCGGCAATGCGCTGACGCCGTTCCAGATCGTGCATGGCTATACCGTGGCCTTTGATCAGACCCGCGCTGTGGGGCTGACCCTGCCCGCCGAGGCCGCCGAAGGGATCGCACATGAGGCGCCGAAATATGCGGCACTTCCCGATGCTTCGCGCCAGCACTCGATCCTGACCTATGCGCCCTCGGACATGCCGGGCGTGATGGTGCGGATGCGGCCCTTTCTGGGCCAGCTCGGCACCTGCCCGTCCAAGGCCATGCCAGATAGTCACAATGCCGGAGATTTCGGGGCTTTTCTGGTCGGAGCGCCGCATCCCTACGCGATCACCGCCGAAGAGCTGGCAGCGCACAAAACCGACGGTCATATGGATATCGACGCGGTGCGCCCCGGGGCGGTGCTGGTCGCGCCGGTGAAGGTGCCCGGTGCGGGCATCTATATGGGCGACATGCATGCGGCCCAAGGCGATGGCGAGATTGCCGGGCATACGATGGATGTCGCGGGCAGCGTGACCCTGCAGGTCGAGGTGCTGAAAGGCTATCCGATTGACGGGCCGGTGCTGTTTCCGCTGCTCGAAGACCTGCCGCCGCTGGCACGCCCCTTCAGCGCCGAGGAACGCGCCAAGGCCGAGAAACTCGCCGCGCAATTCGGCGTCGCCGCCATCGAGGTATGCGCGCCGATTTCCGTCATCGGAACGGCGGCCAATATGAACGCGGCGATCGAGAATGGGCTGGAACGTGCGGCGCGACTGCTGGGAATGACGGTCCCCGAAGTACGCAATCGCGCGACGGTAAACGGGGCTATCGAAATCGGCCGTGCACCAGGGGTCATTCAGATCACCTTCCTCGCACCACTTGCGCGGCTCGATGCGGTCGGTCTGGGCCAGATCGCGCGCGAGCAATACGGCATCTGAAGAGCAGGCGCGCCCGGTGGAATGGGCGCGCCTGATCGGTCAGGCAAGCGCCGCTTCGATGTGGCTCGCGACGGCGAATGGCCATGAAAGCACGCTCCATCGATACGCAGAAGCAGCGCGATGCGCCGGGCGTCTTCCGGACACAAAGACGCGTCCGCCGGGTCAATTCCTCCAAACGCACGGTTTGCTCGGCATCGGCAGTGTCTGCCTATGAGGCAGGCCATCACATCGGCGCGCATGCGGCCGCGGCGATCGGTGCCGATCCGTCGCAGGTCTTCAAGGCGCTGATGGTAGAGGGAAAGCCGGGATGCGCGCCGATCCCATTGCGTCGAGCCCAAAGCCGAAGCAGAGGGCTGCTATTCTGCAGGAGAAAAGTGGCAAGCTGATGGACTCTGTCAAAGCCGAGCGCTTGACGGGCTTCCATGTCGGTTGGATCAGCCCCTTCGATCAGAAGAAGAGCGTGCCGGTGGTCGTCGTTGCCAAAACATCGATCAATGAAAATCCCGGCTCGGGAAAAGCTTCCTGGCTTGCTCCCGCGGGTGGCGCGCGCGGTTGGCCATCCGGATCGGCCTGACGGTCTCCCCTGCCCTCTCGGTCTCGGCTCCGATCCGCAATGGATGCCCGATGACCGAGAGCCGATCTGACAGATCCTCGACATGCTCCGCGATCACATGGGTCACCTGTCCGTCCCGTTCGATCCGACCGGTGACGCGCAGCAGACGTCCGGCGACCACTGCTGCGCGATAGGCCTCGTAGATCTCCTTCCAGACCACCACATTGGCGGTGCCGGTCTCATCCTCGAGGGTGAGGAAGACCACGCCCGAGGCGGTGCCGGGGCGTTGTCGGGTGATGACGAGGCCGGTCAGCGTCACCCGCCCCTTTGCCGAGATTAGCCGGTCCGCGGGCAGGCTTTCCGGCAGATTGGGCCGCAGGATCTCCAAAGGATGGGCGCGCAGCGACAGACGCAGGGCGAGGTAATCCTCGATCACCTCCTGGCCCAGGGTCATGCGGGGCAGTTCGACCATCGGCTCCCGCTCGCCCTCGCCGTCCATTCCAAACAGCGGCAGCGGCTTTGGTGCCTTCAGCGCCTTGGCTTGCCAGAGCGCGTCGCGCCGGCTCAGCCCGAGGCTCGCAAAGCCATCGGCCTCGGCCAACCGGTCCAACGCATCGGGACGCAGCCCCGCCCGGCGCCAGACGCTCTCGACATCCGGATAGCCATTGCCGCGCGCCGCCACGACCCAGATCGCATCCTCTTCGCGCATCCCTTTCACCTGCCGAAATCCGAGCCGCAGCGCATGCGCGCCATCCGCTCGCGGCTCGATCGTGCAATCCCAGACGGAGTCATTGATCGAAACCGGCCTGACCTCGACGCCGTGATCGCGGGCGTCCCGGACCAGCTGCGCCGGGGCGTAAAACCCCATCGGCTGGGCGTTCAAAAGCGCGCAGGTGAAGATCGCCTGATGATGGCGCTTGAGCCAAGCCGAGACATAGACCAGCCGGGCGAAACTGGCGGCATGGCTTTCGGGGAAGCCATAGGAGCCGAAACCCTCGATCTGGGCAAAGCAGCGGGCCGCGAAATCCGCGTCATAGCCGCGCTCGAGCATGCCGCCGACGAAGCGGTCGCGGAAGCCGCCGATGGTACCCATGCGCTTGAAGGTGGCGAGCGAGCGGCGCAATCGGTCGGCCTCGGCGGGGGTGAACCCTGCCGCAACCACAGCAATCTGCATCGCCTGCTCCTGGAACAGCGGCACGCCATAGGTGCGGCCCAGCACCTCCATCATCGCCGGTCCAAGATCTTCGACCTTCTCTCTGCCTTGCCGCCGATTGATGAAGGGATGGACCATACCGCCCTGGATCGGCCCGGGCCGGACGATGGCGACCTCGCAGACCAGATCGTAGAAGTTGCGCGGCCGCATCCGCGGCAGGAAGTTCAGCTGCGCCCGGCTCTCGACCTGAAACACCCCGATCGCATCGGCGCGGCAGAGCATGTCATAGACCTGCACGTCATCGGGTGGGATATTGGCGAGGGTCCGGTACTCGCGCCGGTGCTCTTCGAGCAGGACGAAGGCCTTGCGGATCGCGGTCAGCATTCCAAGCGCAAGGATGTCGACCTTCAATAGCCCCAGCGCATCGATATCATCCTTGTCCCATTCTATGACGGTTCGGTCCTCCATGGCGGCATTCTCGATCGGGCAGAGTTCATCGAGCCGGCCTTGGGTGATGACAAAGCCGCCGACATGCTGGCTGAGATGGCGCGGAAAGCCGATGATCTCGCCGATCAACCTGACCGCCAGCGCGACGCGCCTGTCGCCGGGATGCAGCCCGGCGTCGCGCAGCCGGTCCTCGCCCGGCGCGGCCGAGGACCAGCCCCAGATCTGCCCCGAGAGCCGGGCAATCACGTCCTCACTGAGGCCCATGACCTTGCCGACTTCGCGGATCGCGGCACGCGAGCGAAAATGGATCACCACCGCAGTCAGCCCGGCACGCTCGCGGGTATAGCGCTCGTAGATCCACTGGATCACCTCCTCGCGGCGCTCATGCTCGAAGTCCATATCGATATCCGGCGGCTCGCCGCGTTCCTTCGAAATGAAGCGCTCGAAAATCAATGTGATGGATTCCGGCGGCACTTCGGTGATGCCCAGGAGATAGCAGACCACCGAATTGGCCGCCGAGCCCCTCCCCTGACAGAGAATGCCCTTCGCGCGCGCGAAGCTGACGATGTCATGGACCGTCAGGAAATAGGGCGCGTATTCCACCTCGGCGATCAGCCGCAGTTCCTTCTCGACGCGCGAGACGATCTTCGGCGGCGGGCCGTTCGGATAGCGCCAGGCGAGCCCCTCGCGGGCGAGGCGTTCCAGCCGGGCCTGCGCCGGTTCGCCGTCCTGCGCCTCGTCGGGATATTGATAGCGCAACTGGTCGAGGCGGAAGGCGCAGCGATCCGCGATCTCGACCGTACGGCGCAAGGCCCCCGGGTAGCGGTGGAAAATCCGGGCAAGTTCGTCACCGGATTTGAGGCGGTGTTCGCCATTGGCCAAGCGGCGCTCACCGATCTCATCGATGGTGCAGCCCTCGCGGATGCAGGTCAGCACATCCGCCAGAGGGCGGCGGTGTGAGCGGTGCATCAGCACATTGCCGACAGCTAACAGGGTCAGGCCGGTCGCCTGCGAAATCTCTGCCAGCCGGTCCAGCCTCTCCTGATCCTGACCGTCATAGTGAGGCGCGGCCCCGAGACAGCATTGGCCGGCGAAGCGGTGGACGATCCGCCGCAGATCCGGCTCGT
>Ga0160472_100601_pt1 | contig 20260 bp, 18 predicted proteins | sample HID1973M_E11MG_FD_108267 | JGI IMG/M metagenome (GOLD analysis project Ga0160472, IMG submission 108267) | Enriched mosquito-associated microbial communities from UW Madison campus, WI, USA - HID1973M_E11 MG | ecosystem: Host-associated > Arthropoda: Insects > Digestive system > Unclassified ... | reverse complement strand
TACCAGGCGCGTGCCGCCCAGTCCGAGCAATGCGTGCTACGCAAGCTCGCGCGCAAACACGGGCTTGAGTTGGTGCCAGCAAAAACAATGGGTTAGTGGGGGTTCCTGGGTAGGGGAGCAAACAATGAGCCTCTTCACTCTGTTAGCGGTTCTAATCCGAAAACAACCTCACGAACTCGTTCCGCAACCACTGGCTCGCCGGATCGCGGTGATACCGCGCGTGCCAGAACAGGTTGATCTGCACCTCCGGCAGGTCGAACGGATGCCTGATCGAGCGCAGGCCGAAGAATGCCGCGCTGCGCTTCGCGAAGGTCTCCGTCACCGTCGCAACGAGGTCGGTGCTGGCGACGATGTCGGCCAGCGCCGCGAAGTGGGGCACGCGCAGGCGGATGTTCCGCTGCACGCCGCTGCGGGCCAGGATCTCGTCGACGCGCGCATGGCCCGAGCCGGCGGCGGTGACCACCACGTGTTCCGCCTGCTCGAAGTCCTGCATGGTGATCTCTGCCTTGTCCATGGGGTGCCCCGGCCGGAACATGCAGACGTACCGCTGGCGGAACAGTCGCCGCTGGAAGAACTCCGAGCCGAGTTCGGGTAGGGGGCCGACGGCGAGGTCGACCCTCCCCAGGCTCATCTCCGCCCCCAGGTCCACCGCCGTATTGCGCACCGTCGAGACCGCCACCCCGGGCGCGTGCTCGCGCAGGGCGCCCATCAGGCGCGGGATGAAATGCACCTCGCCGATATCCGTCATCGCGATCCGGAAGGCCCGGTCGCTGCGCATCGGATCGAACGACACCTTCTGGCTCAGCGCCATCTGCAGCGACTCCAGCGCGTAGGCGACTGGCTCCGCCAGGTCCTGCGCAAGTGGCGTCGGCAGCATGCCCTTGCTGCTGCGCACGAACAGCTCGTCATCGAACAGCCGCCGCAGGCGCGCCAGCGCATTGCTGACCGCCGGCTGGCTGAGGTCCAGCGTGCGCGCGGCGCCGGAGACGGTCCGCTCGCGCAGCAGGTGCTCGAAAACCACGAGCAGGTTCAGGTCGACATCCTTCAGCTCCATCGCCGCACCCTTTATTGATTCGGTGAATATCCCGTATTCCCGGGATTCTATTGGCTAATTTTGGTCCGTGCACCATGCTTCGTCCCAAGCAATGCCCCAGGCAAAGCCCCACGACAAGACCCACAAGCCGGAGACAACATGGAAGTCCTCGTCCAGCCCCTCGGAAAGCGTTTCGATGTCGCCGCCGGCGAGAACCTGCTCACCGCGCTGCAGCATCACGACGTCCCCATTTCCTATAGCTGCATGGCCGGCCGCTGCGGCACCTGCCGCTGCAAGGTGACCGGGGCTGATGAGGCCGGCAGCGAGGCCGGCAGCGAGGTGCTGGCCTGCCAGACGGTCGTCACCGGCGACTGCACCATCGAGATTCCCGAGCCCGACGAGGTGGTGGTGCATCCGGCGCGCATCGTCAAGGCCACCGTGACCGCGCTGGCCGATCTCACCCACGACATCCGCATGATCCGGCTGGCGCCCGCCAAACCGCTGTCGTTCTCGCCGGGCCAGTACGCCATGCTGCAGTTCACGCCCGACCATATCCGCCCCTATTCGATGGCGCGGCTGGCGAGCGACGGGGAACTGGAATTCCATGTGCGGCTCGTGCCCGACGGCCGCGTCGGCGGCTATATCCGCGACACCCTCAAGGTGGGCGACACCGTCCGCATCAGCGGCCCCCTCGGCACCTCCTACCTGCGCGTACGCAACGACGCCCCGATCCTCTGCATCGCCGGCGGCACCGGCCTCGCGCCGGTCCTGTCGATCGTGCGCGGCGCGGTGGCCGCCAACCTGCCCAATCCGATCCACCTCTACTTCGGCGTGCGCTCGCCGCGCGATGCCTACGGGCTCGACTGGCTGACCGAACTGTCGCAGCGCCACCCGCGCCTGCGAGTGGACGTCGTGTCGACGCTGCCCGGCGACGACAACGAAGCCGGCCTGCGCACGGGACTGGTCACCGAGGCAGTCGCACAGGATTACGCCGACCTCCAGGGCTGGCGCGCCTACCTGTGCGGGGCGCCCCCGATGGTCGACGCCGCGTCGCAGCTATTGCGCGACAGGGGCGTGCAGCCAGCGCATATCTACGCGGATGCCTTCTACGCATCGGGCACCTGAACGCAGCACCGAAGTGCCACCAGACAAGACACACAACACAAGCCCCCCACCATGGAGACGACTGACATGGACCTCGACCCCACGCAAGCCAGCCCGCTGGACAGCACGATCTGGCCCGGCGAAGGCACCAGCCGCATTCCCTTCCGCGTCTACACCGACCAGCAGCTCTACCAGCGCGAACTGGAGCGGTGCTTCTACCATGGCCACTGGAACTACGTCGGTCTCGAAGCCGAGATCCCCGGGCCCGGCGACTTCAAGCGCACCACGCTCGGCGAGCGCTCGGTGATCCTCGTGCGCGACCAGGAGGGCGGCATCAACGTGGTCGAGAACGTCTGCGCGCACCGCGGCATGAAGTTCTGCCGCGAACGCAGCGGCAACCGCAAGGACTTCCACTGCCCGTATCACCAGTGGAACTACGACCTCAAGGGCAACCTGCAGGGCGTGCCGTTCCGGCGCGGCGTGAAGCAGGACGGCAAGGTCAACGGCGGCATGCCCGCCGACTTCAAGCCGCAGGAGCACGGCCTCACGCGCCTCAAGGTCGCCACGCGCGGCGGCGTGGTGTTCGCTTCGTTCGACCACGACGTGGCACCGCTGGAGGACTACCTCGGGCCGGACATCCTCGGCTACTTCGACCGGCTCTTCAACGGCCGCAAGCTGAAGGTCCTCGGCTACAACAAGCAGCGCATCCCGGGCAACTGGAAGCTGATGCAGGAGAACATCAAGGACCCGTACCACCCCGGCCTGCTGCACACATGGTTCGTGACCTTCGGCCTCTGGCGCGCCGACAACAAGTCGCGGCTGGTGATGGACCCGCAGTTCCGCCACGCCGCGATGGTCTCCACGCGGGGGCAGGGCGGCAAGGGCGAGGTGACGTCGGGCGTGGCCAGCTTCAAGGACCAGATGGCCCTGCAGGACGACCGCATCCTCGACATCGTCCACGAGCCGTGGTGGGGCGATCCCACCGCCGTGATGATGACGGTCTTCCCGAGCGTGATCTTCCAGCAGCAGGTGAATTCCGTGTCGACCCGCCACATCCAGCCCAACGGCCCGGACTCCTTCGACTTCGTCTGGACGCACTTCGGCTTCGAGGACGACAGCGAGGAGATGACGCGCCGGCGGCTGCGGCAGGCCAATCTCTTCGGCCCCGCGGGCTTCGTCTCGGCGGACGACGGCGAGGTCATCGAATGCTCGCAGGAAGGGTTCGCGCAGAAGCCCTGGCACCGCGTGGTGGCGGAACTGGGCGGCAGGACCGTCGAGAACACCGACCACATGGTCACCGAGACGCTGATCCGGGGCATGTATGCCTACTGGCGCAAGGTGATGGAGATCTGAGCCATGGACTTCACGACCTACCACGCCTTGCTGGCGCTCCACGCGGACTATGCCTCGGTCGTCGACAGCGGCGACTGGGACCGCTGGCCCGATTTCTTCACCGACGCATGCGTCTACCGCATCCAGCCCCGCGAGAACTTCGACCGCGGCCTGCCGCTGGCGACCATGTCGCTCGAAAGCCGGGGGATGCTGAAGGACCGCGTGTTCGGCATCCGCGAAACGCTGTTCCACGATCCCTACTACCAGCGCCATATCGTCGGCGCGCCGCTGGTCCGCGAAGCCGGCCCGGAGCGGATCGTGACCGAGACCAACTACGTGGTCCTGCGCACCAAGCCCGACCAGATGAGCGAGGTCTTCAACACCGGGCGCTACCTGGACACCATCGTCCCCACGCCGGATGGCCTGCGCTTCGCGTCGCGCCTCTGCGTATTCGACAGCGAGATGATCCCGAACTCGCTGATCTATCCCATCTGAACCCTCAGAACCATTTGAACCTGAAGATTCGCGGTCGCTGACCGGGAAGGAGAACACTCATGAGCGAAACCTGGATCGAGGCGGCCCCGCTCGCCAGCGTCCCGCAGGACGACGTGATTGCCGTGGAAGTGCAGGGCAGGGAGATCGCGCTGTATGGCGTCGATGGCGAGGTGTTTGCCACCGACAACGTCTGCACCCACGGCCATGCGCGCCTGTGCGACGGCTTCCTGGATGGCCACGAGATCGAGTGCCCGCTGCACCAGGGCAAGTTCGACGTGCGCAGCGGCACGGCGCTGTGCGCGCCGCTGACCGAGAACCTGCGTGCCTACCCGGTGCGCATCGAGGGCGGCAGGGTGTTCCTGGATTTCGGGCCGCCGCTGGCCTGAAGCCGCTACAGGGGAAAGGCGGTGACGATGGTGCAGTCGCCCGAGTGCTTCACTTCCAGCACGAGGCGCACCCACGTCGTGGGCTTGCCGCTGAGGCCGGTCCCGACCTGCTCGCGGATGTCCTGGTTGACGACGCTGCGCCCGTTGGCATCCTGGTTGAGCGTCACCGTCACGGTGGCGATGGCCGCTTGCCGGAAGGCGTCGAATGCCCTGGTCACGAAATCGGCAATCTGGCTTTCGTCGCCGTACCACTTCGACTTGCGCTCCCATCCGAAGCGGGTGGCGTCGCAGCCCTGTAGCCCGTGTTCGGTGAGCAGGTGGTCGAGCGCGACGTGCTTGATATTCAGGTCCGTGCCTGTGACTGTCACCATTTCGTCTTCTCCGGCCGCGCTCTGGAACATGGCGTTCGGGCTGATATTAGGCGACGGCCGGGCGCCGGCCACATGAAGAATTTTTCTGTCTGAAATAGGGCCTGTTTATGGTTTGCGCCGGAATTCCTACCTTCGGGTAGCATGGGCGGCCGGACACCGATCCGCTGCTCGCGAAAAACCCAAGGAGACATTCCCGCATGACCGCCGACCACACCCAACGCATCGTCGTCACCCTCGAAGACGGCGTGGCCGATGTGCGCCTGAACCGCGCCGACAAGATGAATGCGCTCGACCAGGCGATGTTCGACGCGCTCGTCGACACGGGCTGCCAACTGGCCGCCACGCCGGGCCTGCGCGCGGTGGTGCTGTCGGGCGAGGGCCGCGCCTTCTGCGCGGGGCTCGACATGGGCCGCATGTCGGGCATGAGCGAGGGGAGCGATCCGTCGCTCAGGCGCGGCAGGCTCACGCCGCGCACGCATGGCACGTCGAACCATCCGCAGTACGCCTGCATGGTGTGGCGCGAACTGCCGGTGCCGGTCATCGCCGCGGTGCATGGCGTGGCGTTCGGCGGCGGATTGCAGGTGGCGCTCGGCGCCGATATCCGCTACGTCACCGCCGACGCGAAGCTCTCGGTCATGGAGATCAAGTGGGGGCTCGTGCCCGACATGGCGGGCATGCTGCTCACGCGCGGGCTGGTGCGGCCCGACGTGATGCGCGAGCTGATCTACACGGGCCGCATCGTCAGCGGCGCCGAGGCGGTGGACCTGGGCCTCGCCACGCGCGTCTGCGACGATCCGCGCGCCGCCGCACTGGCGCTGGCCCGCGAGATCGCGCAGAAGAACCCCGACGCCATTCGCGCGAACAAGCGCCTGATGCAGGTGGCCGAGGATGGCGATGGCGCGGCGGTGCTGCAGGCGGAGTCCGTCGAGCAGGATGCGCTGATTGGCTCGCCCAACCAGGTGGAAGCCGTGAAGGCCAATATGGAGAAGCGCGCGCCGCGGTTCGTGTGATGCGGGCCAGGAGGCGCTGACAAAATGCCCGGCGGTTCGCTCCCCTCTCCCATACATGGGAGAGGGGAGCGAACCATGCGCCTTGTCATTCTGTTGGCGCTAGGCGACCAGCTAGGAAGAGCCAGCCACTTCGGCCACCTCGGCCGATCCAGCCCCTTCGTCCACCCCGACCGCCCCTTCCGCCTCGCTCCTCGCCCGCGCCACCGCGGCCCGCACGAACTCGCTCATCGGCATCGGCTTGCCATATAGCCACCCCTGCGCATACGACACGCCTCGCGCGAAGAGGAAGGTTGCCTGCTCGGGCGTTTCGACACCTTCGGCGATCACCGTCAGGCCCGCTTCCCGCGCCAGCGCGACGATGTGCGTAATCACGAGGCTGCGTACGGAGTCGGTGCCGATGGCCTGCACGAACGACTGGTCGATCTTCAGGCAATCCACGTCCAGCGAGCCGAGGTAGGACAGGTTCGAATAGCCGGTGCCGAAGTCGTCGATGGCCAGGCGGATGCCGTCGTCCTGCAGCACGCTGATATTGGCCATGACCGGCGCCGCGTGCAGCAGCGCGCCTTCGGTCGCCTCGACCATGATGTGGCCGATGCCCGAGGCCAGCTTCGCCTTGCGGATGTCACGGATGATCGCCACGTCGGCCAGGTCCTGCGCCGACAGGTTGACCGACAGGTACAGGCCCTCGGCGATCTTCGGCGGCAGTTCGCGCGCATCGCGGGCCAGCAGTTCGAGCATGCGGGAGGTGACCTTGCGGATGCGGCCGTTCTGCTCGGCCGCCGGAATGAACTCGTCCGGGGCGATCGCCACGCCGTCGTGCCGCTGCCAGCGCAGCAGGGCCTCCGCGCCCACCCATTTCCCGCTCGACATTTCCACGATGGGCATATAGACGAGCGACAGTTCGTCGCGCCGCAGCGCCCGGTCGATCTGTGCGGGCAACTGCCCGCGCTGCCGGATCAGCGTGCGCACCACCGACATGCACGCGATGCCGAGCAGCACCCCGAACGGGACCAGCCACATGGCGGTCCGCTTCAGGCCGTCGTTGACCGCGCTCGCCGGCGAGACCGCGACCGCCGCGTAGTCGTTCTGCGGCGAGAGCCGCACCACGCCCACGCTGCCGCGGTGCTGCCACGCGATCAGGCCCGCGTCCCGCGCGAAGGCAGGCAGGTGGCCAGGGTCGACGTCGCCGCGCTGGAACATGACCTCGCGGTTGGAGATGGCGACCAGCGCGATCGAGATGTCGCCGGTTTCGCTGCCGGCATCGAGGATCAGGTCGGGCAGCGCCACGGTCGTAAAGCCGCTGCGGCTGCCCGTGACGGCGAAGAACTTCTGCTTCGCATCGAACGGCAGCGAGACAGACCGGCGTATCCACATCCGGTTGCTGCTCAGATAGTCGGGATGGCCAAGGGGAATGCCCGCGCCGTGGTCGCCGTAGGAAGAACAGCGCAGGACATCGCCTTCCATGTAGCCGACGACCTGCAGGTAGCTCGCGCCGACCGCCAGGTTGCGCATCGTCGCAATATTGGCCGGCGAGCAGGGCGGCCCCTGTACCCGGCCGCGCAGGGCGGCGGTGGTGCGGCCGATCTGTTCGCTGACCGCGTCGGCCCGGTGCAGGACTTGCGCCGCAACGATGCTGGTGCGGAACTCCTGCTCCTGCCAGGCCATCCGGCGGCTGACCCAGAGCGAGGCGGCGACAGGGATGGCGAACGCAAGCGCGAGCGTAATACCGGTCAGGATCCTGGCGGAGGGGCGGGGCATGTAATGTGGTCTTGTCTCGGGGGGCGATACGTGACTGCCGGCCGCCGGGTGGCATGTCCCGACGGGCCGCTTATTTTACATACTGAAACGCGCTCGACATGTGGGTGGTTAATGCAGCACTTTTGCCAGTGTCAGCAACAGGCCGACGAGCCCGGCGCCCAGCACGACCGGGATCACGCCCACCCTGAAGCGGAACAGCGCCACCGCCGCCGCCAGCCCGATCAGCGCCGACGGCCACTCGAAGTGCCCGCCAGGTCCCTGCGGCCAGAGCACGTGCCAGGCGAAGAACACGGCCAGGTTGACGATCACCCCTACCACCGCCGCCGTGATGCCCGTGAGCGGGGCGGTGAAGCGCAGGTTGCCGTGGGTCGATTCGATGAACGGCCCGCCGAGCAGGATGAAGAAGAAGGACGGCAGGAAGGTGAAGAAGGTCACGACCGTGGCTGCCACGGCGCCGGACAGGAACAGGGCATCGGGGCCGAAGACCGCCTTCGTCCAGCCGCCGACGAAGCCGACGAACGACACCACCATGATGAGCGGCCCGGGCGTGGTCTCGCCCAGCGCGAGGCCGTCGATCATCTGCGAGGCCGTCAGCCAGTGATAATGCTCGACCGCCCCCTGGAAGACGTAGGGGAGCACGGCGTAGGCGCCGCCGAAGGTCAGCAGCGCCGCCTTGGTGAAGAACCAGCCCATCTGCGTCAGCACGCCATCCCACCCGAACAGGGCCGTCAGCGTACCGATGGCGGCCGCCCACAGGGCCAGCGAAACCAGCAGTACCTTGCGGAAACGCGCCCAGCTGAAGCGGGCGTGCGCGGGCGTCGGGGTATGGTCGTCGATGAGCGCCGGGCCGTACCCGCTGGCCGCCGCGCCGTGGCCGCCCCCGGTCCGGAACTTGTCGGGCGCGTACTTGCCGCCGGCGTAGCCGATCAGGCCGGCGGCGAGCACGATCAGCGGGAACGGCGTGCCCAGCGCGAAGATGGCGACGAAGGCGGCCGCCGCGATGGCCCACAGCCACGCATTCTTCAGCGCCCGCGAGCCGACCCGGTAGGCGGCATGGATCACCAGCGCCGTCACCGCCGGCTTGATGCCGTAGAACAGGCCGGCGATGGCGGGCACCTGCCCATATGCCATGTAGAGCCACGACAGCCCGGCCAGGATGAAGAGCGACGGCAGCACGAAGAGCCCGCCGGCCACGATGCCGCCCCAGGTCCGGTGCATCAGCCAGCCGATATAGGTGGCAAGCTGCTGCGCCTCCGGGCCCGGCAGCACCATGCAGAAATTCAGCGCATGCAGGAAACGGCCTTCGGAGATCCAGCGCCGCCGCTCCACCAGCTCCTCGTGCATGATCGCGATCTGGCCGGCCGGTCCGCCGAAGCTGATGAAGCCCAGCTTGAGCCAGTAGGCAAAAGCCTCGTGGCGCGATAGCGCCGGGGGCGGAGCCGGTTCGGCGTGGCGAAGGGCGTCAGGGGTCATGCCGTGCCTGCGAGGAGTGGGGGCGAACGATTATCGCCTGAAGCGGCGGCCGCGACATGGCAGTCCGGCCCCACCCCCCCGAAACAAGGCAGGGCTGCTAGCGGTCGCGCAACAGATGCTTCATCAGCTTGCCCGTCGGCGTGCGCGGCAACTGCTCGCGCACACGGAACTCGCGTGGCACCTTGAAGCGGGCGAGTCGCCCGGCCACGAAGGCCTTGACGGCTTCCGCATCCAGCGCCGCACCGGCCCGCGGCACCAGCACGGCCACCACGGTCTCGCCCCAGTCGGGATGCGGCACGCCGATCACGGCGGCGTCCTGGATGCCGGGGTGGGCCAGCAGCACGTCTTCCACCTCCTTCGAGTAGACGTTCTCGCCGCCGGTGATGATCATGTCCCTGGCCCGGTCGACGATGAACAGGAAGCCGTCCTCGTCGCGGCGCGCCAGGTCGCCGCTGCGATACCAGCCGTCGCGCAACACTTCGCAGGTGGCGGCCTCGTTGTCGAGGTAGCCCGCCATCACCGAGTCCGCCTTCAGCCAGATTTCCCCCACTTCGCCCGGGCCGGCGTCGCCGCCGTCCTCGCGCACCACGCGCAGGTCCACGCCCGGCGTCGCCACGCGGCCGATCGAGCCGGCCTTGGAGAGTTGCTCGTCCGGATAGAGGACGGTGCCGCACGGGCCGGTCTCCGTCATGCCGAAGACCTGGAAGAAGCGGTCGCTCCTGTACGCATCGGCAAGCTGGCGCGCGGTGTCGGCGCCGATGGGGCCGCCGCCGTAGACCCAGGCGCGCATCGCGCCCAGGTCGAAGCTGGCCACGTCGAGACCGGCCTGCAGCGGCAGCAGGTACGACACCGGCGCACCGAAATACAGCGTGGCGCGTTCGTCCTGCACGGTCTGCAGGAAATGCTGCGGGTGGTACTCGCGCATCAGGATGACCGTGCCGCCCACGTAGAGCGTGCCGAGGAACCAGTTGTTCAGCGGCGACGAGTGCCACAGCGGCATGGCGACGAGGGTGCGTTCGTCGCGCGTCATCGACAGGGCGAGCGCCGTGGTCAGCGCCGCCATGCAGACGCTGCGGTGGCTCAGCAGGCAGCCCTTCGGGCGGCCGGTGGTGCCCGAGGTGTAGAGGATCTCGGCGACGGCGTGGTCGCCGGGCGGGGCGGTGTCGGCGGGCGTGGCCGAAGCGGGGGTGGACGAGGCGATAAGGGCGTCGAAGCCGCGGTGGCCGTCGGGCACGGTGTCGGTGGCGAGCAGCGTGACCCGTGTCTCCAGCCGGGCGATGACCGGCGCCAGCGCGCCGTCGAACACGCAGACCCGGGCGCCGGAATGGGCGAGGATGTAGTCCACCTCGGGCGCCTGCATCTTGTGGTTGACCGGCACTACCACGGCGCCGAGCCGCCACGCGCCCAGCATGGCGGTGACGAAGCCTGGGGTGTTGAAGCACATCACGGCGACGCGGTCGCCGGCGCGCACGCCAAGGCCGGCGAAGACGGCGGCGGCGCGGCGCGACCGGGTGTCGACCTCTGTGTAGGTATGAGACTGGCCGCCGTGCCGCAGGAAGGGCTTGGTGGCGTACTTGCGGACGGTGCTGTCGAACAGGGAAACGATGTTCATGGGTGGTCGCCTCCCATTTATACCGGCCACGCCCGCGCGAGGATCTCGCCCTGCGCCGTGCCGGCCGGCAGCGTGCCGAACACGCGACCCCACTGCGCGTCGAAGCGGCTGGCGATGAAGGCGTCGGCCACGGCTGCCGGGGCGTGCTCGCGCAGCAGGCGGGCCTGCACCAGCAGGACAAGCTGCTGGGCATGGCGGCGGGCGAGCGCTTCGGTCTCGTCGTCTGCGGGGCGGGCGAGGGCGTCGCCCAGCGCGGCCACCTGGGCGCGCAGGCGGGGCTCGTCGTGCAGGCCGGCGGCGAGGTCGTCGAGCAGCATGCGCATGGCGTCGGGTTCGCGGCTGACGGCGCGCAGCACGTCGAGCGCCATCACGTTGCCCGAGCCTTCCCAGATCGAGATCACCGGGGTCTCGCGATAGAGGCGGCCGACCGGGCTCTCTTCCATATAGCCGTTGCCGCCGAACACTTCCATCGCCTCGGCCGACAGCTCGATGCTGCGCTTGGCCACCCACAGCTTGGCGGCCGGCGTCACCACGCGCTGGTAGGCGCGCTGCAGCGGATCGTTGCTGCCGCGCCCGAAGGCCTCGGTCAGGCGCATCATCAGTTGCGTGGCCGCTTCGCTTTCGAGCGCCATGTCGGCCAGCACGTTGCGCATCAGCGGCTGGTCGGCCAGCAGCTTGCCGAAGGCGCTGCGGTGGCGGGCGTGGTGCAGGGCCTGCACGAGGCAGGCGCGGATCAGGCCGGCGCTGCCCATCACGCAGTTCAGGCGGGTGTAGGTGGCCATCTCGATGATGGTCGGCACGCCCCGGCCCTCGTTGCCGATCATGCGGCCCCAGGCGCCGTGGAACTCCACTTCGCTGCTGGAGTTGGAGCGGTTGCCGATCTTGTCCTTCAGGCGCTGGATGTGGATGGCATTCTTGCTGCCGTCGGGGCGGTAGCGCGGCACGTAGAAGCACGACAGGCCATTCCCGGTGCGCGCGACCACGAGGTGGGCGTCGCACATCGGCGCCGAGAAGAACCACTTGTGGCCGGTGATCTCGTACTCGCCGCCGCGGCCCTCGCCGCGCACCGGCACGGCGTGGGTGCTGTTGGCGCGCACGTCGGAGCCGCCCTGCTTCTCGGTCATCCCCATGCCGATCAGGATCGAGTCCTTCTGCGCGAGCGGGAGGTCGCGCGGATCGTAGGTGCGCGAGTAGAGCTTCGGCGCCAGTTGGGCGAACAGCTCCGGCTCCTTCTGCAGCACGGGGATGCAGGCGAAGGTCATCGAGTTCGGGCACTGCGAGCCCGCCTCGACCTGGCCGTGCATCGAGAAGCCGGCGGCATAGGCGGCCCAGGCGCCGGGGCGCTCGTCGTTGAAGGGCTGCGCCACGAGGTTCTGCTCGCGCAGCAGGCGCATCACGCCGTGCCACGCGGGGTGGAACTCGACGCGGTCGATGCGGCGGCCCTGGCGGTCGTGGGTGTGCAGTTCGGGCTTGAAGTGGTTGGCGTCCTCGGCCATGCGCAGCGTGTCGGCACTGCCGAGGCGGGCCCCGTAGGCGGTCAGCTCGCCCTCGTGGGCCGCGCCGCCGGCGCGCCGGACGGCTTCCTGCAGGGCGATATCGGTGGTGTAAAGGTTATAATCCTGCAACTCCGTCACCACATTGGTGACCTCGTGGGTGCCCCGGTTCATTCGTCGTCTCCGCTGCGTTGGTGTCATGTCCTGCATGGCCAGCCAGTATAGAAACGCCCCCGCCCGAAGGTGTTCGGGTTTTGCCTTCCGATCCCGCTGCTCCATCCCCCCATGAAGCCGGCTTCCAGCACCACCGCTCCCCGTACTCCAGGCGCCCCACGCCGCAAGCCCGCGCAGTCACGCGCCCGCGCCACCGCCCATGCGATCCGGGAAGCTTTTGTCCGCCTGCTGGTGGAGAAGGGCTACGAGAAGGTCACCATCCGCGAGGTGATCGCGCTGGCCGGGGTGGGCATCGGCAGCTTCTACGAGTATTTCTCCAGCAAGGACGCGCTGGCGGCCGTCTGCATCCACCTGCGTATCAAGGAGATCGGCGCGGCCATGCGCGAGAGCATCGACGCCAGCCGCGCGCTGCCCCTGCCCGAGCGCGTGGACGCGCTGCTGCGGGCCCAGTGCTCGGCGCCGCTGGCCGAACCCGAACAGTGGACCGCGCTGTTCCTGCTTGAACGCCGGGTGTCGGGCATCGAGGCCTTCCGGCAGCTCTATGGCGAGTTTGTGGCGATGTGGGAGGAGGCGCTGTCCGGCGGCGCGGACTGGCCGTCGGGCGCGGCCACTGCCGAAGCCGCCTTCGGGGCGCACGCCATGACGTACAGCCTTGTTTCGCAAGCCCTCATGACGGGCCGCAAGCAGCCGGATACGGCGGCGATGTGGCGTGTGGTGCGGACGGCGGTGCATGGCTACCTGTCGCTGCTCGCACCGCTTGCCTACCGGTTGCATCGGTTCGACGTCTGATCCCGGGGGCCGCTAGAACCCGAACATGGCGTCGGGGGGAGGGCGTTGTGACTCCCCTCTCCCGCCTGCGGGAGAGGGGTTGGGGGAGAGGGCAGGCGCATCCCGTTGCGTCGCACCTTGCCTTACCACCCCTCTCCCCAACCCTCTCCCCATGAGGGGAGAGGGAGAGAGCCGTCAGGCCTTCCGCCTGCGTCGCTCAGGCGAACGTATCGATCTCCCCCCGTCCCGCCACCCGCGCCACCCGTGGCACATCTTCCGCCCGGTTCCCGCTCGCCGGTCCGTTGCCCGGCAGGCGAAACTCTCCTTGCGCGGACGCCTGCCGATGCGGCGCCTCGTGGCCGCCCGGCTGCCCCGCGAAGCCGTCTCCCCCAACCGTCGCCTGGCCAAGCTGGATCCCGCTCTCCGCGAGCGAGGTGCGCAGTTGCGGCAGCGCCGCCTCCACCGCCGCGCGCACGGCCTGGTGTGGCGACACGAACTGCGCCTGCGCCTGGTCGTTGACCACGTTCAGCACGACCTTCAGCGGACCGAGATGGGGCGGGTTGAGGTCGAGTTCGGCAGTGTGGTGGCCGGGGGTGCCGAGGCGGACCAGTTGCTGGCCAAGCGCCTGGGGCCATTGGGGGTCGCTGACGGGCGGCGCGAGTTGCACGGTGGCAGGTGGCGCTGCGTCGGCATGGCGCTGGGCAGGGGCGCTGCCCGCAAGGGCGGCGGCGTCCGCGGCAGGGGCGTCGGCGATATCCGCGGCTTGCGCGGGCTCTGTGGCGATGCGCGCGGTCTGGGGTGCGGGCTGGAATGCCGGCGGCGCCGGGTTTGTGGAATCGGCAAGCCGTGAGACCCGGACCGGCCCGGCCGGACTGCGGTGACCGGTATCGCCGGCCTCCCGGCGTGCCCCATCGGCGGCGGTCGTGCCCGCGGCGGCCAGGGCCGTGGCGAACGTTGCGGGCACGGGTGCCGCGTTGCCTGTGTCGGTCCCGGTCGCGCCTGTGGCGGCCGGCCCGGCGATGGCTTCGGCGGCGACTGGTGCCACGGCGGAGAGTACGTTGCGCTGGGTGTCGATGGCGGCCAGTGTGGCAGCGGGTGCCGCGCCATTGTCGCTGGCGCCGGCAGGCACCGTGGGCGCGGCGGGCAGCGGGACGGGGAGTGCGCCGGCGTCGTTGGCCCTGCCACCGGCGAGGGCGGCGTCGCGTTGGCCGTTCGCCGCGTCGGCAGCCGGAAGCGGCAGCACGGCAAGCATCGCGCCTGCGACCGCTTGTGCTTCGGCCGGCGGGCCGTCCGCAGCGGTAGCGTCATCGCCCTCGGTGTCCGTGGCCGCGTGGCCCCTGGTCCCGGGCAGCGCGGGCGGCGTGCCCGCATTCGTCCGGGCGTCGGTGGCTCCGCCGCCATCGCGTGACCGGGCGCTTGCCAGCGCATCGCCGAACGCATTGCCCCCTGTATCGTTCCCTCCATCGCCGGCGCGGCGCGAGACATCGGCAGTCGCCCGGGCAGGCGGGGCGGAAGGGGTAAGCGTGGTCAGATCGAGCATGATTCGGCCGGGGTCAGGAGGGTTGTGTCGCGTTGCGGCGCACCAGCCGCGCCGCGTGTTCGTCGCTCGCCCGCTGCTCGCGGCGCTGCAGCACCTGCTGCTGGCGCGCGTCGGCGCGGGCGATGAGGGTGTCGAAGGCGTGGGTGCGCCGCTTGTGATGCTGCCAGTCGGCGCGGCCCGCCTGCAGCTCGGCGTCGGCCCTGGCGAGCGCGGCGGTCTGCTGGCGGATGGCGTCGTCGAGCGAGGCGAGGAAGGCGGCGAAGTCGCGCCAGCGCCCTGCGCTCATGCCCTGCGCGGCCGTGGCCTGCATGCGGGCGCGGTATTCGTCGCGATACTGCCTGAGCGCGTCGAGCTGCCGTTCGGCCTGCGTGCGCACGCCCTGCAGGCGGCCGAGTTCGCGCGCGGCGGCGTCGGTGTCGTCGCGGGCGAGATCGGAGAGGATGTTCAGCGGACCCGGCTTTCCCATCGTCAGCTCCGGTCCAGCACGGTGTGCAGTTGGGCGACCGACGCCTCGTACCCGGCGCGTTCCCGGATGTCCTGCTGCAGGAACGCCTCCATGCGCGGATGCAGCTGGATGGCGAGGTCCAGTTCGGGATCGTGGCCCGGCATGTAGGCGCCCACGCTGATGAGGTCGCGGTTACGCTGGTAGCGCGACATCAACTGCTTGAAGCGCCGCACCGACGCGAACTGCGGCGGCGGGACCAGTGCCGTCATCGCCCGCGAGATCGAGGCTTCCACGTCGATGGCCGGATAGTGTCCCGCCTCGGCCAGGCTGCGCGACAGCACGATATGGCCATCGAGGATGGCGCGCGCCGCGTCGGCGATGGGGTCCTGCTGGTCGTCGCCCTCGCTCAGCACGGTATAGAAAGCCGTGATCGACCCGCCGCCCTCGGGCCCGTTGCCGGTGCGCTCCACCAGCGTCGGCAATTTGGCGAACACGGACGGCGGATAGCCCTTGGTGGCCGGCGGCTCGCCGATGGCCAGCGCGATTTCCCGCTGCGCCATCGCATAGCGCGTGAGCGAATCCATGATGAGCAGCACATGCCGGCCCTGGTCGCGGAAATACTCGGCGATGCGCGTGGAATAGGCCGCGCCCTGCATGCGCAGCAGCGGCGACGTGTCGGCCGGCGCCGCCACCACCACCGACCGCGCGCGGCCCTCGGGGCCGAGGATGTGTTCGATGAATTCCTTCACCTCGCGGCCACGCTCGCCGATCAGGCCGACCACGATCACCTCGGCGCCCGTATAGCGCGCCATCATGCCGAGCAGCACGCTCTTGCCCACGCCGGAGCCGGCGAAGAGCCCCATGCGCTGGCCGCGCCCGACCGTCAGCATGCCGTTGATGGCGCGCACGCCGGTGTCGAGCACGGTCTCGATGGGGGCGCGCAGCAGCGGGTTGATCAGCTCGCCCGTGAGCGGGACCTCTGCCGCGGCGTCGAGCGGGCCGAGGCCGTCAAGGGGGCGCCCGGCGGCGTCGAGCACGCGGCCGAGCAGGCCGTCGCCGACCGGCAGGCGTTTCGAGCCAGCGGCGCGCGCCGTGCCGGATGGGCGGGGCGCCGGTGCGAGCGGATAGACGCGCGCGCCGGGCAGCAGGCCCGCCACGTCGGCCTGCGGCATCAGGTAGAGCCGGTCGCCGCCGAAGCCCACCACTTCGGCCTCGGCGGTGCGCGTGGGGGCGCCGGGGTGCGGGGAGGGGAGTTCGATCAGGCAATCGCTGCCCACCGGCAGGCGCAGGCCCGAGGCTTCCAGCACGAGGCCGGCGGCGCGGGTGAGGCGGCCACAGGCGCGGCGGCTGTCGATGTCCCCGACCTGACGCGTCGCTGTCGCCAGTGCGTCGCGCCAGCGCGCGAAGTGCAGCTCAGTCATGCGGCGGCTCCCACGGGTCGCTGCGGCCCAGCGCGCCCACCACGCGGCGCCAGCGCGTGGGCAGGGTGGCGTCGATCTCCCCGCTCGTGGCGGTGGCGATGCAGCCGCCGCGCTCCACGCCGGGATCGGTGCGCACCGTCCAGCCGGCGGCCTGCAGTTCGCCATGCAGATGGGAGGCGACCAGTTCCGCATCGTCGGGATGCAGCAGCAGGCACGGCGAGCCGGCCAGCGCCGGTTCGGCTTCCAGCAATTCCCGCGCGGCGGCGGCCACGGCCGACGGGTCGGCCCGCAGCGTGCCGCGTACCAGTTCGCGGGCGACGTCGAGCGCGAGGGTGACCAATGCGTGCGCGACTTCATCGTCGGCCAGCGCCAGCGCGTCGCTGAAGTTGCCCGCCAGCGCCTGCAGGCGCGTGGCTTCGGCGTGCGCCGCTTCGAGCCCGCGCGCGTGGCCTTCGCGATGGCCGACCGCACGGCCCTGCTCGTACCCTTGTGCATGGCCCTGCGCGTAGCCGTCTTTGCGGGCCGCGTCGCGCAACGCCTCCAGTTCGGCTTCGTCGATGGGAGGCGGGGGCGGAGAGGCTTCGACGGCCTGCCGGCGCGGGTCGAGCGAGGCCATCTGCCAGCGCTGCCATGTGCCGTTGGGCCGTGGTGGCCTGACAGGCTGCTCAGACAAAGGCATCGTCGCCTCCGCCGACCTGCACCTCGCCCGCATCGGCCAGCTTCCTCACGATCTGCAGGATGGCCTTCTGCTCGGCCTCCACCTGCGACACGCGCACCGGCCCCAGGCTCTCCAGGTCCTCGCGCAGCATCTCGCCGGCCCGGCTCGACATGTTCGAGATGAACTTGTCGCGCAACTCGTCCGGCGCCCCCTTGAGCGCGACGATGAGCGATTCGGTGGCCACGTCCTTGAGGATGCGCTGGATGCCCCGGTTGTCGATGTCGAGCAGGTTCTCGAACAGGAACATCTCGTCGATGATCTTCTGCGCGAGGTCGCTGTCGTGCACCCGCACGCCGTCGATCACCGCCTCCTCGTGCGCGGTGCTCATCAGGTTGATGATCTCCGCCGCCGTGCGTACGCCGCCCATGCGGCTGCGCTTGACGCTCTGGCCCGACAGCAGGTTCGACAGCACGTCGGTCAGTTCCTGCAGCGCCGACGGCTGCACGCCGCCGAACGTGGCGATGCGCAGCACCACGTCGTTGCGCAGCCGTTCGCTGAAGAGCGAGAGCACCTCCGACGCCTTCTGCCGGTCCAGGTGGACGAGGATGGTGGCGATGATCTGCGGATGCTCGTCGCGGATCAGCTCGGACACGGCGGTGGACTCCATCCAGTTCAGCGCGTCGATGCCGGCGTTGGGGTCCTTCGATTCGAGGATGTCCTCGATGACGGACTGCGCGCGTTCCTCGCCCAGCGCCTTGTTGAGCACGCTGCGGATAAAGGCGCCCGAATCGACGTTGAGCGCGAGGTACTGCTCGGTTTCCTCGCGGAACTCGGCCAGCACCTCGGCCATCTGTTCGCGCGTGACCTGCGAGAGCGCGGCCATTGCCGAGCCGACCTCCTGCACCTCGCGCTGCGACAGGTGCTTGAAGATCTCGGCGGCGGCGTCCTCGCCCACCGCCATCATCAGGATGGCGCTCTTCTGCAGCCCCGGATCGACGGACTTGCCGGGCGGGCCGGACTGGGCTCTAGCCTTTGTCATGGGTAATCCAGTTCTTGATCACGCTGGCGACGAGGCGCGGGTCGCGCTGGGCGGCGTCGCGCACGAGCGCGAGGTCGCTGTCGTAGCGGGCCTGCTGGCGCAGCACCTCGGGGTCGGGCGCGGCGTCGGCCTCGATCAGGGCGGCCTCGGCGCTGGTGGCTTCGCCGCCCCCGGCCACCACGGCTGGCGCGGTATAGCGGCGCAGCAGCGGCCGGGCCACCTTGAACCATGCGAACAGCGCGACGAGCAGGAGCAGCAGGTAGTGCGCGCCGGTCTTGGCCATCTGGATGTTCTCGGGTTGCTTCCACAGCGGCAGCTCGGGCTTGTCGTCGCGCTCGACGGTGAACTGGCTGTTGACCACGTTGACCGAGTCGCCTCGCTCGACCGAGAAGCCAACCGCCTCTTTCGTCAGGTTCTCGATCTGGGCGAGCAGCGGCGCCGGCAGCGGTTCGTTGACGGGCTTGCCCTTGGCGTCCTTCTTCTCGCGGTAGTTGACGATCACCGCCACCGACAGCCGCCGCACGCCGCCGGGCGCCTGCTGGACGTGGCGGATGGAACGGTCGAGCTCATAGTTGGTGGTGGCATCGCGGCGCGTGCTGCTGGAGCCGGAGCGGGCGGGGGCGGCCGGGGCACCGGGCTGGGCCTGACCTTGCCCCTGCCCCTGCGCCGGCTGGCCGTCCTTGGGCGGCTGCACGTTGCCCAGCGGCGCCTGCGCGGCCGCCGGCGGCTGGTTCGACAGCGCGCCCGGCACCCCGCCCGGCGGCGTATTGCCGTTCTGGGCGGACTCGCTGGTCTGCTGGCTGCGCACCGCGGCCCTGGCGGGGTCCTGGTTCGGCTTGAAGCTCTCGTCGGTGTGCTCGACCAGCGAGAAGTCCACGTCGGCCGTGACCTGCGCGTGGACGTTGTCCTTGCCGACGATGGGCGCGAGGATGGCCTCGATGCGCTTCAGGTAGTTCTGCTCCAGCGCCTGCACGTACTTGACCTGGCTGGCGTCGAGCATGCGGCCGCTGGTATTGCTGTTGGTCAGCAGGTTGCCGCGCTGGTCGACGATGGAGATCGACGTCGGCGTCAGTTCCGGCACGCTCGACGAGACCAGGTGCGTGATGGCGGCCACCTGTCCGTCGTCGAGCACGCGGCCCGGGTAGAGCTGGAGCACGACGGAGGCGGTCGGCTTCTGGCGGTCGCGCACGAAGAGCGTGGGCTTGGGCAGCGCGAGGTGGACGCGCGCACCCTGCACCGCGCCCACGGTCTCGATGGAGCGGGCCAGTTCGCCTTCGAGCGCGCGCTGGTAGTTGACCTGCTCGGCGAACTGGCTGATGCCGAACTTCTGGTTGTCCATCAGCTCCATGCCGGTGGTCCCGCTCTTGGGCAGCCCCTGCGACGCCAGCCGCAGCCGCGTCTCATGCACGTACTCCGCCGGCACGAGCAGTGCGCCGCCGCCTTCGGCAAACTTGTACGGCACGTTCATCTGCTGCAGGGCGGCGATCACTGAGCCGCCGTCGCGTTCCGACAGGTTGCTGTACAGCACCTTGTAGTCCGGCGCGCGCGACCACATCACGCCGACCACGATGGCCGCGGCCAGTGCCGCCGCGCCCAGCATCAGCGGCAGGCGCGGACTGGCCTTCAGGCGCTCGACGAACTCGGCCGGACGGCCGGGCAGGGTGACGGAGGCATTCATCCCTGCATCTCCTGCCGGCGGGGCCTGGCAAGGTCGGCACTACTCTGATGAACCAACGCACGAACCAACACACGCACTCCCGGGAATCCTGATGGTTTTGTCTGGTGGCGGGACAGGGCACGCCATGGGCGCCGGTTCTCTGGCACGCTCCGCATGATCGGTCAGGGGGTGGGGGGGTGATAACGGGAATAGGGGGAGTTTTGTGTGGGAGTTCGGGATATGCTGGCTGGTGTGGGGGCTGTGTGTTGTCGTGACGAGATGCGCTGGGGGTTGCCACTCGCCCTTGCGTGACGAGATGCGCTTCGGGTTGCCACTCCCCCTGCGGGGGAGCGGCGTCCTTCTTTTGCGTCGCCAAAAGACGGACCAAGAAAAGGCGACCCGATGATCGGCGACCCCCCCTCGCGCTTGCGCCAAAACACGGCTGTCGGCCCAAACTCGCCCCTGAACGGGGCTCAGACAGTGGGCCGACG
>Ga0160472_100599_pt1 | contig 20387 bp, 16 predicted proteins | sample HID1973M_E11MG_FD_108267 | JGI IMG/M metagenome (GOLD analysis project Ga0160472, IMG submission 108267) | Enriched mosquito-associated microbial communities from UW Madison campus, WI, USA - HID1973M_E11 MG | ecosystem: Host-associated > Arthropoda: Insects > Digestive system > Unclassified ... | reverse complement strand
CGCGGCAGTGCGGGGGTATGGCGCAAGCAGCACAGGGATGTGCTGCGGTCGGCTGTCGGAGACAGGACGTCGGAGCCAGCCGATGCGCCATACCCCCGCACTGCCGCGGCTCCCGCCGAAGCCGACACCACCCGATGCCTTTGTTCCTGCGGTTGCGGTTGCGGTTGCCGGAATCCTCGCAGCAACCCGCCAGGTCAGATCGCCGGATCCGGCAACCCCGCTTCCGGCCGCGGCGCCAGGCCGAACTGGCGGGCGATGTGGGCCAGCAGCACCGGCTTGACCGCCTCCATGCCGGACGGACCGCCCAGGTCGCGTACCGAGGTCACCCGCAGGCCCTGGTAACCGCAGGGATTGATCCGGTGGAACGGCTCCAGGTCCATGTCCACGTTGAAGGCCAGGCCGTGGAAGGTGCAGCCGCGGCGCACGCGGATGCCCAGCGCCGCGACCTTGGCCCCGCCCACGTACACCCCAGGCGCGCCCTCGCGGCGTTCGGCGCCGATGTTCCATTCGGCCAGCGTGTCGATGATCGCCTGCTCGATCCGGCACACGTACTCGCGCACCCCGATGCCGAGCCGGCGCAGGTCCAGCAGTGGATACAGCACGATCTGCCCGGGCCCGTGGTAGGTCACCTGGCCACCGCGGTCCACGTGCAGCACCGGGATGTCGTCCGGCGCAAGCACGTGCTCCGGCTTGCCGGCCTGGCCCAGGGTGAACACCGGCTCGTGCTCGACCAGCCACAGCTCGTCGACCGTGGCCGCGCCGCGCGCGTCGGTGAAGCGCTGCATCGCCCGCCACACCGGCGCGTAGGCCTGGCGGCCCAGGTCGAAGACGCGGGCCGGCAGCGGATCGCGCGCCTGGACCGCATCGGCCGCGGGGGCCGGCGCGGGATACGCGGGGACGCTCACAGCGTCCACTTCACTTCCGGATGCTCGCGCAGGGCCTGATGGGCGGCGTCGTACTGCTCGCGGCTGTCGGCGCGGAAGCCGATCCGCACCGATACGTACCTGCCGTTGGAAGAGTGCTTCCACTGGATGCTCTCCTCCAGCACTTCCACGCCGGCATCGGCCAGCAACCGCGGCAACTCGGTCTCCAGGCCCTTGCCGGCCGCACCCATGGCGCTGAGCTCGAAGGTGCCGGGGAACTGGAAGCCGTGCTCGGGGTTGTCGGACTTGATTTCCATGCGGCCATTATGGGTCCGCTGCCGGGGCAACCCAAGGGCGCCGGGCGCAGGTTGCCGAGGGGGCCTGCGGTGGCCATTTCCTGCGAACCGTGTGCCGTCGATCAGGGTTCCGCTGCGCCTCGCGTGGAGACGGGGCTTGCTCCGCCCCGACCCGGGTTCTCCCCGCTGCCAGCCAGGCCAGGTGTCGTGAAAAGGGCCCTGCCCCGCCATCGCGCGCCATCAGGAAGCGGCGGGGCAAGCCGCTCTACGGGGATGGGGCATCGACGGAGGCGGCCGCCCTGCCCCGGTAGTAGTCGCGCAGCACGTAGAACGCCTGTTTCGGCACGCCCTTTTCCGACATCACGCCCTTGCGGTTGAAGTCGTCCTGGATGCCCGGCAGCAGCCGGCGCGGCGAGCGGAAGTCGGACAGGATCCAGGGCGAGGTGCCGCTGAAGCCGTCGATCCGGTCGAGCATGGCCAGGGTCCTGCGGTACAGGTCGGCCTGGTACTCCTCGGTCCAGATCCGGCCGGCGTCGCCATGCAGTCCCTGCTTGGCGTCGGCGCCGAATTCGCTGACGAACACCGGCTTGTCGTAGGGGATCTCCCAGCGCACGCGGTCGATCTTCTCCAGCGAGCCGTCGTACCAGCCGATGTACTGGTTGAAGCTGACCAGGTCGACGATGTCGGCCAGCGGATCCTCCACCACCGCCACGTCCGGATCGTCGCTGCGGTAGTGTTTTTCCATCGCCGCGCTGAGCAGGCGGGTGCCGTCCAGCGCGCGGGCCTTTTCCGCCAGCCGCGACAGGAAGCGGTTGCGTTCCGGCGAGACCGGGGTCTCGTTGGCCAGCGACCAGACGATCACCGCGGCGCGGTTGCGGTCGCGGCCGATCATCGCCGCCAGTTGCGCCTCGGCGTTGCGGTAGGTGGCCTCGTTGCCCCAGTCGATGGTCCAGTACACCGGGATTTCCGACCACACCAGCAGGCCCATTTCGTCGGCCAGGCGCACCATGTCCTCGTTGTGCGGGTAGTGCGCCAGGCGGACGAAGTTGGTGTCCAGCGAGCGGGCCCGCTCCAGCAGTTGCCGCGCCTGTTCCCTGCTGCGCACGCGGCCGCCGCCGTCGGCCGAGTATTCCTCGTGGATGGCGATGCCGCGCAGGAACAGCGGCTGGCCGTTGAGCAGCAGCTGCCTGCCGCGGGTGGCGATGGTGCGCAGGCCCACGCGGTCGACCAAAGTATCGTCGGCGGCGGCGATCTCGACCCGGTACAGGCGCGGGTCCGCCGGCGACCACAGCTGCGCGCCGGGCGCGCGGAAGCGGAACGACGCCTGGCCGTGCGCATCGGCGACGGCGGTTTCGCGCACGCCCAGTTCCGGCAGTGAGACGGTGATGTTCTCGCCGCCGCGCGCGCCGTCGAGCTGGACGCTGCCGGCCACTTCCCGGGTCTGCGCCGACTCCAGCGCGATCCGGTAGTCGCGCACGAACACCGGCGGCACCACCACCAGTCCGACCGGGCGGGTGATGCCGCCGTAGTTCCACCAGTCGGTGTTGAGCGTGGGCACCGCGTCGGCGTGGCGCCTGTTGTCCACCTTCACCACCAGCGAATTGCCGTGCCCGCGCAGCTGCCCGGTGACTTCGAACACGAACGGGGTGAAGCCGCCTTCGTGCACGCCGAGCTTGCGGCCGTTGAGGTAGACGTCGGCGCGGTAGTTGACTGCGCCGAAATGCAGGAACACGCGATCGCCGGCCCCGCGCGCCGGCGCGTCGAACGTCTTCCGGTACCAGACGCTGCCTTCGTAGTAGTACAGCTTCGGATCCTGGGTGTTCCAGTCGCCCGGCACCTGCAGCGAAGGCGAGGCATCGAAGTCGTACTCGACCAGGTCCGTGGGCGATTCCGCCTTGGCGTCGGTGAAGAACGCGCCCTTCGGCGGCTGCTCCTGCCGGTCGAAGGGCTCGTACCGGTAGTTGTAGTAGCCGTTCTCGTAGGGATCGACGATGGCCTTCCACTCCCCGTCCAGCGGATGCGTGGCGCGGGTGTAGACCTGCATCGGCGCCTCGGCGGCGAGGACTGGAACGCAGGCGCTGCACAGCAGCAGGAGCAGGCACAGGCACGACAGGCGCGATTTCACGGCGGTTTTCCCCGGCGGATCGGTGGACGGGAGGCGGACGACCTGCCGCAGGATAACCGCGCCGCGGCGGTCGCCGGCGCGATCCCACGCACATCTTCCCGCTGTAGGAGCCCGTCTTGCGGGCGACGCGACGCCTTCGGCACGGGCTACGCCTTCGCGGTTCCGACGTCCTCGCGTCGCCCGCAAGACGGGCTCCTACACAGGAATTGGCGCCAGGTGTCGCCGTGGCGCGGGTGCGGTGCCGACCCCGGAAACGACGCGCGGCCCCGGAGGGCCGCGCACGTGATCATTGCCGGATCGGCCTGCCCGACCTCAGTCCGACTCCCACCACATCCAGAACGCATCCCACAGCCGCTTGAAGAACCCCGCCTCCTCGACCGCGTTGATCGCCACCAGCGGCGCCTGGGCGACGACCTTGCCGTCCAGGCTCACCTTCACCGTGCCGATTTCCTGCCCGGCCGCGACCGGCGCGACCAGCGACTTCGGCACCTCCATCGACGGCTTCAGCTCGGCGTAGCGGCCGCGCGGCACGCTGACCAGCAGCGGCTGGGCCACGCCCAGCTGCACCTGGTCGGCCTTGCCCTTCCACACCTTCAGCTGCGCCACCGGCTTGCCCGGCTCGTACAGCTTGTGGGTCTCGAAGAAGCGGAAGCCCCAGTTGAGCAGCGCCAGGCTGTCGTCGGCTCGCTGCTTCTCCGAGCTCGAACCCATCACCACCGCGACCAGTCGCTGGTCCTCGCGCTTGGCCGAGCTCATCAGGCAGTAGCCGGCGCCGGAATGGTGGCCGGTCTTGATCCCGTCCACGCTCGGATCGCGCCACAGCAGCAGGTTGCGGTTGGGCTGGGTGATGCCGTTGACCGTGAATTCCTTGATCTTGTTGAACGCGTAGGCATCCGGGAAATCGCGGATGAAGGCGCGGCCCAGCAGCGCCAGGTCGTGCGCGGTGCTGTAATGCTCCGGCGCCGACAGGCCGTGGGCGTTGACGAAGTGGCTGTTCTTCATACCGATCTTCGCCGCGTAGCTGTTCATCAGGTCGGCGAAGGCCTCCTGGGTGCCGGCCACGTGCTCGGCCAGGGCGATGGCCGCGTCGTTGCCCGACTGCACCGCCATGCCGATCTCCATGTCGCGCAGCGGCGCGCGCTGGTTGACCGGGAAGCCGCTGAAGCTGCCGTCGGTGCGGGCGCCGCCCTCGCGCCAGGCACGTTCGCTCATCAGCACCTGGTCGTCGGCATGCACCTTGCCGCTGGCGGTCTCGGCGGCGACCACGTACGAGGTCATCACCTTGGTGATGCTGGCCGGCTCGACCCGCGCATCGATGTTCTCGCCCGCCAGCACCTGGCCGGTGGCGTAGTCCATCAGCACCCACGCCGAGGACTGCGCCGGCCTGGGCGCATCGGGAATGGCGATCGCGGCCGGGCTGGCGGCGGGCGGGGCGGGCGCCGGGGCCGGAGCCGGGGCCTGGGCGAAGGCCAGACCGATCACGGACGTGGCGGCCAGCGCGGCGGCGAACGCGCCAGTGGCAAAGCGGAACTTCATGCGGATGTGGACTCCTGCGGGGACCGGCGGCGGGGCCGGTGGAATGGGAGGCGTCGCGGGGAGGCGTCGCGGGTGGGGCATTGTAATCGGCGGGCGGTGGCCGGCCGCGGCCTCATTCACGGACCAGCTGCGGCGTACCGAATCCCAGACCGGCGATGCGGCCGGCGAGTTCCATCGCATCGCTGCCGCCGGGGACCACCCGCAGGCGCCAGAACGTGCGTCCGCCGGCGACCACGTCGTCCAGCCGCGCCCCGGCGATGCCGGCGGCGACCAGCCGGTCCAGCGCGCGGCGCGCGTTGTCCAGGCTGGAAAAACTGGCCACCTGCAGCACCGGGGCGGCCACGGCCGCCGGCGTGGATCCGGCCGGCGCGTAGGAACCTGACTGCGGCGGCGGTCCTGGCGATACGGGTATCGGTGCGGGGGCTTCGCCGACCTGCAGCGGCGTCGATCCGGCCGGCGCGACCGTGGCCAGGACCGCGCCCGGAACGCTCGCGGCCGTTCCGGTCGCGGACGGCAGCGCCTGCACCAGATGGTCCAGCCCCGTGGCCGGCGTGGCCGGCGTGGTCGCGGCGATGGTTGCGGCCGGGGTGGTCGCGGCACTGGTCGCAGCGGAAGCCGCAGCGACAGCCGGTCCGGTCGCATCCGCTCCGCGGCGCGGCGCGGCCGGCGGCGACGCCAGCCGTGGCAGGTCCGGATCCCCCGGCGACAGCGCGCGCACCTCGACCCGGCCGGTGCCGCGGGCGACGATGCCCAGCTTCACCGCCGCCGCGTAGCTCAGGTCGATCACCCGGCCGTCGTGGAACGGGCCGCGGTCGTTGACCCGCACCACCACCGACTGGCCGTTGTCCAGGTTGGTCACCCGGGCGAAGCTGGGCAGCGGCAGGGTCTTGTGCGCGGCGCTGAACGCGTACATGTCGTACACCTCCTGGTTGGAGGTGCGGCGGCCATGGAACTTGGCCCCGTAATAGGACGCGGTGCCCTTCTCGACGTAGCCCTTGGGCCGGTCCAGCACGTAGTACTTCTTGCCCAGCACCGTGTAGGGCGAGCGGTTGCCTATCGCCGAGCGCGGCTCGTCGACCACCAGCGGCTCGGGGATGCAGGCCACGTCGGGCACGTGGTCCGGCGTGGTGTCGCTGACGCCGGGCTTGTACAGGCCGCCGGCGGTGTAGTGGCCGCGCGTGGAGGGATCCTCCTGTGCCGGCGCATACGGCGACACGCCGGTGCAGCCGGCCGGCACGGCGGCGGTCGCCGCCGTCCGCTTCCCCGCCACCGGTTTGCCGGTGCTGGCCGCTTCCGGCTTCTTCGGCGCGCTGCCGCACGCGACCAGCAACACCAGCATCGCCGGCGCCAGCAGCAGGCGCGGCCAGCGGGCGTTCATGCCGGCGGCAGCTCGCGCCCGGCGATGGCCTGGGAAAGCTGGTACACGGCCATCGCGTACATCCTGGAGATGTTGTAGCGGGTGATCGCGTAGTAGTTCTGGAAGCCCAGCCAGTACTGCGGCCCGGCGCTGCCTTCCAGCGACACCGGCGTGGCGGTGGCGCCGGCGGGCACCGGCTGCCGCGGCGTGTAGCCGCGCGCGGCCAGGTCGGCCAGGGTCCAGCTCGGGGTCCAGTCCTCGGGATTGAACGGCTCGCGTCCCGGCGCCAGCGTGGCCGGCACCGCGACCGGACCGCCGCGGACCCAGCCGCCCTTCTTCACGAAATAATTGGCGATGGAGGCGAACACGTCGTCGAGACTGTTGAACAGGTCGCGGCGGCCGTCGCCGTCCCCGTCGACCGCGAACTGGCGGTAGCTGGACGGCATGAACTGGCCCATGCCCATCGCCCCGGCGTAGCTGCCGGTGAGCGTGGCGATGTCCAGCTTCTCCTCCTGGCCCAGCGCGAACAGCTGCGCCAGCTCGTCGCGGAAGAACAGTTCGCGGCGCACCTCGCGCTCGAGCTTGGCCGGATCGCCGCTGCGCGGATAGCGGAACGCCAGCGTGTACAGCGCATCGAGCACCGAATACTTGCCGGTGTTGGCGCCGTAGCTGGTCTCCACGCCGATGATCGCCACGATCAGCTCGGCCGGCACGCCGGTCTGCGCCTGCACCCGCTCCAGCGCCGGGCGGTGCCGGGCCAGGAACGCGCGCCCGCCGTCGATCCGCGCCTGACTGATGAACATCGGCCGGTATTCGTGCCAGGGTTTGACCCGTTCGGCCGGCCGCGACATCGCCGCGACCACGCTGTCCAGGAACTGCGCCTGCGCCAGCGTGGCCTCGATCCGCGCGGCGGGGATGCCGTAGCGCGCCGAGGTGTCGCGGACGAAGTTGGCGCGCGCGGTCTCGAACGGCACCGGCGCCAGGTCCACCGGCGGCGCAACGGTCTTTTCCGGGGCGGCTTCGGCCGGAGTGGCGGCGGGCTGGAGCGGCCGGGTCGCGGCGGGCGATGGAGGTGGCGGGGCCACCTTGGCCTCCTTCGGCACGCAGCCGAGGAGGACGAGGGCGAGCAGTCCGGTCAGCGCAGGCTTCGTCATCGCCGGCAGATTAGCATCGCCTGCCAGGCCGCGGAACCGAAGGGATTTCTCGCAGTTCCGCTTCTGTTCCGGAGAAAGGCGCCGCATGCGTGGGGTGGCAGGACCGGGCGCGAATGCGCCCGTCGTTCCAACCTGGACCGCAGTCTTTCCGCTGCAGGAGCTCCCTTCAGGGGCGACCCGAGGGCGCTGGTCGCAGCTGCGTTCGACATCACCGCTCCGGTGGCTCCGCGTTGAATGCGGCGCCTTCCAACGGGGTCGGGTCGCCCCTGAAGGGAGCTCCTGCAAGGTGCCTGGCGATCCGGGAAAAAAGGGGGCAGGCCGGGACCGGACTGTCCGCAAGTTCCCTAACGATAGCCGTGCACCGGCCGGTGCGTGCGCACCGCCATCACCAGGCCCAGCCCGGCCAGCAGCGACACCGCCGAGGTGCCGCCGTAGCTGAGCAGCGGCATCGGCACGCCCACCACCGGCAGCAGGCCCGACACCATGCCGCCGTTGACCAGCACGTAGACGAAGAACGCCAGGCCCAGCGAACCGGCGAGCAGGCGCGAATAGGTGTCGCGCGCCTCCATCGCGATCCACAGGCAGCGCCCGACCACGAACAGGTACAGCGCCAGCACGCTGGCCACGCCGATCCAGCCGAATTCCTCGCTGAGCACGGCGAAGATGAAGTCGGTGGTCTGCTCGGGGATGAAGTTCAGGTGCGACTGGCTGCCCTCGCCCCAGCCCTTGCCCCACAGGCCGCCGGAGCCGATCGCGATCTTGGACTGGATGATGTTCCAGCCGGTGCCCAGCGGGTCGCGCTCCGGCTCCAGGAAGGTCAGGATCCGGTCCTTCTGGTAGGTCCGCAGCAGCCAGAACCAGGCCACCGGCGCCACCGCCGCCACGCCGCCCACCGCCACCCCGACCCACCACCACGGCAGCCCGGCCAGCAGCAGCGCGAACACGCCGCTGGCGGCGATCAGCATGGCGGTGCCGAAGTCCGGCTGCAGCAGGATCAGCGCGGTCGGCACGGCGATCAGCACGCCGGTGGCCAGCACGGTGCCGATCCGCGGCGGCAGCGGCCGCCTGTGCAGGTACCAGGCCACCATCATCGGCAGGCTGATCTTCAGCAGCTCCGATGGCTGCAGGTAGAACACGCCCAGGTTGAGCCAGTGCCGGCCGTGCTTGCCGGTGCCGACCAGCAGCACCGCCACCAGCGGCAGCATCGACAGCGCATAGACCGCCGGCGACCACGCGCGCAGGCGGATGACCGATACGCGCGACAGCGCCCACATCGCCAGCAGGCCGAGCGCGAAGCGCGCGCCCTGCGCCTTCAGCAGCGCCGGCCCGGCGCTGGCCCCGCCGGCGCTGTACAGCACCGCCAGGCCCATGCCCATCAGCGCCGCCAGCGCCAGGCACAGCGGCCAGTCCAGGGTGCGCGTGACGCGCCCGGCCATCTCCAGCAGCCAGCGCAGGAAGGCGCTCATTGGCCGTCCTCGCCGTCTTCCGCCGGCGCCGATGCCGCATTGCCGGAAACGGCTTGGCGCGAAGGCGCCGCAGCCTGGTTGCCCGTGCGCGGCGGCGCCGCGGTCGCGCGGTCGCGCGGCGATGGCGACACCGGCGTGCCGACGCGCGACGCGGCCACGGGCGCTGCCTGCCGCAGCGACCCCGTCGCGCCGCCGGTGCCGGTCGCCGCGGCCTGCCGCCGGATCCAGCTGCCGAAACTGTTGGCCGCCGGATCGCGGTCCGTCGCCAGTGCCGGCGCGCGCTGCGGATCGGGCGCGGCGGCGGACGGCGGTGCAACGCGCCCGGCCACCGCTGTCTGCGCGGTGGCCTCTTCTGTCTTCGTCCTCGCCGTCGCCGCTTCCGTTGCCGACGGCGTGGCTGCGGCGCTGGCTCCCTGACCTGCGCGATCGACCACGGTGCGGACGTCCACTCCGGCAGGCGCCGTGTCCGCCGTCGCGGCGGGCGTCACCGGTGGCGCGGCGGCGCAGGCCGGATCCTCCGGCGCGCAGGCGGTGCCCGGCTTCGTTCCGTCGATCGGTTCCAGGCCCTCGGGCAGCTTGCCCAGCAGCCAGGCATCGAAGATCGCCCGCGCGATCGGCGCGGCGGTGCTGGCGCCGTAGCCGCCGCCTTCCACCGCTACCGCCACCGCGATCTGCGGATCGTCGGCCGGCGCGTAGCCGATGAACAGCGCGCGGTGGCGCAGGTGCATGGGCAGGCTGCGCGGATTGACCGCCGCGGTGCCGCGGCGGCTGACCACCTGCGCGGTGCCGGTCTTGCCGGCGATGCGGTAGGGAATGCCGGTGCCGATCACCCGCGCGGTGCCGCCGGCGCCGTGAACGGTGCCGATCATGCCATCGCGGATCGCCTGCAGGTGGTCGGGGCGATCGCTGATCAGGACCGGCGCAGGCTGCGGCAGCGGCGTCCACGGCGCATCGAAGCGGTCGCGGCGCGAATCGACCAGGTGCGGCCGGCGCAGGCGCCCGTCGTCGGCCAGCGCGGCGGTGCCGCGCGCCATCTGCAGCGGGGTGACCTTCCAGTCGCCCTGGCCGATGCTGATGTTGACCGTATCGCCCGGATACCAGCGCTCCTTGCGCGTCTTCAGCTTCCACCCCGGGTTGGGCAGGATGCCGACGCTCTCGCCGGCCAGGTCGATCCCGCTGGGCTGGCCGAAGCCGTACGAGGTGAGGTAGCGGTCGATCTTGTCGATGCCCATGTCCAGGGCGAGCTGGTAGTAGTAGGTATTGACCGACTCGGTGATGGACTTGCGCACGTCGGTCCAGCCGTGGCCGCCGCGGTGCGCGTCGCCCCAGCCGCGGCTGGTGCCGGGCAGGTAGAACATGCCGGTGGACAGGGTCCGGTCCTCCGGCCGGCGGGCGCCGCTGTCCAGTCCCGCCAGGCCCAGGAACGGCTTGAGCGTGGAACCGGGCGCCACCCCGCCGAGCACCGCGCGGTTGAACTGCGGGCGCGACGGGTTGTCCATCAGCGCGCGGTAGTCGGCGTGGGAGATGCCGTTGACGAACAGGTTCGGGTCGAACGTGGGCAGGCTGACCAGCGCCAGGATCTCGCCGGTGCGCGGGTCCATCGCCACCGCGGTGCCTTCCAGGTCGCCGAACGCGGCCACCGCCGCGCGCTGCAGCTCGGCGTCGATCGACAGGTGCAGGTCCGCGCCCGGCCGCGCCGGCACCCGGCCGACCGTACGCAGCGCGCGGCCCTGCACGTTGGTCTCGATCTGCTCGTAGCCGACCTGGCCGCGCAGCAGCTCCTCGTAGGCGCGCTCGATGCCGGTCTTGCCGATGTGCGACAGCGCCGCGCCGGCGTCGCCGAGCTTTTCCAGATCGTCCTCGTCGATCCGGCCGACGTAGCCGATCACGTGCGCCAGCAGGTCGCCGTAGGGATAGTGGCGGGTCAGGTACGGCTGCAGTTCGACCCCGGGGAAGCGCCAGCGGTTGACCGCGAAGGCGGCCATCTCTTCGTCGCTCAGGCGCAGCTTCAGGGCGATCGGCAGGAAGCCGCGCGCGGACTTGCGCTCGCGCCGGAAGCGGGCGATCTCGTCCTCGTCCAGCGCGATCACCTGGCCCAGCTCCGCCAGCAACCTGTCGATGTCGCCGGCCTTGTCCGGGGTGACCTCGAGCCGGAACGCCGGCAGGTTCTCGGCCAGCAGGCGCCCCTGGCGGTCGTAGATCATGCCCCGCGCCGGCACCACCGGCCGCGGGCGGATGCGGTTGGCTTCCGAACGCGTGGCGTACTCAGCGTGCTCGACCACCTGCAGGCGGAAATACCACGCGCCCAGGCCCAGCAGCGCCAGCGCCACCGCGACGAAACCGAGCACGGCGCGGCGGCGGAACTGTTCGGCTTCCGCATGCGGGTTCTTGACCGGGCGACGGCTGCTCATGCTCGATCGCGCTCAGTCGCGCCGGTGCCCGAGGCGCAGCGCATCCAGCAGCAGGAACAGCGGCGGCCACAGCAGCACGCCCAGTGCCGGCGCCCACCAGTAGTTCCACGGCAGCGTCGGCTGGCCCAGTGCCAGATGGACGGCGGCGTCGACGATGCGGTCGTTGAGCAGCAGCGCACCGATCGCCAGCGCCTGCTGCGACAGCGGGAAGAAGCGCAGCCGCGCGCGGAAGCGCTGCAGGATGAAAGCCATGATCACCAGCCGCAGGGCCTGCTCGCCGAGCAGTCCACCGTAGGCGATGTCGGCGGCCAGGCCGACGCAGAACGCCAGGCCCAGCCCGGCGCGCGAGGGCGCCTCGATCACCCAGTACGCCAGGACCAGCGCCAGCCAGTACGGGCGCAGCGGCTGCAGCGTCTCCGGCAGCGGCAGCAGGCCCAGCAGCAGGGCCACGAACAGGCTGGCCGGCAGCACCCAGCCGCCATCGCGCAGGCGGCTCATCGCGGCGTCTCCGCCGCGGGTGGATCGGCCGGCGACGTGCGGGTGCGGGTGGCCGGTGCGTCCTGGGACGGCGCCGGCACGGCGGGCAGCTCCACCACGGCAGGCGCCGATCCGGTGGCGTCCGGCCGCGCAGGACCGCCGGCGGCCGGCGCGGCCGCTGCTCCGGCCGCCGGCACCGGTGCCGGCGGCAGCGGCGCGCCGGTGCGCAGCAGCAGCACGTCGCGGCCGCGGTCCAGCTGCGCCGCCGGGGCCAGGTCGCCGACCAGGAACGCCTGGCTCTCGTCCGGCCGCAGCGCGGTGATGGTGGCCACCGGGAAGCCGGGCGGGAAACGTCCGCCCAGGCCGGAGGTGACCAGCGCGTCGCCGACCTGTACGTCGCGGTTCAACGGCACGTCGCGCAGTTCCAGCCGGTCGCCGCGCCCGTAGGCGATCAGGCGCACGCCATTGCGCGCGATCATCACCGGCACCGCGTGGTCCGGGTCGGTCAACAGCAGCACGGTGGACTGCATCGGGGTGACCTCGACCACCTGGCCGAGCAGGCCGCCGGCGTCGATCACCGCCTGGCCCAGGCGCACGCCCTCGCGGCTGCCGGCCGCCAGCACCAGCCGCTGGCGCGAAGGCTCCAGGTCGATGTCCAGGATCGGCGCCAGCTGCACGTCCAGGCCGCCGCGCTCGACCACGCCGAGCAGATCGCGCAGCTGGGCGTTGTCGATGGCGGCGTTGCGCAGCCGGGTCAGGCGCGCGTTGGCCAGCAGCAGGTCGTTGCGCAGGCGCCGGTTTTCCTCCACCAGCACCCCGTGCGTGGCCAGTCCGTCCCTCAGCCCGCTGCCGATGCGCCCGGGCAGGCCGGCCAGCGCCCACACCGGCTGCGCCGCCAGGTTGGCCTGGGTGCGCAGCTGGCGCAGCCAGCCGCCGCGGTGGTCCAGCACCAGCAGGGTGATGGCCAGCGCCAGGTAGGCCAGCAGCCGCAGCGTCCCGGCGGTGTCACCGGGACGGGCGGTGGCGGGAGGTCCGGGATAGGACGACACAGAGGGGATCGGCGGGCCGGGGAAGCGGAGGCAAGAGGCGAGTATGACGGCGAACGGCGGCGCGCCGCGCCGGCGCGGGAGGCGCGGGGAACGGTCCGCGGAATCAGTCCGGCGCGAAGAACTCGTTGCCGTGCATGTCCACCAGCTCCAGCGCGCGGCCACCGCCGCGGGCCACGCAGGTCAGCGGATCGTCGGCGACCTGCACGTGCAGGCCGGTCTCCTCGCTGATCAGCTTGTCCAGGTCGCGCAGCAGCGCGCCGCCGCCGGTCAGGACGATGCCGCGCTCGGCCACGTCGGCGCACAGTTCCGGCGGGGTCTGCTCCAGCGCCTGCTTGACCGCGGAGACAATGCCCGACAGCGGCTCGTGCAGCGCCTCGAGCACCTCGTTGGAGTTGATCTTGATCATCTTCGGCACGCCCTCGGCGAGGTTGCGGCCGGAGATCTCCATCTCGTGCACCACCGCCTGCGGGTAGGCGCAGCCCAGCTCGACCTTGATCCGCTCGGCGGTGGCCTCGCCGATCAGCATGCCGTGGTTGCGGCGCACGTAGTTGGTGATCGACTCGTCGAAGCGGTCGCCGCCGATGCGCACCGAGGCCGAGTAGACGATGCCGTTGAGCGAGATCACCGCCACCTCGGTGGTGCCGCCGCCGATGTCGATGACCATCGAGCCGCGCGCCTCCGACACCGGCATGCCGGCGCCGATCGCCGCGGCCATCGGCTCCTCGATCAGGTAGACGTCGCGGGCGCCGGCCTCCTCGGCCGACTCCTTGATCGCGCGGCGCTCGACCTGGGTCGAGCCGGCCGGCACGCACACCAGCACCCGCGGGCTCGGGCGCAGGAAGCGCGACTTGTGCACCTTCTTGATGAAGTGCTTGAGCATCGCCTCGGTGTAGGTGAAGTCGGCGATCACGCCGTCCTTCATCGGGCGGATGGTGGTGATGTTGCCCGGGGTGCGGCCGAGCATCTGCTTGGCCTCCGCACCGACCGCGGCGACCGAGCGGGTGCCGCCGATGGCGCGGTCCTGGCGCACGGCCACCACCGACGGCTCGTTCAGCACGATGCCCTGCCCGCGCACGTAGATCAGGGTGTTGGCCGTGCCCAGGTCGATGGACAGGTCGTTGGAGAACATGCCGCGGAGCTTCTTGAACATCGGGGGAGGCGGTCCTGGAGAGGCGGGGACGAAAGGCCCGGCCGGCGGCGCCGGGGGAAGCGCCGCTGGCGAAATTTTGGGCAGAAACAAGGTCGGCTAGCCTAGCAACCGTACCCGGCGCGGGCAAGGAAATTCCGGGGCAAAACCGCCACTTCCGACATTCCGGTCAGGCCGCGGACGGGGACCGGCGGCGGCGGCCGGGCTGGCCGCACCGGGACGCAGCCGGTAACCTTTGCGCCGCGGCGCCAGGCCGCCCGCGCCCCTCGCCCGCTCCCGGGCCTCCCGAGCAGCCAAGCCGATGTCCACCCTGATCTGTGGTTCCCTTGCCTACGACACCATCATGGTGTTCCCGGACCAGTTCAAGAACCACATCCTGCCGGACAAGGTCCACATCCTGAACGTGTCGTTCCTGGTGCCGCGGATGCGCCGCGAGTTCGGCGGCTGCGCCGGCAACATCACCTACAACCTGCACCTGCTGGGCGGCGCCCCGGTGCCGATGGGCACGGTGGGCTCGGACTTCGGCCCGTACCGCGAGCATTTCCAGGCGCTGGGCATCGACCTGTCGCGGGTCAAGGTGATCGAGGAGCTGTTCACCCCGCAGGCCTTCATCACCACCGACCATGACAACAACCAGATCACCGCCTTCCACCCCGGCGCGATGATGCGTTCCTATGAGAACCACGCCAGGGACGTGCCGGGCGTGACCTTGGGCCTGGTCGGCCCGGACGGACGCGAGGGCATGATCCAGAACGCGGTCGAGTTCCGCGAGATGGGCGTCCCGTTCATCTTCGACCCGGGCCAGGCGATGCCGCTGTTCAATGGCCAGGAACTGCGCGACTTCATCGAGCAGGCCGACTACGTGGTCGTGAACGACTACGAGTCCAACCTGCTGCAGGAGCGCACCGGCTGGAGCGGCCACGAGATCGTCTCGCGGGTCCAGGCCTACATCACCACCCAGGGTCCGAAGGGCGCGCTGGTGCACACCCCCGGGCAGACCTACGACGTGCCGCCGGCGCACGAGCGCCGCGTGGTCGACCCGACCGGCTGCGGCGACGCCTTCCGCGCCGGCCTGATCTTCGGCATCAACCAGGGCTACGACTGGCTGACCATCGGCCGCATGGGCAACCTGATGGGCGCGCTGAAAGTCGAGCACCCGGGCACCCAGAACCAGCGCTTCGACTTCGCCGGGTTCAACGAGCAGTTCAAGCAGCAGTTCGGGTATTCGCTGGCCTGAGCGGGCGGCGCCTCCGTCCATGGCCGCCGCGACGGCGGTCAGGGCGCCGGGGAAACGCCGTCGGACGGGGTGAAATACGCTGCCTGCCCGGGGTAATCGAGCACGACACGGAAATAGCGCAAGGCCGATCCGCCGATCGCGCCTTCGACCGGCGCGGCGGTCATGCTCGACATGAATTCGGTGAAGTTGCGATCCGGACGCACCGCGAACCAGACCGGGCCGACGCGATGCCCGGCGATCCCGACTTCCGGCACACGGATCATGGGCAGGACGCCATTGCCGAGGCGATCGCCGTCCGCCACCACAGGCCAGTCCGGATGTCGCCCGAGCCAGCGCTCGAAGTGGCCGCGCGTGATGAAACTGGTGGCCACTTCGGTTCCCGCGGACAGGCCGTAGGCCTCGGCGCCACCGGCCGACAGCGTGGCGGTGGCGCCGGTATCGAGCAGCATGGGAATCGACTCGCCATCGACTTCGACGACGATCCGTGGCCAGTACATGTTGTCGTCACCGCGCATCGTCATCGGCACCCGGGCCATGCCCTGCGGGATGTTGCCCGGCTCCAGCAGCGCGAGCGTCCGCGCCATGTAGTCGAACTCCCAGATGCGGGCCGCAAACCAGCGATTGCCCAGGAATCCGTCGGTGGACTCCCGCCCCGCGACGACCGCCAGCCGGTTGTCCAGCCAGCGGTCGGCGACCGGCGGCGGGATGGCGGCGTCGGTGGCGAATACCGGGAACTCCACCGTTTCCTGCGACCCATCGTCGCCCTGCACCGTCGGTCCGGGTTGCAGGTCGATCCGCTCGGCCACCTCGGCCGGCAGCATGTTCCAGCCACCGCCGCTGTCGGTGTAGAAGCGCAGGGGCGTTCCGTCCTGCAGGTGCGGCACGACGAATACGCGGTCGTGGACGAATTCGGCGGGGAGCCGCTGGCGATCAACCGCCCAGGCGGATGAAAGGGACAACAGCCCCGCCATCAACACCACCCATCGCCTCGTTCCCGGACAACAGCGATGTTTCCTGATGGGCATCATCCCTCGCGTTCACCGCACATGGCAGTCGTTCCAGTCCGTATCCCCGGGAAACATCTCGCCGACCAATGCATGCAATCCCGGATCGAATGCCTCCAGCTCATGCCGGGTATTGACGGCGTTGTTTATGCCGTCCGCTGGATCCGCTTCGGCATTGGTGCCGTACCAGTCCTGCACGCCTTCGGCCCAATACTCGTCGGAATTCTCGCTGCGATACGTTCCGACCAGGATCCCGCGTGATCGGGCTTCGTCGAACGCCGCCCGCAAGCGGGCATCGAAGGCGGAGTCGACCTGATACACGCCCTCGCGAATCGTGTGCGAGAACTCATGGACGCAAATGCTTTCAGCAGGATAACGGTCACCCGCCAGGCACATGAGGTTTTCCTCGCCGCAGGAGGATGCCTGGCCGCCGATGCCCCGCGTCCGTGCATCTATCGCGTCGCGCTCGGCCTGCGGCTTGTCCCTGAATCCATACTCGGGCACGTCCGTCGTCCCCTCATGTTTCCCGATCACGACGAATCGTGCACGGAGCTCGACCAATTTTGCGCGGACATCAGGGCGCCGGGAGAGCATGTTCACCAGCAACCGGCAGGCGCGCCGAAGCGCTTCGTCGTCCGGCGAACCGGATGAGAGGACCGGCAGCCCGCCGGCATCCGCGTATTTCCTGTAGAACGGATCCAGCGAGAAATCGCGTCGGATTCTCTCCGGCACATCCCGCACGTCCGTGCAAATCGCGCTGCTGTTCGGATTGGATGACGCGATACCGGCAGTCGACAACGGGACCGAAACCAGGATGACGGCGAGCATTGCAGCCGCCTTCATCCGGCTCAATCCCATCCCGGCATCTGGCTGCCGTCCAGGCCACCGACCTCGAACACCGCGGTGCGGGTGCCGCCGGCCTTGACCGGGAACTCGATCTCCAGCCGCTGCGCCTGGCGCATCTGCCTCCACAGGCCGCGGTAGTCCTCGATGAACAGCGCGATGGCCTCGTCGGTCTTCGGGCGCCAGGCGGACATCGGTTTGGCCTTGGCGTCGTCGAACCTGGCCTTGATCTTGCAGCCGCCATAGCAGTCGAAGTCGCCGCCTTCCAGCACCAGGTAGGCGCTGCGCTTCCATTCGGGATGGTCGCGGATGACCAGCTGCACCGTCGCCGTCGACTGACCGCCGGTGTCGACGGCCTCCTTGCTGAAGATCGCCGCCGAGCGTTGTTCGCCCTTGCCGGCGGCCACCCGCGCGTAGTTCCACAGCGCGGCCAGGCGGCGCTGCTCGCGCGCGGCGTCGGCCCTGGTGGTGACGTCGGCCAGGCCGGGCTCGATCGCGGCGGCGGCCGGTGTGCCGGGATACTGGGCCAGCAGCGCGGCGCCGTGCACGCGCGCCAGTTCCCAGTTGCGGGCGGTCACCGCCGCTTCGTATTCGCGCTGCAGTTGGGCTGCGGCCTGTTCCTTCGCCGCGGCCTCGGCGGCGGCCTGCGCCTGGCGCTGGGCTTCGCGGTCGGTGCAGGCGGTGGCGGCCAGCAGGCTCGTGGCCAGCAGCATGGCGGTGGCCAGGCGGGACGCGGTCCTGCGTGTCAGGGGGGTGACCATTGCCGTGCTCCTCGCGACAGGACGTATCTGGTTGGAACCGGATTCTGCCTCCGTCACTCCCGCGCAGGCGGCCGTGACAGCCGCCGCTGGAGGCGGCTCGCCCGGCGGACCCGGACCGCCAGCAGCGGTGGCGGAAGAGCGCTCTTCCGCCGCCGCGGAATGACGACGGTACCGGCCTTACGGTTGGGTGGGCTGCTCCGACGGCTGCTCCGGCTGCGGCTGCGCCGGAACGGCGGCCGGTGCCGGCGCGGGAGCCGTGGCGCCCGCCTTGTCCAGCAGCGCCTGCACCGAGGCGGTGGTGATCGGGTGGTAACCCGGTCGCGCGCGCTCGAACGCCTCGCGGGCGAAGGCCAGGCCGTCCGGTGTCTTCACCAGTTCCTCGTAGATCGGCATGATCAGCTTGCGCCGGCCGACGCGCTCGATGAACTCGCCCGCGGCCGGGCGCGCCGCCAGGTAGCCGCTGCGGATCGCCAGCGGATACCAGCGCATGGCGATCTCGCCGTTGGGCGTGCCGGTGAAGTGGTAGGCCGCGTCCAGCTGCGCCAGTTGTTCGGGCTTGAGCGTGTCGCCCATGCCCTCCAGGAAGTGCACCCAGGCCTGGGTGCCCCAGTCGCGGGTGATCTGCGGATTGGGCAGCTGCGCGCTGCCGCGCCAGGCGATGCGCGCGGTGTCGACGTTGGCGAAGGTGCGCGACTGCGCCGGCGGCGCGATCGCCGGGATGCCCGGCTGGTTCAGCCACGCGTCCAGTTCCTCGGCGGTCACCGCGTTGGGGTTCTTCGGCAGCAGGTTCTTCTTCAGGTAGGCGACGAACTGGTCGGTGTCGGCGCTCTGGAAGGCGTGGTCGTCGAACCAGCCGCGCAGGAACGGGTCGAACACCTCGCGGCCGAAGCGCTGCTCCAGGAACTGCAGGAACCAGGCGCCCTTGACGTAGGCCACCTCGCTCAGCGCCTCGTCCGGGTCACGCTCGGTCAGCGCCGGCAGGGCCAGGGCCTGGTCGGACGGGCTCATCCCGGCCATGTCGGCCTTGACCCCGTCCTGGTCGATCCGGCGCTCCATCTCCGCCATCTCCTCGCCGTACAGCGCCTCGGTGATGCGGCCCTGCACGTAGGTGGTGAAGCCCTCGTTGAGCCAGATGTCCTTCCAGCTGGCGTTGGTCACCAGGTTGCCGGACCAGCTGTGCGCCAGTTCATGCGCGACCAGCGACACCAGCGACTTGTCGCCGACGATGACGGTGGGCGTGGCGAAGGTCAGGGTCGGGTTCTCCATGCCGCCGAACGGGAACGACGGCGGCAGCACCAGGATGTCGTAGCGGCCCCACCGGTACGGACCGTACAGGCCCTCGGCGGTGGCGATCATCTGCTCGGTGTCCTCGAACTCGCTGGCCGCCTTGTCGACCATGGCCGGCTCGGCCCACACGCCGCTGCGCGGACCGGTGGACTTGAACACCAGGTCGCCGGCGGCGATGGCCATCAGGTACGAGGGGATCGGGTGCTCCATGCGGAAGCGGTAGTCGCCGCTGCGCGGGGTGGCCGGGTCGCTGTTGGCGCTCATCAGCACCATCACGTCGGGCCGGCTGGTGACATGGGCGCTGTAGGTGAAGCGCACGCCCGGGGTGTCCTGCAGCGGCACCCAGCTGCGCGCGTGGATCGCCTGCGACTGGCTGAACATGAAGGGCAGCTGCTTGCCTTCGGTCATCGCCGGTTCCAGCCACTGCAGGCCCGAGGCGGTCGGCGCGGTGTGGTAGGTGACGCGGATGCGTTCGTTGCGCTGCGGCGCTTCGATGGTCAGCTTGCTGCCGAACACCGGGTCGGCGTCGGCCAGGGCGAACTGCAGCGGGGCCCAGGCGCCGTCGGCCTCGCCTTCGACCTTCTGGATGGTCAGGTCGCGGGTGTCGAGCACCAGCGCGGTGGCCTTGGGGTCGACCCAGTCGAGCTGGTAGGTGGCGGTACCGGCCAGCTGCTTCCGGTCGAAATCCAGGGCCAGGTCCAGGGCCAGGTCGGTGATGCGGACCTTCTCGGGCTGGGCGAAGGAGCTTTCGTCGTGGCGGCGGGCGGACACCGCGGCCTCCTTGGCGGGCTTGGCGGCAGTCTGGGCGTCGGCCGGACCGGCCTTGTCGCCGGAGCAGCCGCTGGTGGCGGCGATCATGGCAAGGGAGAACAGCAGGGCGGGAAAGCGCATGGGACCTGGAGCGGCTCGGGGGAAGTTGCGAGTGTAACCCGGGGCGTGGTGCGGGCCTGAAGCAGGGTTTCGGATTCGGAGGGGCGCGGTGCCTGTGGTGCTTGATGCAAGGGCGCGTCGGTTTCGGCGGGGGCCGCCGTGTCCGTGGAGCCTGAAGCCAGGAGCGTCGGCTCCGGACGGGGCCGCCGTGCCTGTGGGGCTTGAAGCGAGAGCGTCGGCTCCGGACGGGGCCGCCGTGCCTGTGGGGCTTGAAGCGAGAGCGTCGGCTCCGGACCGGGCCGCCGTGCCTGTGGGGCTTGAAGCGAGAGCGTCGGCTCCGGACCGGGCCGCCGTGCCCTGGGGGTCTGACGCATCGCTCGCTCCGCCGTCCATGGCTCCGACGAGCGAGCGCAGGCCATCCTTGGCCTGCTTGCGCCAGACCCCCAGGGCACGACGTCCTTCGCGAGGGTTGGGGTCGTAGCTTCGTTCGGCGAAAAACCAGTG
>Ga0160472_100596_pt1 | contig 20417 bp, 14 predicted proteins | sample HID1973M_E11MG_FD_108267 | JGI IMG/M metagenome (GOLD analysis project Ga0160472, IMG submission 108267) | Enriched mosquito-associated microbial communities from UW Madison campus, WI, USA - HID1973M_E11 MG | ecosystem: Host-associated > Arthropoda: Insects > Digestive system > Unclassified ... | reverse complement strand
CTGCAGGTTCTGCTGACGGAACTGCGCGGTGACGACGATCTCCTCGCCGGCGTCCGCGCTCTGGTCGGCCGTCTGCGGTTCCTGCGCCAGCACCATGGCCGGCGTCAGCAGCGCAAGCGCCGAAGTACAGAGATAAGTGAACTTGGTCTTCATGTGTCTCTCTCCCGTTATCGGTTAGTCGTGGTCAATCGCGGACGCCGGTCAGGCAACCGCATCCTGTGAAGTCTGGCGGGCCGTTTCGAACGCAGGAGCAGTTCGCCGAAGACCGGCTTCCTCCTCGTCGATGGCCTGCTGAACCTTGGAGAGCAGGCGCAGCAGCAAATCCTGCTCCCCCGGCTCCAGATGAATGGCGAGTTGCGCTTCCGCCCGCTCGTGACGGGCCAGAACGGCGGCAAGCGCGCGCTCGCCCTCGGATGTGATGAACAATCCCCGGCTGCGGCGGTCGCGGCCGGCCCCGCGCGTCAGCAAGCCGCGCCCTTCCAGGCGGCTCGCGACCTTCATGCCGATGGAACGATTGCCGGCCAGCGCTCGGCCGAGGGTGGTCTGATCGCAGCCCGGACGCTCTTGCACGAGCAGGAGCGCTGTCGTATCGGCCGGCCGCAACGCGCTCTGAGCAAGCTGCCGGTTCAGACTCCGCAGCGCCGCGCAGCGCGCCATGTCGAGCTGATAGCCGAGAATCCCCGCAAGCCGCATCCTGTCCCCCCGGGCGCGCTATGTATCCGCGCGCTACAGTTGCGCAATGTGATAATTGGTCACGCCAAGCATCTCGACACATAATGGCCGGTAACTGTGGTCCCCGTGCAACAAAACTGCGTGAGAAATGGCCTTCGGAAGCCTGTTGTCCCCTAAGCCTCGGCCTTGCTGGTCGAGAGCTGGGAATGCGAATTGCCGATCTGCGCGCCCCCGGTCGGGTCGATCTTCGCCCAGCGCGAGTCCCGGCGCAGCGTGTCGCCGATCAGGCGGAACGGATAGGCGAAGGTCGCCTTGCTGAGCTCGGGATTGGCCGCAAGCGCACGGAACCCTTCCAGATCGGCCAGCCGCTCGGCCGGGTTGCTGCGTTCCTGCATCTTCTTGTTCTCGACGGCGCTCGCCGAGGCGACATCCCAGAACACCCGCAGCCGCTCGCGCGAATAAGCGTCGAGGATGTTCTCGTCCGCCTCGCCGCGCAGCACCGCACCCAGCACGTCGGAAAGCACCATCGCGTCCCAGATGCCGCCCGTCATCCCCATTCCGCCATTGGGATTGGTGACATGCGCCGCGTCGCCGGCGAGCAGCACGCGGCCTTCCCGCAGCGAGCTCGCCGCCCGTTGGTTGAGCGCATAGGGGCTCGACGTGTCGATCTCGTACTTCGCGCCCTTGGGGATGATGTGCTCGAACCGCTCGGGCCGTCGCTCCTCGAACGTCTCGACCGGCAGCGACGCATCTTCCTGATAGGTCACGCGCCACAGCCCGTCCTTGCTGAGCAGCGCGACCACGCCGCCATAGACGGGGTCGCAAACGAAGTTGGAGGGCTCGTAGCCATATTGGTCGAAGTCGCAGTAGATGTTGTTGGCGACGAAGCGGTTGGACCAGGTGAAGCCGTCGAAGGTGACGTTCATCAGCTTGCGCACGGTGCTGCCGCCACCGTCCGCGCCAATCAGCCATTTGGCGCGCAGTTCCTGCCGCCCGGTCGGCGTCTCGACCTCGGCAATGGCATGGTCCGCCGTCTGCCGCAGCCCGACCAGTTCGGTGTCGAACATCACGTTGACGCCAGCGCGGCGCACATGATCGAGGCCGACCGCCGTGAAGAGATGCTGCCCGACATGCAATTGCCGGTCGAGCGTCGGCCCGAACATGTCTGGATAGCGCAGCACGAACTTCTCGCCATAGCCCGGCACGTGCAGCGCGAGCGTGTTGCAGGGGATCGCGAGCGCCTCGACCTCGGGGAGGATGCCGAGTTCCTGGAAGATCAGGATCGTCGTCGGCATCAGCACCGCGTTGCGCGGCGAATCCATGATGGTCGGCCCCGCCTCGACCAGCGTCACCGATGCGCCTCGCTGCGCCAGCGCCAGCGCGCTGAACACGCCGACCGGTCCGGCCCCGACGATCAATACCTCGCCGACATCCTGCATCATCTCTCTCCTGTAACGGCGCGCTGGAAACAGTCGCACCGCATTGACAAAGTCTGTAGCAAGCCAGCCAACCAGAGCAAGGAGAGAGGCCCCGCGATGCGCAGTTTGAAACCCCAGGACCTGCATGCGGCCTCCACCGAGCCCCTCAGCCTCGCTGCCCACGGCTTCTTCTGGACCGGCATGGAGCGCAGGCAGACGCCGGGCGGCACGATCATCGCCGGCCAGGCCTATGTCGAGTATTTCATCCCTACGGCGCTGACCAAGCCATGGCCGATCCTGATGCTGCATGGCGGCGGCGGTCAGGGCACGGACTATCTGGGCACGCCGGACGGCCGCGAGGGCTGGGCCAAATATTTCGTCCGCCAGGGCTATGCCGTCTATGTGATGGACCGCCCCGGCCATGGCCGCGCGCCGTATCATCCCGATGCGCTCGGCCCGATGAGCGGTCTTGGCGCCTATGAGTTCATCAGCGCCTTCTTCACCAATCCTTCGGCCCGCCCCGACGCCTATCCGCAGGCGCATCTGCACAACCAATGGCCCGGCACCGGCAATATGGACGACCCCACGCTCGACGCCTTCATGGCCGGGACCGGCCCGTCGCAGGCGGACATGGCGGCGAGCCACCTCGCGGCGCAAAAGGCCGGCGCCGAGGCGCTGGACCTCATCGGCCCCGCGATCCTGATGACCCATTCTGCCGCCGGCCCCTGCGGGTGGATGATCGCCGACGCGCGTCCGCATCTCATCAAGGCGCTGGTGGCGGTCGAGCCTTATGGCCCGCCGTTCACCGGCATGGCTGGCGGCGGACGCCCGCTGGACTATGGCCTGACGGCCGCGCCGCTTCGCTTCGATCCACCGCTGGCCGACGGTGAAACGCTCGCCTCCGTCGAACGCCCCGCGCCGTCGCCCGATCTCGTCGCCTGCCGCGTGCAGGCCGAGCCGGCGCGCGCGCTGCCCGGCCTGCAGGGCTATCCGATCGCGGTCGTGACGGCGCAGGCGTCATGGATGGCGGCGGACAATCACGGCACCGCCGATTTCCTCCGCCAGGCCGGCGCCGATGTCGAGCATGTCCGCTTCGAGGATCATGGCGTCTTCGGCAATGGCCATGCGATGATGCTGGAGAAGAACAGCGACGAGGGCGCCGCCGTCATCGCGCGCTGGATGGCGGGCAAGCTCGGCGGCTGAGGCCGCTCAGACCAGCACCTTCTTCAGGTCCGCAATCGACACCGGCTTGTGCAGCACGTCGATCGTCTCGCCGATGGCGTCGAGATGCTCGTCGGCATAGCCGGTCATGATGAGCGCACGGATATTGGGCTGGCGCTTGCGCGCTTCCTTGATCGTCTGGAGACCGTTGATCTGCGGCATCGCGAGATCGGTGAGGATGAGGTCGATCTGATCCGTCGACGCCTCCAGTATCGCCAGCGCCTCGGTACCGCTGCCTGCCTCGATCACGCGCACGCCCATGTCCCGCAGCTGCGCGCCGAGCACGGTGCGCACCGGCTCCTCGTCATCGACCAGCAGGATCGAGCTGACGGTCCGCAGGTCCTCTTGCCCGTCAGGTTCGGCCGCCACGGGCGCCGCCTGCTCGGTGGAGGGGAGCAGGATCTCGAACCGCGCGCCCTGCCCTTCTTCGCTGGAGATGAGCAGCTTGCCGCCCGATTGCTGCACGAAGCCCATCACCATCGAGAGGCCGAGGCCAGTGCCCTTGCCCACTTCCTTGGTGGTGAAGAATGGCTCGGCGATCTTGTTGATGAGGTCGGCCGGGATGCCCGCGCCTTCGTCCGTCACGGAGATGGAGAGATAGTCTCGCGCAGGCAGCGCCGCCTCGGCAATGGCGCTCGGTTCCGCCTCGGCAAGGCGGATACGGATCTTGCCGCCGTCGGGCATTGCGTCGCGCGCGTTGATGATGAGGTTGATGACCGCGAGTTCCAGCTGTGAGCGGTCGGCCAGGAAATTGCGGCTGGTTTCCAGGCAGTCCCATTCCAGCCGCACCGCGCCGCCCAGCGCCTGCTGGACGAGGCCGGCGATCGACTCGCAGATCGATCCCGGCGTGATGCTGATCGGCTTGAGATCCTGCTTGCGGGCGAAGGCGAGCATGCGGCGGACGAGATCGGCGCCCTTCTCGATCGCCTGACGCATATGCTCGACGATCGGCTGGTTGTCGGCACCGAACACGTTGCGGCGGTCCATGAGATCGAGACCGCCGAGGATGACGGCCAGCAGATTGTTGAAATCATGCGCCACGCCGCCGGTCAGCTTGCCGATCGCGTCCATCTTGCCGGCCTGGAGCAACTGTGCCTCAAGCTGCTTGCGCTCCGTCACGTCGATCAGCGCGCCCGCCCAGCGTCGGCCCGGACCGGGATCGCCTTCCAGGACGCACTGCTCGATGAAGTGCCGCACGATGCCGTCGGTGCCGCGCCAGCGATATTCCCGCGCCAGCGTGCGCGGTATGGGAACGCCCGCGGGCAGGCCGAGCACCGGATGGTCCTCCGGATCGATGCGTTCTTCCCAGCTGATTTCGCCATGTTCGATGGCCCGGGCATCCTCGCCCACGATCCGGGCGAGATTGCCGCCCACGAAATGGCGCACGAGTTCTCCGCTCTGGTCGGTGCGCGCTTCGAATAGCGCGAGCGGCATCATTTCCAGGATCGCCGCCTGCCGCGCCCGGCTTGCCTGCAGTTCCGCCTGCGTCTGGAGATGCTGAAGCTCGGCGCGAAAATTGGCTTCCCGCAGTTCCCGCTCGGCACGGCCCTGCGCCTCGATCTGCTGGCGCATGTCGTAGAGGTCCACGAACACGCTGACCTTGGATTGCAGGACGATGGGATCGACCGGCTTGAACACATAGTCGACCGCGCCCATCGAATAGCCGCGGATCAGATGCTCCGTCTCCTTGTTGACGGCGGAGAGGAAGATGATCGGGATGCGCGCGGTCTGCTCGCGCTGGCGGATGAGGCCGGCCACCTCATAGCCGTCCATGCCGGGCATGAACACGTCGAGCAGGATGACCGCGAAGTCGCCGTTGAGCAGTTGGCGCAGCGCTTCCTTGCCGGAGACAGCCGTGACCACCTCCGCAATGTCGCGCAGCACATGGGAGAGCGCGAGCAGGTTTCGTTCGTCATCGTCGACCAGCAGGATGCGCGTCCGAGAGCGCGCCTCGGCACTCTCGGACCGGTTGGCGGCCGGGGCCGGGGTCGCCATGGTCAAGCCGCCTCGGCGTTGGCGGATGTCGGTGGCTCCTCGGCCTGCGTCGCTTTGCCGCGGCTCACCCAAACGCGCAGCAGTGCCAGCAGCAGGTCGATGTCGACCGGCTTGGAGATGTAGTCCGACGCGCCGGCATCAAGGCACTTCTGCCGGTCGCCCTTCATCGCCTTGGCGGTGACGGCGACCAGCGGCGTCTGCGCGATGGCGGGGTTGTCGCGGATGCGGCGCATCGTCTCGTAGCCATCCATTTCCGGCATCATGATGTCGATCAGCGCGACGTCGATATTCTCGACGCTCTCAAGGATCGCGATGCCGTCCGCCCCGCGCTCGGCATGCAGCACGGTCACGCCCTGCGCCTCCAGCACGCTGGTCAGCGAGTAGATGTTGCGGATGTCGTCGTCGACCACGAGCATGCGTGTTCCGGCGAGGCCGGGCAGCGATTCCCGCGCCGCCCTCTCCGACTTGCGGCCGCGTGATTTCTTCTTGGGGCCGCTCTCCTTGGCCGCGACCGCAATCGTCTGGAACAGCGCACTCAAATGCTCCTGCGCGGCCGGCTTCTCGATGACGCTGGCGGCGCCGATGCGAAGCGCATGCGGGGCCTGCTCCGCGCCGGAGATCACATGGACCGGCACGTCCGCCGTGTCGGGATCGTGGCGCAGCAGATCGAGCAGGACGAAGCCGTCGATATCGGCGAGCCCGAGGTCCAGGGTGATCGCGCTCGGCCGCATTTTGCGGACCATGCCGACCGTGCCCGAGCCGGCCGACGAGATGACGCCCTTGAGGCCCGCGCCGTGCGCCAGCTCCAGCAGGATGCCGGCGAAAGTGGGGTCATCCTCGACGATGAGCACGAAGGGTTGCCCGTCGAGGTCTCCGCGATCGTCGGCCGGAGCAAGGTCGGCATTCACATAGTCATCCGTCCCGGTGCCGCCGAACGAGAGCGCAGTCGTGCTCGGAACGACCGCATTGATCGGAATGTAGAGCGTGAAGGTCGAGCCCTCGCCGGGTACCGAGCGCACTTGCAACTCGCCGCCGAGCAGCCGCGCGATCTCGCGGCTGATCGAGAGGCCAAGGCCCGTGCCGCCATATTTGCGGCTCGTCGTGCCGTCGGCCTGCTGGAACGCCTCGAAGATCAGCTTCTGCTTGTCCGCGGGAATGCCGATACCGGTGTCGCTCACCGAGATCTCCAGCACATTCTCGGCCTCGCGCAGCACCGGATGGTTATGGCTCCAGCCCCGCGTCGCCGGGCGCACATCCAGCGTGACGCCGCCATGCGCGGTGAACTTGAAGGCATTGGAGAGGAGGTTGAGCACGACCTGCTGCAACCGCTTCTCGTCGGTCTGGAGCGTGGCGGGCAGGCTCTCGTCGAAATTGACCTCGAAGGCGAGGGCCTTTTCCGATGCGAGCTGGCGGAAGGTGCGCTCCATATGCTGCCGGAGACCCGCGAGCGACATGTCGCCCATCTCGATCGAGACCGTGCCCGACTCGATCTTCGAAAGGTCGAGAATGTCGTTGATGAGGCTGAGCAGGTCGGTGCCGGCGCCGTGAATGGTGCGGGCGAACTCGGTCTGCTTCTCGTTGAGATTGCCCTGCTGGTTGTCGGCGAGCAACTTGGAGAGGATCAGCAGCGAGTTGAGCGGCGTGCGGAGCTCGTGGGACATGTTCGCGAGGAACTCGGACTTGTACTTGGAGGTGAGCGAAAGCTGCTCGGCCTTCTCTTCGACCGCGCGGCGGGCCATCTCGATCTCGAAATTCTTGGCTTCCACCTGCCGCTTCTCGTTCTCGAGCAGCTGCGCCTTTTCCTGCAACTCCTCGTTGGTGGCGTGCAGCTCCTCCTGCTTGCGGGTCAGCTCGGTCTGGCGGGCCTGCAATTCCTGCGTGAGCAACTGCGACTGGCTGAGCAGACCCTCGGTGCGCATCGTCGCGGCGATGGTGTTGAGCACGATGCCCACCGTTTCCATGAGCTGCGAGAGGAAGCTGTGATGGGTCTCGTTGAACTCCTCGAACGAGGCCAGTTCGATCACCGCCTTCACATCGTCCTCGAACAGGGCAGGCAGGATGTTGATGTTGGCGGGCGCTGCCGATCCGAGGCCCGAGCCGATGCGGATGAAGTCCCCCGGCACGGCCGAGAGGCGCATCGGCCGCTTGTCCGCCGCCGCTTGGCCGATCAGCCCTTCACGCAGGGCGAAGGAGCGCTTGAGTTCCCTGTGGTTTTCCGCGCCGTAGCTCGCGACCAGTTCCAGCTTGGTCTCCTCCTCCTCGCGGCTGGTCACGTAGAACACGCCATATTGCGCGTTCACCAGCGGCGCGAGTTCGGACATGATGAGGTTGGAGATCGTGGCCAGGTCGCGCTCGCCCTGTAGCATGCGCGAGAAGCGGGCGAGGTTGGTCTTGAGCCAGTCCTGCTCGGCATTCTTCAGCGTCTGATCCTTCAGGTTGAGGATCATCTCGTTGATGTTGTCCTTGAGCGCGGCCATCTCGCCCGATGCTTCCACGGCGATCGAGCGGGTAAGGTCGCCCGTCGTCACGGCAGTCGCCACCTCGGCGATGGACCGCACCTGATTGGTCAGGTTCGCCGCCATGGCGTTCACATTGTCGGTGAGATCGCGCCAGAGGCCGGCGGCGCCCGGCACGCGTGCCTGTCCGCCGAGCCGTCCTTCCACGCCCACTTCGCGGGCCATGTTGGTCACCTGGTCGCCGAAGGTCGAGAGCGTCTCGATCATGCCGTTGATCGTCTCGGCCAGCGCCGCGATCTCGCCCTTGGCGTCGAAGGTCAGCTTGCGCTTGAGGTTGCCCTGCGCCACCGCGGTCACGACGTCCGCGATACCGCGCACCTGGTTGGTCAGGTTGGTCGCCATCAGGTTCACGTTGTCGGTCAGGTCCTTCCACGTGCCGCCAACGCCCGGCACCTGCGCCTGACCGCCGAGCTTGCCCTCGGTACCGACTTCACGGGCCACGCGCGTCACTTCCGAGGCGAAACCATTGAGCTGATCCACCATGGTGTTGATGGTGTTCTTCAGCTCAAGGATCTCGCCCTTCACGTCGACCGTGATCTTCTTGGACAAGTCGCCGCGCGCCACGGCCGTGGTCACGTCGGCGATGTTGCGCACCTGGCCGGTCAGATTGTCGGCCATGAGGTTCACGTTGTCGGTCAGGTCCTTCCACGTGCCGGCCACGCCGCGCACATGCGCCTGGCCGCCAAGCTTGCCCTCGGTGCCGACCTCGCGCGCCACGCGCGTCACTTCCGAGGCGAAACTGTTCAGCTGATCCACCATCGTGTTGATGGTGTTCTTCAACTCCAGAATCTCGCCCTTCACGTCCACGGTGATCTTCTTGGAAAGGTCGCCCTGCGCCACCGCCGTCGTCACCTCGGCGATGTTGCGCACCTGGCCGGTGAGGTTCGCGGCCATGGCGTTCACATTGTCGGTCAGGTCCTTCCATGTGCCGCCGACGCCCTCGACCTGCGCCTGACCGCCAAGCCGCCCTTCGGTGCCCACCTCGCGCGCCACGCGCGTCACTTCCGAGGCAAAGCTGTTCAGCTGATCCACCATCGTGTTGATGGTGTTCTTCAGCTCCAGAATCTCGCCCTTCACGTCCACCGTGATCTTCTTGGAGAGGTCGCCGCGCGCCACGGCGGTGGTCACCTCGGCGATATTGCGCACCTGACCGGTCAGGTTGCCGGCCATGGCGTTCACATTGTCGGTCAAATCCTTCCACGTGCCACCGACGCCAGGCACCTGGGCCTGACCGCCCAGCCGCCCTTCCGTGCCGACCTCGCGCGCCACGCGCGTCACTTCCGAGGCGAAGCCATTGAGCTGGTCCACCATTACGTTGATGGTGTTCTTCAGCTCAAGGATCTCGCCGCGCACCTCCACGGTGATCTTCTTGGAGAGGTCGCCCTTGGCCACCGCCGTCGTCACCTCGGCGATGTTGCGCACCTGGCCGGTGAGGTTCGCCGCCATCAGGTTCACGTTATCGGTGAGGTCTTTCCAAGTGCCCGCCACGCCCGGCACCTGCGCCTGACCACCCAGCTTGCCCTCGGTGCCCACCTCGCGCGCCACGCGGGTGACTTCCGAGGCGAAACCGTTCAGCTGGTCCACCATCACGTTGATGGTGTTCTTCAGTTCCAGGATCTCGCCCTTCACGTCCACCGTGATCTTCTTTGAGAGGTCGCCCGAGGCCACCGCCGTCGTCACCTCGGCGATGTTGCGCACCTGGCCGGTCAGATTGTCGGCCATCATGTTCACGTTGTCGGTCAAGTCCTTCCACGTGCCTGCGACACCGGGCACCTGCGCCTGTCCGCCCAGCCGCCCTTCCGTGCCGACCTCGCGCGCCACGCGCGTCACTTCCGAGGCGAAGCCGTTCAGCTGATCCACCATCACGTTGATGGTGTTCTTCAGTTCCAGGATCTCGCCCTTCACGTCCACCGTGATCTTCTTGGAGAGGTCGCCCGAGGCCACCGCGGTCGTCACCTCGGCGATGTTGCGCACCTGGCCGGTGAGATTGTCGGCCATCATGTTGACGTTGTCGGTGAGGTCCTTCCATGTGCCGGCGACACCCGGCACCTGCGCCTGACCACCCAGCTTGCCTTCGGTGCCGACCTCGCGCGCCACGCGCGTCACTTCCGAGGCGAAACCGTTCAGCTGGTCCACCATCACGTTGATGGTGTTCTTCAGCTCGAGAATCTCGCCCTTCACGTCCACCGTGATCTTCTTCGACAAGTCGCCCGAGGCCACCGCTGTCGTCACCTCGGCGATGTTGCGCACCTGGCCGGTGAGGTTCGCCGCCATGAGGTTCACATTGTCGGTGAGGTCCTTCCACGTGCCGGCCACGCCCTTCACCTTGGCCTGACCGCCCAGCTTGCCCTCGGTGCCGACCTCGCGCGCCACGCGCGTCACTTCCGAGGCAAAGCCGTTGAGCTGGTCCACCATGGTGTTGACGACCTTGCCGATGCGCAGGAACTCGCCGCGCAGCGCCCGCCCGTCGATCTCGACCGTCATCGCCTGCGAGAGATCTCCCTTGGCCACCGCGCCGATGACGCGCGCGACCTCGGTGATCGGCTGCACCATGTCGTCGATAAGTTCGTTGATCGCATGGAGCTTGGTTTCCCAGCCGCCCGCGGCATTGCGCACCAGCGCGCGGTGGCCGATCTTGCCTTCCTTGCCGACAACGCGCGAGAGGCGCTCAAACTCGTCGGTAATCTGCTGGTTGAGGCCGACAATCTCGTTGAACAGGGTCGCGATCTCGTCGTCGCCATCCTCGCCTTCGGGCAGCCGAACGCTGAAGTCGCCGTTCCGCAATTTCCGCAGAGCCACGATGAGCTCGCGACGGCCGACGCCGAAATCCGCATTCTGCGCAATGCTGTCCATTATAACCCCCGACCCAACTCAGGAAACACAACCCCGTTAGGCCCGCAAACGCGCGGATAGTCTCTTGGTTCCCGGCCGCGCGGGCAGCCCCGCCGACGAGCCGTTCGTCGCATCGCCCCTCGCGCTGGCCTGCCCAGCCAACGCTTTTGCGCCAAGGCGAACATCGACCGGGAACGGAATGATCCGCCGTGTTTTTGCAGTGCAGTATCTTTGGGGGCACCAAGGATCGGAAAGACCCGGGAATGTTCTTTCAATCGCTCGACACTTCGCTCTCGCACATTGCCGTGCTCGGCAACGCCTTGCCTCGTCGGTGCGGTCTCGCCACCTATACCAGCCACTCGGTCGAGGCGCTCCGCGCCGCCTATCCGCAGTTAACCATCGATCATTATGCGATGGATGACGGTCATGGCGACGCCTATGGCGACGACGTCGCGCTGACGATCCCGGCGCAGGACGTGTCTGCCTATGTCCGCGCCGCCCGCGCCATGCAAACGTCCGGCGCGCGGCTCCTCTGGATCCACCACGAATTCGGAATCTTCGGCGGCCCGGCGGGCGATTATCTGCTGGCGCTGCTGCGCCATCTCGACCTGCCGGTGATCGTCACCTTCCACACCGTGCTGGCCGAGCCCGATGCCGACCAGCGCCGCGTGATGCGCGCACTCGTCGGCGCGTCGGACCGGCTGATCGTGATGGCCCAGGAAGCCGCGCGGCTGCTGAGCGAAGTCTATAATGCCGATCCCCGGCTGATCGAGGTCATTCCCCATGGCGCGCCGGACCGGGCGTTGTGCGACAGCCGCGTTTTCAAGGACAAGCTGGACCTCGGCTCCGGCCCGATGGTGCTCACCTTCGGCCTCCTGTCCCCCGGCAAGGGCATCGAGACGGCCATCCGCGCGCTCCCTCCCGTCGTGCACGAACATCCCGGTCTGCACTATCTCATCGTCGGGGCGACGCATCCCGCCCTCGTCCGCGAGCAGGGAGAAACCTACCGCGAGAGCTTACGGGCGCTCGCGCAGGAGCTGGGCGTCGAGCGGCACGTCGGATTCGTCGACCGCTTTCTCGAAGACGAAGAGCTGCTCGACTATCTTCAGGCGGCGGACGTCTATCTCACCCCCTATCTCGGGCTGAACCAGGTGACGTCCGGCACCCTTTCCTATGCGCTGGCAATGGGGAAACCGGTCATCTCGACGCCCTATATCCATGCGCGTGAAGCGCTGGCGGACGGGGTCGGCACGCTCGTGTCACCCGGTGACTCCGGGGCAATCTCAACCGCGCTGCTCAGTTATCTGGGCGATCCGGACCGCCTTTCCACCCAGGCGAAGAAGATCTGGACGACAGCGCGGAAAACCATCTGGCAGGAAAATGCGAGGGGCGTCATGGACGTATTTCTGGAAGCGAAAACAAGCAGCCCGATCGCGCTGCCGGGCCAGCGGCCCGGCCCGGCCCGGCGTCATGTCCAGCTCGGCGGCATTGCCGCGATGACTGACGATGTCGGCATCATCCAGCACAGCATTCACGGCGTGCCGGACCGGCGCCACGGCTATTGCATCGACGATAACAGCCGCGCCCTCAAGCTGCTGTGCGAGACTCGCGCCGAGGATCCCGCCGAGCGCCACCGCCTCGCGCTCATCTATTCGGCCTTCATCGAGCATGCCTGGCATGCGGACGCGGGCCGGTTCCGCAACTTCATGGGCTATGACCGGCAATGGCTGGAGGCGGAAGGCTCGGAAGATTCGAACGGCCGCACCATCTGGACGCTGGGTTCGGTGATGCGCTCCGCCCCGCAGGAGTTCATGCGCCGCTGGGCGACTGAACTGTTCGAGAAAGCCCTGCCGCTCGTCAGCGAGCTCAATTCCCCGCGCGCGATCGCGTTCTCGATGCTCGGCATGGCGGCGGTATTGGAGGAGGATCCGGGCCACGCGGCCTGCCGCGCCCTGCTGCGCCAATCCGCAGACCTGTTCCATCGCCTGCTTAACACCGCACAACGGCCGGCCTGGTCTTGGTTCGAGATCGTGCTCGCCTATGACAATGCCCGCCTTCCGCAGGCGATGATCGAGGCGGGGCAGGTGCTGGACGATCGGGACGCGGTCTCGGTCGGCCTCACGACCCTGCGCTGGCTGCTCGACCAGCAGAAGTCGCCCGCCGGTCATTTCCGGCCGGTCGGCAGCGAGAGCTTCGGCAAGCCCTATACGCCGCCCGCCCCGTTCGATCAGCAGCCGCTCGAAGCCGCCGCCACCAGCGACGCCTGCCTCTCCGCCTATCGCTGCGACCCGGACCGTTTCTGGATCGAGGCGGCCAGCAAGGCGGCAACATGGTTCGAGGGCGACAATGACCTCGGCATGCCGCTCTCCAGCGAGGATGGCTCGCTTTGTTATGACGGGCTGACACCACAGGGAGTGAACCTGAACATGGGCGCTGAATCGATCCTCGCTCTGCAGATGGCACGGCACGGCATGGCGGCGCTCACCGGCGAAAGCGACGACACGCCCCAGCTTGCCGTCGTCCAGTAGCGCGCCGGGTTGACTGCGCCCTCATGGCATCCTCAAAAGCGCTCGACGATCTGGATCGAAGTGCCGAGGCAAGAAGCGTGTCGATTTTTCGCCGTCTTGACCAGCGCCTGACGGCGGACCCCTCGCGCGTCGTGGTGCGTCCCTTTCACCTGTCGTGGCAGGCGTCGGGCCTTGCCTCCAGCCGCGGCGCGAGACTTGTCGCGGACATTCTCGCGATGAGCGACGACGCCGTCGACCATGCCTTGACCAGCGTCTTTCACGATTTCGAGCAGCGCCACTGGCAAATCGCCCGCGTCTTCGAGACTCGCTTCGACCAGGTGGCCGACGAACTCCAGATCGACCGCTCGCATCTCAGCGAGGCGCGCCGCCAGCTTATCGGCGCCTATTTCTCGCACGAGTACAGCTACCAGGCGGCAGCCCTCATGAACCCCTCGATCGTGCCCCATCCCGATCAGACCCATCTGGGCGAGGGCACGGTCCGGTTCATCATGTCGCTGCGCGCGGTCGGCGAAGGGCATATCAGCTCCATCGCCTTTCGCGATGGCCTGGTCAGTTCCGACGGTCATTTCGACCTGTCCCCCCAGCCGCGCATCGCGACAGCAGCGGTCGCGCAGGCGGCCATCGCCGATCCGGACGGCATGGTGACGATCGACCGCGACCGGGACAGTACCCTGTCCGGCACCGTCATCTTCCCCGTCACGCCGGCGCAGGCGAACGGCCTGGAAGACCTGCGCATGACCCGCTTCGAGCATGACGACGGGACGATGGAATGGATCGGCACCTACACCGCCTATAGCGGCCGCGCGATCCGCTCCGAATTGATGCGGACGCACGATTTCCGCAGCTTCACGCTGATGCCGATGGAGGGTGCCGCTGCCGTCAACAAGGGCATGGCGCTGTTTCCGCGCGCCATCGACGGGCAATATCGGATGATCGGCCGGCAGGACGGGAAGAACCTGTTCCTGCTCGCTTCGGACGAACTCTCCGAATGGTCCGGCGGCACGCGCCTGCTCGAACCGCGCTATCCCTGGGAATTCATCCAGATCGGCAATTGCGGCCCGCCCATTGAGCTGGACGAGGGTTGGCTGCTGCTTACGCATGGCGTCGGCCCGATGCGCCAATATGCGCTCGGCGCTGCCCTGCTGGACAAGAACGATCCGCTCAAGGTGCTCGCCCGCACGCCCGAACCGCTCATCACCGCCGCCGAGCACGAGCGCGAGGGCTATGTCCCCAACGTCGTCTATACCTGCGGCGCGATGTGTCTCGGCCGGACTCTCTTCCTGCCCTACGGCGTTGCCGACAGCTCCGTCGCCTTCGCCTTTGCGGACATCGGCGACGTGCTGGGCTGCATGGAGTGAGCGACGACGGTTGGGCACCAGGTCAACGCCCTGCAAATATCTTTAACGCCGCCCCACGCAAAAACGCCCCGGCATCACTGCCGAGGCGCTTCTCATTCAGTCGGCATCCGTTCAGCCGAAGTTGACGACCCGCACTCGGCGGCGGCGCATCGAGAGGCCGACAACGCCCATGCCCACGATCGCCATCAACCAGGTCGAGGGCTCGGGAACAGCACCGGCGACCGGGCTCGCGTCCGACCCGGAGTCCGGGGTCGGAACAGGGGTCAGGTCCGGCTCCGCGCCGGTCTTTTCCGGCGGCAGGTCGGTGGGGAACTTGGGCAGGTCCGCCTTAGTCACCTGCACGGAACCACCGAACCAGTCACCCCAGCAGTCGGCGCAGCTATAGTCAGCGAGGAAGCGGAGCGAGACCGCGCCTGCGGCAGCATAGCCCGTGGCCTTGAGCGTCCTCGACCAGTCCACCGTGAAGGGGCTGGCGATCGACTTGCCGTTCAGCAGCACGTCCGTGAACGTGAACTTCGACGGGCCAGCCATGAAGATGTCGATCTTGCTGTCGTCCGTGATGTTGAACGTGAGCAGCTGGTCGACCATCGAGAACTGCGAAACCTGTACGCCCCAGTATTCGATGCCGGCCCACTTCTCGGACGGATTGTCGATGGAGTCGGTGACGGACGACGCCGCCAGGGCGGGTGCGGAAAGGCAGGCAAGCGACAAGGCAGCCGAAATCGTCTTGAAACCACGCATCGGAAAATCTCCATGAGGGCGTTCGAAAAAGGGGGACCGGGGCAGCCGGTCCCCCTTCGCAAGTGGTCGTGACCAGCCGACTGTGTCGGTCCGGCCACGTGCGACCCTTAGGGCTCAGTCCCGCAGGTTACGGTTAACTGATGAGTTGCGTTTACCTTGAGGCGGCTTGGCAATTTTCACTTTTCATGACATTCTTTTTCCAATCGACGCCACTGTACGGGGAGGAGCGCTCGATGGCGGAACTGGTGCGCGTGGCCGCGCTGACGGGCTATTTCCGGACAATGGAAGCGCTCGGCGCCGATCCTGAACCGATGCTCAGAGACGCGGGGCTATCGCAGAAATCCTTGTCGCGCCCCGAGCAGATGGTCCCGGCGCTCGCCGCGATGCGCCTGCTGGATCGCAGCGCCGAGGCGACCGGTTGCCGCACCTTCGGTCTGCGCATGGCGCCCACGCGGGGTCTCGCCGATTTCGGCGTCACCAGCCTGCTGATCGAGCATGAGGCCAATGTCCGCGCGGCGCTGACCGCGCTGGTGCGCTATCGCGATCTCATCAACCGCACGCTGCTGCTGGATTTCGAGGAGATGGGCGACGCCGTTCTCATCCGCCAGACGTTCACGCTGGGCGAGGTGGCGGCCTCGCAGCAGGCGATCGACCTTGCTCTGGGTGCGGTGGTTCGCCTCGCCTTCATGGTCGGGGGCGAAGGCTGGCAGCCCGAACTGGTCTGCTTCACCTGCGCGCCTCCGCCTGCCGCGGACCTCCCGATCTACCGGCGCGTCTTCCAGTGTCCGGTGGAGTTCGACGCGACCTGCGACGGCATCGTCATCACCACGCGCGATCTCGAGCGCCCGTGCCTGCGCGCCGATCCAGCCCTGGCCGAGCATGCCCGCAAGCTCATCGAGGCCGCCATGGGCTCAGAGCGCCGCGGCCTCTCGCAGCAGGTCGAGCGGGCGATTTCGCTGCTGATGCCCTCGGGCCATGCCACCATTCAGGGCTGCGCTGACCTGCTCGGCGTGACCGTGCGCACCCTCCAGCGCACGCTCGACGCCGAGGACACGAGCTTCAGCGATCTGCTCCATGCAGCGCGGATGCAGATGGCCAACCAGCATATGCGCAATCCGCGCACCCGCATCACCGACGTCGCCGGGCTGTTAGGCTATCGTTCGATCGCCGCCTTCACCCGCTGGCACCAGCAGGCTTATGGCATGACGCCGAGCGAGCGACGCCGACATGCCGCTGCGGAGGACGAGACTTAAGCTCTCCCGCTTCAAGCCACGCCGAGCTTGCCCCGCTCTCCCTCGCGCGGCGTCGCCAGCTCCTCCGGCGTCAGGAACGCCGCCAGATCCTCGACCTCCAGAAACGGCCAGATCTCGATCGCGCTTGGTCCGGACATCGGATTGGGCGACCGCTTCGCCCAGGCCACGGCCTCGTCCATGTCCTTGACCTCCCAGATCGAGAAGCCGGCGACCAGCTCCCGCGCCTCGGCGAACGGCCCGTCGATCACGACCCGCTCGGCTCCGTCGATCGCGATCCGCTTGGCCTGCGCGCTCGGCTTCAGCCCCGCGCCGGCCACCATCACCCCCGCCTCGACCAGTTCCTCGGTGAACCGGTCCATCGCCGCGAACGCCTCGGCCGTGGGCGGCACGCCCTGCTCGGTCTCCTGCGTTGCCTTCACGAACACCAACACGCGCATCGTCAGTCTCCTTGCTTGGGACCGCCGCAGAGGGCGGCATCGGGAAGACGAACGAGCGTGTCCGGAATCGACAGGTCGACTGCAAATTTTTTCGTGCGCGCCCCTAGAGCGACGCTCGGCCGAGGACCGGATTGGTCAGCACCGCACGCACCAGATCCACTTGGCGATTGACGCCGATCTTGGCGAACAGCGCCCGCAGATGCGTCTTGACGGTGGTCGCGCTGACGCCGCTTGCGGCCGCATAGTCCGCCAGCGTTTCGCCATTGCAGAGCGCGCGGGCGAGGCGGGCCTCGGCGGGCGTCAGGTCGAACACGGCCGCAAGCGCCGCGGCGGCTGGAATGGTCACGTCCCGCGGCCGGGCGACCAGCACGAGGCACAGCCGGCCTTCGCAGAACAGGCCGACGCGCTCACCGCTGATGGGCGTGACGGCGAGGCTGTGCCGTCCCGTTCGCCCGCGTCCGTCCAGCGCCAGAAGACCGCCCGTCGGCACAGGCGCCTCGCGCGTCGCCGCCTCGATCGCCCCCGCCAGCTTGCCATTTTCCGCCCGGTCCACGCCGGCAAGCCGCCGCCCCCGGCTCGTCAGCACGCGCGCTTCGCACAGCAGCGCCTCGGCTTCGGGACTGGCGAAATGAATCTCCCCACCCCGGCCCACCACCAGCAGGCAGCTGCCGTCCGCCGCCAGCGTGTCGAGCGACGCCGACCGCGTCAGCGCCAGCGCCTCGGTCCGCGTGGCGATCTCGATCGCCCGACGCAGATGCGGCAGCAGCGAGGCGAGCAGCCGGCTGTCCGCCGTGCCATATTCGCCCCGCCTGTCGTCGCGCACCAGGCCGAGGTTCAGCGAGCGATGCTCCTGACGGACGAGCGGGCAGGTCAGCGCATGCTTCAGCCGCTGCGGCCGCAACCAGTCGCCATAGAACTCCGTGCGCTCCAGTTCCCCGCGCGGAATGATCTGCTCGCTGATGACGATGCTGCCTGCCTGGTTCAGCGGGCTGGTCGCCCACACGTTGAGGGCGTTGTAGCCGCCGTTGTAGAGCCGCACGAAGCCCGGATCGAGGTCGGTCGCCAGCAGCTGGTGTGTTTCGGGCGCGGCGTGCAGGCGCGTATAGACAGCGGTATGGCCGGCGAAGGCCTGTCGGAATTTCGCGAACACCCGGCTCCATCCGGCGCTGTCCGTCGCGGCCGAATAGATGTCGCCGATCAGCTCGTCCCTGTCGATCCTCATCGATGATATTCTGCCCACGCGCGCCCGACCGGGCAAGGGTCTAGTCCGCCCGGCCCGGCGCCGCCTCCTCCATTTGGAGGAGGCGCGCGCGCCTCGGTTATCCCCCTGCCGGAATCGCGCTATTTGCTGCCCGGGACCGGCGGGAACTTCGCGAGCACCGCGGCGACCGCGGTGTCGATCTCTTCCTGCGTGGGCGTCCGGTTGGGGTCGACTTCCTTGCTCACGATGCCGTGCCAGATCGGCTTCTTGGTCTTGACGTCGTAGAAGTCGATCACGACCGTGCCCTCGGTCACGTTGCGCACGTCGACATTGCTCCACCCCCAGCCGGCGCCGCCCCATGCCCATGGCCGTGCGAAGCCATATGGACCGACCGGCGGCCCCATGTCGTTGACTTCCACGCTGTCCTTCCGGCCGATCGTGAAGTCGACAGCAAAGTCGGCATTGGCGGCGTCTTCGGTGTAACGCGTCTTCAGCGATCGATCGATCGAGTCCTTGATGCGCTGGAAGCTGAGCGGGTTCATGCCGCTCGGCGTGGCGGTATAGACCCAGCCATATGTGCGGTACTGGCTGAAGTTGACCGCCGGATCATAGTCCGTCTTGACGTTGGGGGTCGTCGTGCATCCTGAAATGAACAGGATCGCGCCTGCGATCGGAAGTAGCTTCGCCATATGCATAGCTCCGTCCTGAGAGAGCAGTTCTATTGTCACTTCAGTTTCTTACCGAACATCGGGAAAAGCCCCCACGGCGCGCGGAAAGCGCACCAACAGACCTCCTCTGCCTCTCCGGAAACATTAAGTTCACTTGCGCACATAATATTGAGAGGTAATCTCCGTCGAAACGGAGGCAGCATGCCAATCCACGCCCTCACGGAAGTATTGAAGGAGACGCGGGCAATGCTGAGGCCGGACGACGGCATGTGTTCACCCTATGCCGACGTGGAAAAGGTCATTGCGACAATAGAAGCCACGCTGGCATCTCTTGAATATGGAAACACCCTCAACTTCGCCCGGCTACAGACACTTTATGCCCCCAACCGCTCGCTGCAGGAAATCAGCATCGCTCAGGGCTGGAGCGACGCCTTCCTGCAACTGGCGGACCGTTTCGATCAGGCCGTCTATCAAGTCCGCGCCATGCGTGCCATCACGCCGATCGATTGAGCCCGCCACCCGGCGGCCAGGCCCGGGGATGATATGACTGCCTCGATCAAGGATCAGATTGCGCAGATGGCCCGCTATCACCGGTGGGCGACCGAGCGATTGCTGGCGTCGATCGCGCAGGTGCCGGAAGAGGCTTACCGCCGGCCATGCGGCCTGTTTTTCCGGTCGATACACGGCACCCTCAATCACCTGCTGCTGACGGACAGCGAGATCTGGTATCCGCGATTTGCGAGCCGTCCCATCACGACCCTGCCTCTCGACGCCGAGTTGGAGCGTGATCGGGCAGCTCTGGAGTCCCGCCTTCTCGCGGCGACCGGACAATGGTCCGCATTTGTAGAAAGCCTCGATGAAACTGCGCTCGCTGGCGATCTTCGGTATGTCATGACGACGGGACAATCACGGTCGCTCCCGATGCCGACCGCCCTGCTCCACGTCTTCAATCACGCCACCCACCATCGCGGCCAGATCACCGCCGCGCTCTCGATGCTGGGCTTCGAATACGAGCCGCTCGACCTGCCCTACCTGATCTTCTCCGAACGCCCCTGACGAGCGACACGGGGCAGCCCCTCCCGGACGGAGTCGGTCTCGTGAAGGAGCTGGGGACATGACAAAGCTGCTCCTTTAGCCCCTCCTCTTCAGGGGAGGGGTTGGGGTGGGGGCGATGCGCAGCATCGCTCGCGCAGCGACCATGCACGCTGCCCCCTTGAAGGAAGCCGCCAGCGACGGGAAGCTACTGCCAAAGCCGATCATTCAAGCGACCAAGAGGGGGGCTGAAATCCAACAAACCGTCTGGTGCCGCCCCCAAGCCCACCACCACGCACCTTCCCTCTGTCCTACAGCTGAGCATCCGTGGCAGGCCGGTCGCATGCCGCGCCGCCTTCCCCTCACCGCCCATATTTTGTCACGCAACAGCCGGCCGGCGAGCCCGGAAGAACATGCGCGACAGTGTGACTTTAGGCCACCGACTCATTATGTCGCAGCCAGATGCGGATTGCGGCGAGTTGGACGGATGCGAGGAAGTTGTCGTCTCGCTTGTCGTATCGTGTGGCGACGGCTCGGAACTGTTT
>Ga0160472_100593_pt1 | contig 20552 bp, 14 predicted proteins | sample HID1973M_E11MG_FD_108267 | JGI IMG/M metagenome (GOLD analysis project Ga0160472, IMG submission 108267) | Enriched mosquito-associated microbial communities from UW Madison campus, WI, USA - HID1973M_E11 MG | ecosystem: Host-associated > Arthropoda: Insects > Digestive system > Unclassified ... | reverse complement strand
TCGCTGGCAAGCCAGCTCCTACAGGGATCGTGGGTGTACGCGGAATTTGTGAACGCCACAAAACACTGTAGGAGCCGGCTTGCCGGCGATGGCGGTGTATCAGGCGAGAGGGATGCTGGATGTGCCGGCCTCTTCGCTGGCAATTCACTCCTCTACCCTTCGAATTGCATGATCAGCCAGTCCGACACGCCTGCTTCTTTTCATTGATCATCCAGTGCCATTTGTACGAGCATGCCTTCGGGCGCCCGTCGTCAGGGTGGTTCTCGGGATAACGAGGCGTGCACACCGGCTGCACGGCAACGAAAAGGAAACGAAATGCAATACCGCAGCGCAAGGGAAGCTTTCCTGCACGGAGTCAGGACCCTCATGCCACTGACCCCTGGCGTGATTCCATTCGGGCTGGTGACCGGGGTGATGGCCATTGAAATGGGCATGTCGCCTGGCACGGCCATGGGCATGACGCTGCTGTTTTACTCGGGATCCGCCCAGATGGTTGCCTTGCAGCTCCTGCATAACGGTGTCCTGCCGGTGGCGATTGTGGTCACCGCCTTGATCATCAACCTGCGTTTTGTCATGTACAGCGCGTCCTTGGCGCCTCACCTGCATCACCTGCCCCGGCGCTGGACATGGCCATTGTCCTACCTGCTTTCAGATCAGTCTTTCGCGCTGTTCAGCCTGAGGTTTTCCGCGCAAGGACAGGATCGCTTCACTCATTACTTTTATGCCGGTACCGCCAGCGCCATGTGGCTGGCCTGGCAGCTCTCGGTCTTGGCCGGCGTCCTGCTGGGGGCCAGCATCCCCGAGTCATGGTCACTGAGCTTTGCCATTCCCTTGTCTTTCCTGGCCCTTCTGATTCCGAATCTGCGCAGTGCAGCGACCCTGGGCGCCGCAACCGTTGGCGGGTTGATCGCGGTATTGGCAATCGATCTGCCCTACAACCTTGGACTGGTCCTGGCTTCGGCAGGTGGCGTCCTGGCAGGGCTGTTGATCGAGAGCCTGCGTAGAAGTCCTTTAAACGCCATGGGTCCTGACGATATAGAGAGGGAGACCCGATGAGCGAGCTGGCTTTGTGGGGGATGTTTCTGGCCGTCGGCGTGGGCACCTTTTTGATGCGCCTGTCGTTTGTCGAGCTTTATGGGCGCTGGCGAATGCCCGAGCTGTTGAATCGAGCCTTGCGTTATGTACCGGCCAGTGTGCTGGCCGCCCTGGCACTGCCCGCCGTGGTATACCCCAACGGCCACGGTGAATTTGTGCTCGGCAACCCGCAGATACCCGCTGCGATCCTTGCTGCTTTGATCGCCTGGAAGACCCGAAACACTGTCCTGACCTTGGCGGCCGGCATGGGCGCGCTTTGGCTGTTCAAGTTGGCGGGATTATGAAGCGCTGGCCTTTGACGCGTCAGTGGCCGGTCGATTGCATCGACCAGTTGAATCCACTGCCAAAGTCATTTACTTAACAGTGATTGACGTCGACACAGCCACAGGTGCAGGTCGCTGATGCGGCCGGCACCCTTTCGGTCATTGTGCGAGGGCCTATTACACCGGGCCCTCTGCCGATATCAATACTTCCAGGTAACAGACGCAACCACGTTGCGTGGCGCACCGTAGCTGGCAGTGGTGGCGCTGTTGTACAGCGAAAGCAGGTACTTGCGGTCGGTGACGTTGTTCAGGTTGACCGAGGTGCTCCAGTTGCTGTCGATATCGTAGCTGGCCATCAAGTCGAGCAAGGCGTAGGCGTTTTGGTGGATGGCGCTGTTGGTGTCGTTTTCCACTTCACTTTGCCAGCTCACCCTTGTGCCAACTTTGGCTTGGGGCATACCGGGCAGGCGATAGGTGAGCATGCCGCGCACACTATGGGCCGGCACATATTTGCGCGCCTTGTCACCGTCATCGTTGTCGATGCGGACATAGGTGTAGCCGCCGAGCAGGTCAAGGCCGGGCAGTACTTCGCCGCTAGCCTGCAATTCGACGCCGTGGCTCTTGTAATCCATCGGGTCGTAGACAAACCGGCCATCGACGAAACCGGCAGACTCCGCGACGTTCTCCTGTTCGGTCTTGAACACCGCCGCTGTGACGTTTAGGCGGTTATCCAGCAGACTGCCTTTCACACCCGCTTCCATGCTTTTACCTTCAAGCGGGGCCAGCAATTTACCGTCGACACCAAGGTTGTACTGCGCGCTGTAGATTTTCGTCCAGCTGCCGTAAAGGCTCCATTGCGGGTCCAGGTCGTAGACCAGGCCGGTGTAGGGCGTGACCTTGCCATGGGCGCGGGTGGAGTAATCGGAACCATAGCTGTCACCGGACGCATCCAGACTGATCATGCGCGCACCGGCAATCCAGTGCAGGTCATCGGCGAGGCTGAATCGGGCCCCGGCGTAAACGCTTTTCTGGGTATCGCTGAAGTTCTGCGTGTTGGTGTCGCTGGTAAACAGGAACGACGGATGCGCCAGGTCTCCCGCCAGCACGTCGGAGAACGAGGCATCGTAGTAACCCGCTTCAGCCGCGTCGTACTCCCGGGCCTTTTGATGGGTGCGGCCATAGGCAGCACCGACGGTCAATTCATGCTCGCGGCCAAACAGACTGAACGGGCCGCTGACCTTGGCCTCGCCCAGCAATTGATGGGCCTCGCTCTTGGTATTGGCGGCAAAGACCGTGGCGTCATCACCGGAAACCCCGGCGACATACAGCATATTGGTGTCTTGCTTCTCGATGATGCCGGTCGCGGTGACCGTAGCGTTCCAGCCATTGCCAAAATCATGCTTGAGTTCGGTGAAGGCGCGCTGCGTATGCAGGTTCCAATAGGTCCAGGGCTGGCCGATGCTGGAACTGCGGCTGTCATAATGAATGGCGTTGCCGTCGTTATCCACCAGCGGCAGATTGCCCCAGGTGCTACCGTTCGAGTCGCTGTCGTGCTGGGAGAACCCCACCGTCACGGTGTCGGCATCGGACAGATCGAAGGCCAGCAGGCCAGCAGCAATGTTGCGCTCGTGACTGTAGCGATCCATCCATGAGTTGCCCTTGTCGTGGGCGTAGATAAACCTGCCACGCACGTTGCCGGTGTCCGTCAATGGACCGGAAACATCCACATCCACCCGACGACCGTCCCAGGAGCTGACGCTGGTATCGACTTGCGCCTGGAAGGTTCGGGTCGGACGTTTGCGCACGAAGTTGACCGTGGCCGACGGGTTGCCAGCACCGCTCATCAACCCGTTGGCGCCGTGCAGGATGTCGATTTGATCGAACTCGGCGAGGTCCTGCTCGCCAGTCAGCACGGTGCCCACGAACGGCATGCCCACGCCGTCATATTGAAACGTATTGATATCGAAGCCCCGCGAGGTGAACTCGGTACGGTCGGTTTCCGTCTGCTCGACGGTCACCGAAGGCGCGGCGCGCAACGCATCCTTGATACCGTTGATTTTGAAATCGTCGAGGGCCTGCCGTGTAATGGTGGTAACGGCCTGCGGGGTTTCCTTGTCCGTCAGGCCCAGCCGTGTCGTGTTCGATGACGGGTTGGCATGGTAACCCTCGCTGGGGGCGTCGACAGGCTCACTGTTTGCCTGGATCTGAGTAATCGGCAACGTCAAATCTTCTGCGGCATGAACAAGGGGTGCGGCGCTGCAAGCACTGGCCAGCAGCACACTGGCGCAAAGGCGATGTTTCAAAGCGAGAATTCCTACGACTAGTGGGTCTGATGCGATCATTTTTGAGAACGCTAATAGGAATCTAACTCAATTACTAAAACAATTTCGACAAATTTTTCACATTTTGAAACATCTGCCCCTTCGTTAATGGCGCTGACTTGTGATTTCGGCGTGGCGCAAGGGCCTGTCGCTGCGGATGGCTTCCAGCAGATCTCGATCAAGAAGTGCCGCATTTGCCAGGGCTTGTCCCAGACCCAGGGGATGAAGCCGGTGATGGGTCGAGGTTCTGGAGAAGGCATGAGTAAACGGGCTTTGACGTTTGCCTGCCAGGAACTGTGTCCCGCTTGCAAATGATGAAACCCATAATCAGTGGCGCGCATCCGCGCCACTGATCAGAGGCATTTACGACTTGCTTGAGGGTTTGGGTTTAGCCGTTTTTACGGGTTTTTTGGGCGCCACTTTGACCTCTGCATTCACCGCGGCATTTTTTGCGGCCTTGGCAGCCGGCGTCGGGACTTTGGCACCCGTCGCCAGCACGAACTTGTCGTAATACTCCTGGGATAGCTTGCGTATCGCCCTGCCGATATTGGCGTAGTCGTACTCGTTGAGGTTCGCCAGTGAAACCCTCCAGGAGGGGTGCTGTGTGCCGAAGCCTTTGCCCGGCAGGAGAATGACCCCGGTTTCTTCAGCCAGGCGGAACAGCGCTTCGTTGGGTTTGAGCTGGACCAGCATCCATTTCACGAACGCGGCGCCGTGCATCTGCGTTGCCAGCTCCTCCAGGTCAATCAGATGGTAATAACGTACGGAGTTGACGTCGTAAGGCATGGGCAGGCCCAGCTCACGGTACAGGGCCTCTTTGCGCCGCAGCACGATACGTTTCATTTCGGCCTTGTAGGCGCCGGGTTCATCCATCAGGCAGAACAACGAAAACAACGTCATCTGCGCCTGGACCGGTGTAGACAACCCGGCGGTATGGTTCAGGGCCACCGTACGACTGTCGGCCACCAGGCGGTCGATGAATTTAAGGTCGTCGGGGTTCGTGGTAATCGAACTGTAGCGATGGTTCAGTTGCTCGCGTTTGGCCTTGGGTAACGCGGCAATCTTGGCATCGATCAGATTATTCTCGTGGGTCGCGACAATGCCCATGCGCCAGCCGGTGGCGCCGAAGTATTTGGAGAAGGAGTACACCAGGATGGTGTTGTACGGACAGATCGCGAACAGCGATACGAAGTTATCGGCAAAGGTGGCGTAGACGTCATCGGTGAGAATGATCAGGTCCGGCCGCTTCTTGACGATTTCTGCGATGTAGAGCAGCGTCTCGTCATCGATCTTGACGGAAGGTGGATTGCTCGGGTTCACCAGAAAGAACGCCTTGACCTTGGGATCAAGCAGCTTGTCGAGTTCTTCGTGGGTAAATTGCCATTTGTTCGACTGTGGCGCATCAACCGACAATGACACGAGGTTGTAGTCACTCAGCTGCGGGATCTCGATGTAAGGCGTGAAGATGGGCATGCCCAACGCAATCGTATCGCCCGCATTGATGACGTGGTTCGCTTTCAGACTGGCGAACAGATAGGTCATGGCCGCCGTGCCGCCTTCCAGGGCATACATGTCGAATTTGCCGACGAAAGGGTAAGTGCCAATCATTTCTTCGTGAATGTATTTGCCAACGATCAACTCGCTCATCAACAGCATGCGGTCAGGCACCGGGTAATTGCAGCCCAGAATTGCCTCGCACATCTCGTAGATGAAATCCCCCGCATTCAGGCCCATCTGGTCGCGTACATAGGAGACTGCCGCTTCGATGAAGCGCACGCCTGGGACGTTTTCATGCTGTTTGGCAAACAACTCGAAGCGGGCCTCGATCCCTTCGCGTTTGGGAAATCCACCGACATGTTGCATGTACATATAAGAGCGTTCGGCTTCGGTCATGGCGAACAGACCGAACTGGAAAAAGCCATGGCGCGGAGTGGTCGCCAGAAAGTTGGGGTTGCCTCGGCCTGCATTCAACATTAATTGATTGCTGTGTACCGCTCGCTGCATCAGCGCGTCTTTCAACTCGAAAGGGCTTAACAGCGCAAGCTTGTCCGGGTCGCTAAAATCCATGTCGCTTCTCCTCGTTGCGTTGATGACAAAGCAAACGGCCAACCTCGTTCATGCACAGGCTGGGCGCCAAAGGTCACAGCTGTTCAAACCAGGGCCACCACCAGCGGCCCCAATAGCGTCAGGAACACATTCGCCAAGGCATAGGTAATGGCAAATGGTACGGTGGGCACCGTGTTCTCGGCCTTGTCGAGGATCTCGCCAAAGGCCGGATTGGCGCTGCGCGAGCCGCTGAGTGCACCGGCAAAGATCGCGGTGTTTTCATACCGCAGGATGTAGCGGCCAAAGAGCATGGTCAGGATCAACGGCAAGACCGTCACCACGACGCCGACACCGAAGATCAGCATCCCTTGGTCGACGACGGTTTGCACGGCTTGCAGGCCAGAAGAAATCCCCACCACCACGACAAAACCGGCGAGGCCCAGGTCCTTGAGGATCTGCACCGCACCGGAAGGCATCTCGCCAAAGGACTGCCGACGGGAGCGGAACCAGCCAAACAGCAAACCGGACAGCAGCGCCCCTCCCCCACTGCCCAGAGTCAGCGGTATGGAGCCGACACGCGCGGTCAGCAGACCAATGAGCAAACCGACGACCAGGCCCGCGCCCATGTAGACAAAATCGGTTTTCGCGCTCGGCACGATGGCGTGTCCCACTTGCTCGACCACGCGCTGAACATCCTGATCCGCACCGAGCAAGGTGATTACGTCGCCAAGCAAGACAATGGTGTCCGGCACCAACGGCATGGCCTTGCCTTGGCGCGACAGTTGCGAGACATAGACGCCGTGGCGAACGTCCTGCGCCGCGGCAGCCCGGATATCGCCGAAGGTGCGTTTATCGAGGCTCGGGTTGGTGATCACTACGTCGCGGCGCTGAATGGTCAGTTCCATGCCTTCGACGTCATGCAGCTCTGTGCCCAGGCGCGGCGCGATGGTCACGACGGCGGGCCGTCGTCCGACCACGAGCACGATGTCCCCCGGTTGCAACAACATATCGGGGCTTGGTTGCAGGATTTGATTGTCGCGCTTGACGCGCTCGATCGTGATCGCCACTTCGGTGCTTTGTTCCAGCTGCGCAACACTGGTTGAGGTGTTGGCAGGCAGTTGGAAAATCCGTCCCACCAAATCAGGTGCGGCGGCCTGCTGGCCCGGCCCGTACACCTGCACCCCGGCCTGGGCTGCCGTTTCGGCCTTCAGCGCATCTTCCTTGATGCTGCGCCCCATGAATTTGGGCAGCAGGTTGACGCAAACCAGAATGGCGCCGAGCGAACCGAAGACGTAGGTGACGGCATAACCGACCGCCACATTGCCCTGCAGGCGCTGGACTTCTTCTGCGGCCAGCCCCAGCTTCGCAATGGCGTCACCGGCGGTGCCGATGATCGCCGACTGGGTCAGTGCACCCGCCGCGACACCGGCAGCCAGGCCCTTGTCGAGATCGAACCATTTGGCCAATAGCACCACCGTCAGCAGGCCACTGAGGGAGAGCACAGCCGCCAGGATGATTTCCTTGATCGACTGCTTGCCCAGGGACCTGAAAAAGTCCGGGCCGCTTTCATAGCCCACGGCATAAATGAACAGGGCAAACATCACCGATTTGACCCCGGGATCAATCTGCACGCCGACCTGGCTGATGAGTACGGCCACCAGCAGAGAGCCCGCGACACCCCCCAGCTGGAACTTGCCGAACTTGATTTTGCCGATGTAATAGCCCGCGGCGATCGACAGGAAAAATGCGATTTCCGGCGACCTGTGGAATAGATCGTGTAACCAACTCATAAGCCCACCTCATATGAATGGATGACAATGTGTATTGCCTAGCCGGGTTGCATGGCGCTGGTCAGCCCGACTATCAACGGCCCCATCAAGGGCAGCACGACGTTGGAAACGGCATAGGTAATGGTGTAACCCAGGAGCGGCGTGGAGTTGCCGCAGGCATTCTGGATCGCGCTGAGTGCGGGGGTGCTGCATTGCTGCCCGGCGATGGCACCAAGAAGAACCGGGGCGCTGAGCTTCAGCCAGAAATGGCCTGCCAGCAGTGATACGGTGGCGGGTACGATGGCGATCGCGACCCCCAGCATCGGCAGGGTGAAACCGTACTGTTTGATCAGTTCGATGGCCTGGGGCCCGGACGACAAACCGACGCCGGCAATGAACCCCGCGAGGCCCAGATCCTTGAGCAGCGCCAGCGCGTCGGCATTGACCGTATGCAGGTCAGCCCGGCGGGCGTGATACCAGCCCAGCGCCAGCCCGGTGACCAGCACACCACCGCCGGTGCCGGCGGAAAACGGGATGCTGCCGATCTTCAGCGTGAAACTGCCAAGCCAGGTGCCCAGCGCGATACCCAGGCCGATGATGCCCAGATTGCTGGTCAATCTGTCGGGCAGCAATTTGCCGATAGAGTCCAGTAAACGCCTGGAGGCGTCGTTCTTTCGCGCAGTGGCATCGTAAATCTGCAGGACGTCCTGCAATTGCAGTTGAGTGGCGGGCAACGCCGGGAGAATCAGCTCGCCGCGCTTGATCGCGGCCACCTGGACTCCCGGCGGCAGCGGCAGCATTTCGAGTCGTGAGTGAGCCAGCTGCGCCGACAGCACAACAATGTCGTAGGTTTCCAGCGCGACCGACAGTGCGCTGGTATCGGCAATCTCGGGGCCCAGGTACTGCGCCGCGTCAATAACCGATCCGCGATAACCCACCATCAACACCTGATCGCCCCGGCGTAGCTTGATTGAGGGCGATAGTGTCATCGGGTGGCCGTGGCGCCGCAGCAGCACGATGCTGCTGTTCTGCCCCAGCCGCTCTTGAATGGCGGCAACGCTGAAGCCTGCGCCGGCCTCGACACGGTAGGCCCGCCCCACCACTGCCGGCGCCGCAGATATGCCCTCTTGCTCCCTGCTCCCACCCATGGCCGCCCAGAGCTTTTCTGCCTCTTCCCGCAAATTGACGCGCAAGATCAACGGAAACAACTGGCTGGTGACAATGACGATGGTAATCAGCCCGCAGATGTAAGTGATGGAATAGGCCGTCACCACATTGCTCTGCAGACGGGTGATTTCGCTGGCCGGCAAGGCCAGGCGTGATATGGCGTCGGTGGCCGTGCCGACAACGGCTGACTCCGTCGCGGCGCCCGCCATCATCCCCGCCGCCGTGCCGGGATCCAGCTGCATGAGGGAGGTCGCCAGCAATACAAGAACCAGTACCACCACCACTTCAATCAGGCAGAACAAACCCATTTGTATGCCTTTGGCATTGAGGCTGGCAAAAAATTGCGGGCCGCCGCTGTATCCCAAGGCAAAGATGAACAACATGAAAAATATATTCTTGATCCCCGCATCCACCGTGATGTCCAGTTGGCCAATCACCAATGCAGCGATCAACGTGCCGCACACGCCGCCAAGCTGAATGGGTCCCAAGCGGATCTGGCCGATGGCGTAGCCGCAGGCCAACGCCAGGAAAAGCGCCAGTCCAGGCACCTCTTGCAGGGCCTGGGTGAGAAAGTGGATCAGTGCTCCGCCCATTGAACGTCCCGTGTTCGCCAGCGTCGAAGTGGAGAGAAATCTGCTCATCCATGATGAAGGCGATCAGCAACTCAGGTTTGGATGTCTGCTATGAGGCATAGCAGATGAGTTGCATCGGGCGTTGCAAACCGACGGGCGGTGTCAGTGTGTGCGCGGCCTTTGCGATCCCTCGTGACGCCTCCCCTCACCCAATGAATTTGACCTTTCAACCAAGGGAAGCGGTCTGTCAGGATCCGCGTCGAGGTCAGTCGACGCCGCCAGCCAGCAACTATCCGGCCACTGCGAAAAATCGCCGCCAGCGCTTACAATCACGCCTTTTTCAACGCACATGAAGCAGGCAGTACGGTATGGCGCTCGATCCACCCACCATGTTGACCCTCTCGATCGCCCTCGCGGCCGCCGCCGCGCTGTACCTGGCCATCGAGTGGCGCAGCATTCGCGAACCCTCGCTGCTGTTCTGGAGCGCGGGCTTTGCCACCATCACCATCGGTTCGACACTGGCCCTGCTGCGCAGCAGCGGCCTGTTGCTGATCGGCATCTGGTTCGCCAATGGTTTGCTGGTGCTGGCCCACTGGTTTTTCCTGCGCGGTGTCGCGCGCTTCACCCAGGCGCGCCCGTCACCGTTCTGGTATCTGGTTTTCGTCACTTGGCTGGCCCTGCTGGCGTTGCCGGACGAGCCCTCATGGTCGAAGGTCATGCTGCTGGCCAACTCGCTGCTGGTGGCGCTGCTGGTCCTCAAGGCCAGTTTTCTCCTGCGGCCCCACGGCAGATCCTTGAGTGTCGGGGCGGTGCAGCTGCGTTACGTGCTGTTGCTGCATGGGCTGTTCTATCTCGTCAAATCGATAACGGCGGTCATTCCGGGTACCCTGATCGACCTGGCCGCCTTCCGTGGCGAAATCATTCAGATCTCCCTGGTGGAGGGCGTGATGGCGATCATGCTGATCGCCCTGTCGATGACTGGCACCGAACGCTATCGCCGGGAAAAACGCATCGAGCGCCTGGCCGCCCGCGATCCCTTGACCACCCTGTACAACCGCCGCGCCCTCGACGTGCGCGCACCGCGCCTGCTCGAGGACGTCTCCAGCGCGCGCCCGGGTGCCCTGTTGCTGATCGACATCGACAACTTCAAGCTGGTCAACGATCAATACGGGCACGCGGCAGGCGACCGCCTGCTCGTCGCCTTGAGCGAGATGATCCGCGCGCTGCTGCCTGACGGTGCGCTGGCGGCCCGGCTGGGCGGCGACGAGTTCGTCATTTTGCTCAGCCAGGCATCGAGTGAACGCATCGAGGCGCTGGGCAGCGCCCTGCGCGACCGGTTCCAGAGCCTGGCGTCGCAGACCTTCACCACCCCTGCCGCCGTGACCCTGAGCATCGGCGCCAACCTGTTCGACCAGCCACCAGCCAGCCTGGCGGCGTTGATCGAGCAAAGTGACGCGGCGCTCTATGAGTCCAAGCGTGGCGGGCGCGACAGTATTCGCGTGGTCGATCGCACCCTTGCGAGCGAACCCCGCTGAGGTACGCGCCTGGTGATACGCCATGTCATGGGTGACCACGTTTCCGGGGTTTCAGTGGGGCTGGCCTGCAGTTTCTGAACAAACAGCCGCCCTTACAGGCTTACGGCGCCGGTACAACCGCAGCAACCACACCCTGCCGCTGATTGACCAGGCAAACCACCAGCGCCGCTACGCCAATGCCGAACAGATAAAGCGCATGCCGCCCCAGATGTTCCATCAACGCCCCGGCCACCAAGGGCCCGATGGTCGCGCCGATACCGAAGGTCACCAGCAGGACTCCGGCCACGGACACCCGCAGCTCGGGTTCCAGGTTGTCGTTGGCATGGACGACGCCCAAGGGGTACAGGCAAAACTGCAGGAAACCGATGACGGCGCCCGCGAGCATGACCCACCCTGCCCCCGGTGCCGGCAGGAACGCCAGCGGCAGGTAGGCCAGGCACAGCAAGGCCGCCGTCAGGCGTATCAGGCTGACCCGGGAAAAGCGGTCCGACAGCCTGCCCAGAGGCAGTTGCGCAAAGAGGCCGGCGGCAATGCTCAGGGCCATGAACTGGCCCACCTGCGCCGGGCTGAAACCCGATTGCGCGGCAAAGATCGGTGCCAGTCCATAAAAGCAGCCGTTGAGCAGTCCCGAGGCGAGGATGGTACCCAGCGATTGCGGTAGCCGACGCACATAGCGCAGGTAGCTGACCCGGGTCTGACTGATGGGGCTGGGCTGCGTGCCCCGGTGCATGGCCATCGGTATCAGGCCGATGGCAAAGGCGATCGCCACCCCGGACAGCACCAGGGCGTCGAGTCCGTTGCCGAAGCTGAGCAGCAGTTGCCCCGACATCATGCCGACGTAGCTGGCCACCATATACAGCGACATCGCGCCGCCACGGCGATTGCCCGGCACACAGTCGTTGAGCCAGCTCTCGATGACCATCAACTGGCACATCATCGCCACGCCGACCACGAACCGCAGCACCAGCCACAGCGTCAGCCAGTCACTGAGCTGGTGGCTGAGCACCGCCGTGACAATCACCCCGGCACTGACGACGAAGGCCCGAACATGGGAGATGCGCCCGATCAGCCAGTAACCGATCCGCCCCCCGACCACCATCCCCAAGGCGTTGGCCGCCATCAGCGCGCCGCCCCAGAACTCGGCGATACCGGCGGCGTCCAGGCGCAAGGCCAGGTACGTCATCAGTAGGCTGGACCCCAGCTGCATCAACAGCGCAGCCGCGTAAATCGTTGCAAACACCTTGGTGAGCGCAAACATGATGATTTTCCCGGGTCAGATCAGGCCGTGTCGTTGTTTCCAGTCACCGGGGTGCACGACGTAACCGAACAGCGCGTGCCCCCCATAGACCAGTTCGGTGCCTTCGGGAATCCACAGCAATTGCCCTGGTTCCACCCGGTACAGTTCTCCATTGGCTTGCAGTTCGAAGCAGCCCTCGATGACGAAAATGACTTCGTCATACAGCAGGGTCCACGCGACGTCGGCCCCCTCCCACCGCGCGAAACCCACCCCCAGGTGCGGCGACACCTCATTGCTCAGGGCGCGGGCAACGCTGGCGCCCCCGGGGGGACCGCCGCGGTGCACGAAGTCCAGATCGCGATGGTCGACCAGCCGCACCGGCTTTCTTTCGCTCGGAGCAACTGTCATAGCTCGCTCCGACTGTTCCAGGCCGCCAGGCGGATGCGCGAGCGCACGCCGAGTCCCAGGAACGGTTCCGGCGGATTGCGCGAGGGCATGCCGGTCACGGCCTCAATGTCATCGAGCCGTTGCGAATCGGCGCCCAGTACCTTGTCCGCGAGCAAGGTGCCGGAGATGGTGCCCCACGCGGCGCCGACGCCGTTGTCGCAGGCGGTGGCGAACACACCGTCATCCAGCTCGCCAAAGAAGTTGGTGAAGTTGCGCGAGATCGCGTAAACCCCGCCCCAGGTATGGGTGAAGTCGACATGGGCCAGCTGCGGGTAGCGGGCGAGGAATGCCGCGCGATGATCCTCGCGGATGTTCAAGCGGGTCGCATCGGTGATGCTGCGCCCGTAACGGGGCACATGCTTATAGGTATTGCGGATGATCAGGCGACGATCGCGGGTCATGCGCACCGTGGTGCCGGCATGGTCGGCAGGCGTCAGCCCCCAGTCGGCCTGGGCACCGACGGTGGCCATCTCTTCGTCGGTGAGCGGGCGCGTCCAGCTGGCAAAGGTCATCACCGGCAGCAGGCGATTCTTCAGGTAGCCGAATTCCTGGGTGAAGATACTGGTGCCCAGCAGCACCTTGGGGGTGCGAATCGAACCGTCCTTGCCGTGCAGGGTCCAGGTGCCACCCGCGTGTTTCTCCAGGCGCTGGATGGCCGACTCTTCGAGTACTTCGACGTTGTCCGGCAGTGAGGCGCCCAGGCCACGGACCAGTGCCGCCGGCTGCATCAGATAGCAACCCGGGGTAAAGATGGCGCGGCTGTAGTAGTCGGTCCCCAGTACACCGGCCAGTTCCTGGCGCTCGACGATGCGGAACGGCTCGCCCAGGTCAGTCATCAATTTCTCGAAGTGACCGAGGTAAGCCAGGCCACGTTCACCCACTGCGCCCTGGTATTTGCCGGCGTGTGACCACTGGCATTCGATGCCATGGCGGCCGATCAGGGTTTGCAACTGGTCAATGGCTGCGCGATTGAGCCCGAGCAGACGTTGTTTGTGCCGTGGGTCTGGATGTTCCAGGGCGAATTTGTGCGGCAGATCGATGACGAAACCGGAGTTGCGCCCCGATGCGCCGTAACCGACGCGCTGGGCATCGACCAGCAGAATCCGCGACTGCGGCTGGTGCTCGGCCAGTCGGCGCGCCGCGGCGAGGCCGGCGAAACCGGCGCCGATCACCACGTAGTCAGCCTTTTGTGCACCTTGCAGGCGCCGGGGCGCCAGCGGTTCCGGCAAGGCGGCGTACCAGCCGCAGCTGCGATCATCATGGGGCAAGTTAGCGATACTGTTCATGGGTCGATTCTCAGGCCACATGCTGATGGGTGTCCTGGCAGCTCTGCAGCCAGGCATTTCGTTGTTGTTGTGCCTGGCGACCCAGCAGAACGAAGCCGCGCAAGGCGCCCGTGCTGTCACGGAAAGCCGCGCTCAGGCCGTCGCCGGTCACGTCGCAGTGCCACTGCCCGGCGCAATCGACCGGTGGTGGCAGCAGGCACAAAGGCGCGGCCGGCGTCTTCACCGTCACCGGTGCCAAGGGGTACACCACGGGCGTCGATTGCCCGGTCAGGGTCTTGGCCAGGGCGCGAATGCCCTCGTTGATCGGCGCCAGGTACGGCAGCAGTTGCCCATCGACCTCGATGCAGTCGCCCAAGGCATAGATGCCCTGTTGCGAAGTTTGCAGCTGTGCATCCACCTTGATCCCGCGCCCGCAGGCCAGGCCCGCGGCTTGCGCCAGTTCCAGGTTGGGGCGCAGGCCGACAGCCGAGATCACCAGGTCTGCGTCCACCTGCTGACCATCGGCCAGCGTCAGTCGATAGCCGGTGTCGCCCTGTTCGATGCGCTGCAAGGTGGTGCGCAAATGCCATTGCACGCCAAGACCGGACAACGCCTGCTGCAGTTGCAAACCTGCAGGCTCCGGCAACAGGCGCTCCATTGGCCAGTTTCCGAGGCCGATAACCTGCACCTCGTAACCGCTGCTCGCCAGGTCATTGGCAAACTCGCAGCCAATCAGCCCGTCGCCGAGCACCGCCACGCGGCGCACGCCTTCCAGACGCTCACGGAACGTGCGGTAGTCGTGCAGGTTGTTGACGCTGAGCAAGGCTTCGGCACAGCCCTCGATGGGCAGGCGCAAGGGCGAAGCACCGCTGGCCAGAACCAGTTGGCCGTAGGCCATTTCGCCAAGGTTGGTGTACAGGCGGCGCGCCTGGGCATCAATACGCTCCACCGTGCAATGGGTATAGATGCGAATCCCCAGGCGCTGCTCCAGGGCCATCGGGCTTTCCGTCGCCAGTGCCGCGGCCGTGCGTCCCTGGGCCAGGGCAATCGACAGCGCCGGCTTGGAGTAAAGGTGCCCGCAATCCTGGGTCAGTACCCGTACGTCCAGCTGCGGATTGGCCTTGCGCAGGGCTTGGGCCAAGCCATAACCGGCGTAGCCGCTGCCGATGATGACCACTGGCTGGACTGGCAGTGCGGCCGGAATTGCGGCCGCAGCGGGTTGCTTGAGGACCACGGGAGCGGCGGCCACGGCCTTGACCGGCTCGCTGATTTCGATCATCTCGAAATCCGCCTTGCCGACCTTGCACTCGGGACACAACCAGTCTTCGGGCACGTCTTCCCAACGGGTGCCGGCAACGATGCCGTCGTCCGGCCAGCCCAGGGCTTCGTCGTAAATCAGGCCACAGATGATGCAGAGCCACTTTTTCATTGCGGTGTCCTCTTACTCGCCCGAGATGCGCAAGGCCAGGTTCTTGGTGCGCACGTAGCTGTAGAGCGCTTCCTGGCCTTTCTCGCGGCCGAAGCCCGACAGGCCCACGCCACCGAACGGCGTTTCGATGCCACCGGCGTACCATTCATTGATGAACACCTGGCCGGCACACAGGCGCCGCGCACAACGCAGGGCGCGATTGAGGTCCTGGGTGAAGACGCCGGCCACCAGGCCGAACTCGGTGCCATTGGCGATGGCGATGGCTTCTTCTTCGCTGTCGAAGGCAATGACGGCGAGCACCGGACCGAAGACTTCAGCCTGGGCAATTTCCATCTGCGGGGTGACGTCACGGAACACCGTCGGCGCCATGAAGTGCCCGCGCAGGCCGCTGAGGGCCTCACCGCCGGTGGCGACCACAGCGCCTTCCTGTTGGGCGCGCCGGCACATGGCTTCGATGCCCTGCAACTGGCTTGCCGAGATCACCGGCGTCAGGTCCGGGTCATCCTGGCCAAGTCCCGCGCGCAGACCTTCGGCCATCGCCACCACATCGGCGACCACCTCTTCGCACAGGGAACGATGCACCAGCAGGCGCGACATGGCCGAGCAGACCTGGCCGGCATTGAAGAAAATTCCGTTGCGCACGCTGGCCAGCACTTGCTCGCGATCGGCATCGGCGAAAACAACTGCCGCGGACTTGCCACCCAGCTCCATGACGCTCGGAATCGCATGCTCGGCGGCAGCCCGCAGGATGCTCTGGCCGGTGGCGACGGAACCGGTGAAGACGATCTGATCGACATCACGATGCCCGGCCATGTAGGCACCGACTTCGCGACCACGACCGCAGATCAGGTTGACTGCACCTCGTGGCAAGCCGGCGCGCTCGATCGCCTGCAGCAGGACGCACAGCCCCAGCGGCGAAATTTCCGGCGACTTGATCACCACCGCATTGCCGGCCGCCAAGGCCGGTGCCAGGGAGCGGGCACAGATCGATACCGGGAAATTCCACGGCACGATTTGCAGCGACACGCCCATGGGGTCGTAGACGGTGAAGTCCATGTAGCCGTTGCCCAATGGAATCGACTTGCCTTCGATCTTGTCAGCCATGCCGGCGTAATACTCGAAGTAGCGCGCCGCCTCGATGAACTCGTCGCGGGCGTCACGCAGGCTCTTGCCGTTCTCCTGGCACAGGACCCAGGCGCCCTCCTCGGTCACCGCACGGATCTGCGCGGCAATTTCCAGCAGCCAGGTGACCCGTTGCGCAGGCCGTGCGCGGGTCAGTTCACCGCTGTCGGCACAACGGCGTGCCGCCTGCAGCGCACGTTCGGCGTCGGCCACGCTGGCCTGGGCGATGGTCGCGACAGGCTCGGTGGTCCCCGGGTTGTTGACGGTGAGCTGTTGCTCACTGTCGGTCCAGGTGCCGTCGATGAAATTCAGCCAGTGCGGTTGGATTGGATACATGGTCATGCCCTCAAACGCCCTGCGCGCAGTCGAGGAGCTGACGGGCAGCCCACTGATGGAAGTAGTGCGTCGGCAGATCCATTTCCGGGGAGAATGCACCGCCACCGTAGCCAGGGGACTGGCGACCTTTCTGCATGCCTTCGACCGAGGCGATGTCTTCGGCAAAGACCACGCGCCAGGATTGCATCACCGCGTCACGGGCCGCTTCGAAACGGCTGTCGAGGGCTTCATCGCCGACGTAGAACAGGCGCAGGTGCTCGACGGTTTTACCCGGGGCGATCGGTTCCAGCATCATGGCGAAGGCGTGGTCGGCCTGGATGCCCAGCAGCACGTTGGGGAAAAACGCCACGTATTCGGCGGTGCGCAGGCGATCCTGCGGCCAGGACGGGAAGATCGGCAGGTGTGTACCAGCGACGTCCGACAGGTTGTAGGCATGGCTGCCCTGACCGGCGAACTGGTCGAAGATGATGTTGTAATGGTCTTCCAGGCGCGAATAGCTGTTCAGGCTCGGGTGCACCCAAGGCAAATGGTAGGCCTCGCAGTAGTTTTCCACGGCCAGTTTCCAGTTGCAGTTGACCTCGATGCTGACCGCACCGCTGGCAGGTTCACGGCGCAGCAGGTCCATGCCATCGGTGCCGAGGAACTGGGTCCAGCGTTCGGTCAGGGGCGCGAGTTGCTCGTGCAGGTCCGGCGCGTCGTTCGACAGGTTGATGAATACCATGTCCATCCAGATCGCGCTGCGCAGTGCCTTCAGGCCATGCTTCTCGCAGGCGAAACGCTCGTCTTTGTGCTGGTTGATGCCGCCCACGTGTGGTGTGCCCTTGAGGCCGCCGTTGAGGTCGTAGGTCCAGGAGTGATAAGGGCAGCGAATTACGCCCTGCACTGCCCCGGCCTGCTGCACCAGCTTCACGCCACGATGGCTGCAGACGTTGTGGAAGACCTGCACCAAGCCTTCGCGGTTACGCATCAGCAGCAGCGGCAAGCCCATGAAGTCCACCGGTTTGACGTAGCTGTTGTCTGGCAGATCGCTGGCAAAACCGACACAGGCCCAGTTGCGACCGAGCACGTGGTCGCGCTCCAGGTCGAAAAAGCGTTGCTCGGTATAGAACTCGTTGGTCAAGCCATGGGCTTCATGGATTGGCGCCAGGACAGTTTCCAGGGTGTGAGTCGGAATGAGGCAAGTCGCGGTCGTGGTCATTATTGTTTTCTCTTGCAGGCACGAAGGAAAATGCACGGCAGGTCTGGCCTGCTGCATGGCGGCGAGTTTCGGCAAGAAGAGGAAGGGTCGACAAACGATTTTTTATGACGACATTAATGATCATTAGTCATGAATAGGGAAAGCTAAGGGTGCTGATTCGATTAAGTAAAACCGGGGAATTTTAGAGCAAATGCACGAATATCAATTAATGATAAATAGTCATGACTTGATGCGGATAAATGAGTTGTGGGCCGCCCGTGAGTCCACCATTTTGTCGCCACATCTCGAGCCTTGATCGCCTCGAGGTCATCCCGAAGTGCGGATCACTGGCCAGTGGCTGAAGCCAATGCCCGGCCCGCCCTTCACCCCGGCAAAACCTCAACCCTTGAACAATAATAAAAGGGGATAAAAATGCGTGCAGAATCGGGCCTTTTCAAAGGCCTCAACCCCACCGTAACCCTGGCTTCGATCACCACCGTGGTCCTGTTTGTGCTGTTCTGTGCGTTCATGAACGAGCAGGCAGCCAAAGCGTTTGAAGCGGCGTCGACCTTCATCCTGACCAACTTCAAGTGGTACTACCTGGCCCTCCTGACCGGCGTGCTGGGCCTGTTGTTTTACATCTCCCTGAGCCGTTTCGGCCACCTGAAACTGGGTGCTCCCAACGACCAGCCGGAGTTCAGCTTTGGCTCATGGATCGCCATGCTGTTCAGCGCCGGCATGGGCATCGGCCTGATTTTCTGGTCGGTCGCCGAGCCCATGCTGCATTACGCCGACAACCCCTTCTCCAAGGGACTGACCGATGAAGCGGCGAGCATGGCCATGCGCATCACCCTGTTCCATTGGGGCCTGCACCCCTGGGCGATTTTCACCCTGATCGGCCTGAGCCTGGCGTACTTCGCCTACCGCAAGGGCTTGCCCCTGGCATTGCGCTCCCTGCTCTATCCGCTGATTGGCGACCGCATCTACGGCTGGATCGGCCATGTCGTCGATATCATGGGTGTGGCGATCACCGCCTTCGGTGTCTCGCAATCCCTGGGCCTTGGCGTCGCGCAAATCAACACCGGGCTGCACCAGGTGTTTGGCCTGCCGGTCAGCGTCGGCTTCCAGTTGTCCATCATTCTGGTGGTCACAATCATTGCCTCCATTTCACTGCTGGCGGGCCTGTCCAAAGGCATGAAGCGGATTTCAACGCTCAACATGTACATGTCGATCCTGTTGATGCTGATTGTCCTGGCGGTGGGCCCTACCCGCTACATCCTCAACCTGATGTTCGAGTCCACCGGCGACTACGTGCAAAACCTGGTGGGCCTGAGCTTGTGGATGGACACGCAGAAAGACAGCGGGTGGCAAAACTGGTGGACCGCGTTCTACTGGCCGTGGTGGATGACTTGGGGGCCTTTCGTTGGTCTGTTCATCGCGCGGATCTCCAAGGGTCGCACCATTCGCGAGCTGATCGTCGGCGCCCTGGTGGTCCCGACCATGGTCACCATCCTGTGGATGTCGGTCTTCGGTGGCGCCGCGTTGAAAAGCGAGCAGACCGAACGCCAGCAGTATCAGGCCGCTCCCGCGAGCTCCGAACAAGTCCAGGAAAAGGCGACCTTTGAAGGCGGCACCATTCTGTTGGCGACCAAGAAGGAAGCCACGGCGGCCATGTTTACCCTGCTCGGCAAGCTGGACGGGCCGCTCATTGGTGGCGCGCTGTCGATCTTTGTCTGCCTGCTGCTGGCCGTGCACTTCGTTACCACAGCTGACGCGGGAACCCAGGTTCTCTGCACCCTGAATGCCATGGGCAGTACCAATCCGCCGAACTGGATCAGGTTGCTCTGGTGCATTCTCGAAGGCGGCGTCGCTGCCGGGCTGCTTCTGGCGGGAGGGCTCAAGGCGATTCAGATGGCGAGTATCGCCGCGGGCCTGCCGATCGCCATTCTGATGATGATCATGAGCTACACGCTGATTCGCAGCCTGCGCGAAGAGCCGCTGGGCCTGGTGCCTCACCAGCCGCCTGGTGGTCGTCAACCGGTTCACGAGCACGCCGCCGAGACGGTCTCGCCGCTGGGTGGAGTGTTGCTGGGTGGTGCGTCGGATTCATTGCTGACGGCTCGTAAGGCTGGCTGATACAGCTACGGCGTCACTGTCATCGACAAAGCCGTCAGCCATACGCTGACGGCTTTTGGCGTTTCAGGGTGGACCTGATCTCTTGATGGTTATCTGGATAAACCCGCGACGTTTTTCAGCTATCCTGCTTGGCTTCGCCCTTACGCCGGGTTGCGGCCCCTGTAGGAGCGAGCCTGCTCGCGATGGTCTGTCAGTTGACGCTGGTTTGTGGGTGTACATATCCGTTGTTTGGGTCACGGCCACTATTGGTTCCGCTCTTACAGCGGGTCACGATCTCCTGTAGGAGCGAGCCTGCTCGCGATGGTCTGTCAGTTGACGCTGGTTTGTGGGTGTACATATCCGTTGTTTGGGTCACGGCCACTATTGGTTCCGCTCTTACAGCGGGTCACTTGGAAAAGCCCCAAGTAACCAAGGGCTCTTGCCCCTTTCGTTCGGTGCCTCGCCTAGGCTCGGCATGCCCTCCTTCCGGTCCTGCTCCGTGGGCCCGCCGCGACCGGCCATCCATGGCCTATCGCGGCTAACCCGGCATCCATGCCGGGTTGCCCACTGCGCAGAACCTCCACTCGGCCTCTCGGGGGGGCGAAAACCGCGAAAAGCCAAAGCGAGGCGAGCTAACGCTCGACCTGGTGAGTGGT